>OGLF01000919.1_pt1 | contig 17821 bp, 14 predicted proteins | sample 1572701 | NCBI WGS metagenome assembly OGLF01 (sample SAMEA2581910, study PRJEB24529) | metagenome | biome: Human gut stool | place: China | collected 2011 | reverse complement strand
GCTCGCGGTCGGGCGAGCCGCCGCGCGCGGCGCGGACGCTGCCTTCGACCCGGCGACACCGTCGAGATACTCGAGCTGCGTCAGGCACAGATTGCGCACATCTTCCAGGAATTTCGCGCAGGAGGTCTTTGCGTTGAGGAGCTTGGCTTCCTCGTTGGCGGTTTCGTGCTGAAGTCCGCCAAGTATTCGGTCGGACGTGTTCTTGGCCTCGCTGAGTATCTTGTCAGCGCGGGCCTGGGCATCGTCCTCTATCTGCTTGCCGACCTTCTGGGCCGACAGTATGGCCAGACGCATGGCGTCTTCGCTGGCGCGGTACTCTTCTATCTTATCGACCAGCACCTTCATCTTGCCCTTGAGCACAGCGATCTCCTTCTGCGCGTTGGCAAGCTCGGTGGCCACTTCTTCCTGATAGTTCTGCACAGCGGCCATGTCGTAACCGCCGAACATCGCTTTTTCAAAGGTTTTTTCCCGAATATCCTGAGGAGTCATGTTGGAAAGTCCTCCATTCTTTCTAATGGTATACTACTCGCGGGGCTGTCAGAGACAGTATGCCCGAATGTTACAGGTGAAACTCGCCCGACTCCATGTCGTCGAGCTGGTCGCCCATGAGGTCGACGTTGAACGGCGTGATGATATACGTTGCGCTGGCGACGCGGCGGATCTTGCCGTCCTGCGCGTAGGCGACGCCGGACAGGAAGTCGATCAGGCGGCGGGCGATGTTCTTGTCCGTCTGCTCCAGATTCATGAGCACGGCGCGGCGATCACGCAGATGGTCGGCGATCTCGGCCGCGAGCTCAAACTGCTTGGGCGCGACGAGCACGACCTTGAGCTGGCCGCCGCTGTTGAGGTTGACGACCTTGTCGGCCACGCGGCTGTCGCTGCGGGCGGTGTAACCCGGCGCGGGGCGCTCGGGTTCTCTCACCGGCTCGGAGACCGGGTTGTCGCGGATGAAGGAACTCTGCTTGGCGGCGGGCGCCGTGCGGCGCGCCGGCCGTGCCGGAGCGGGACGCTCGGGCGCGGGTGCTTCCGCGACCGGGATCGCCTCATCCTCATCGTCGAAAAACTCGTCGTCGTCATCGTACGGACGCGTCATTTTCTTCAGTTCATCCAAAAAGCCCATGCAGGGTCCCCCTTTATCTACCGGCGGCCGCTGTGTTGCCGCTGTGTTCTCTTTTCAGGTGCGGCGGGCGGCGCTCAGTGCCGGGAATAGTCCCGTGCGCCGAAGATCGACGAGCCGACGCGCACCATGTTCGCACCGGCGGCGATGGCGTCCTCAAAGTCCCCGCTCATACCCATGGACAGAAAGTCCATAGAAACATTATCGTATTTTTTTCTGCCGATGTCAACAAAAAGCTCGTGCATTTTCGTAAAATATGCATGATTTCCGTCGGAAGTTTCTGCCACGGGCGGGATCGCCATCAATCCGCGCACGCGGATGTGCGCGCACGCGGCGGCGGTTTCCAGCAATTGCGGCAGTGCGTCGGGGTCAACGCCGCTCTTGGCGGCCTCACCGCCGATGTTCACCTCCAGCAGGATATCCTGCACGATGTCCTGCATAGCGGCGCGCTTTTCGATCATGGCCAGCAGCTCCGGCGAGTCCACCGACTGGATGAGATCGACCTTGCCGACGACCTGCCGCACCTTGTTGGTCTGCAGGTGGCCGATGAAGTGCAGCGGTGCGCCGGTGTAGGCGCCCTCGGCGAGCTTTTCGGTCATCTCCTGCACGCGGTTTTCGCCGCAGGCGTCGATCCCGGCGGCGACGGCCTCGCGCACGCGCGCGGCGTCGTTCATCTTTGTCGCTGCCACAAGCGTGATGTCCGCGCCCAAGCGCCCCGAAAGGCGGGCGGCGGCGTCGATGCGCGCGCGGATGGCGGCGATGTTTTCGGCAATGGTGCTCATTGTGGGTGGTGCCTCCTTATTTTATGACCCGTCCGTCGGACAGACCTTTGCCGCTGACGACGATGTCGTTGCCGGCGCGCAGGGCGTTGCTGTCCGTGCTCTGGGCGACGAGACAGTAGCTGTCGGTCTGGTAGATGATCTCGATCGGTTTCTTCTCCAGCTGCGCCGCCGTGACGACGTAGACGAAGGTCTGCCCGTCGTCGTCCATGTGCACGGCCTTGAGCGGTACGCGCAGACCGGTGTGCTCACTGTAGACGACGTCGGCCGTGGCCTTGCGCATGGCCAGCGTGTCGGCCAGCGCATTGTTGCACGCGAACACGACCGCAACCTCGCCGCTGCTGTCCGGCTCGCTCTTGCTGAACACGGTGGCCGAGACCGTGCCGCTGTAGTGCTGCGGGAAGTCGAGCGTGGCGCTGCCGCCCAGATTCAGGCGGTCGGCGTCGGCCTTGCTCATGACGGCGGCGAAGTACCACTTTTTCGCCGTGACGAGCTTGCCGATCGTGTTTGCGGGCGTCGAGGGACTCGTGTGCTCGAGCGCGGCCACGTCGTCGGGCGTGAGGTTTTCAAGCGCCGCCGGGCTCAGCGCCTCATAACCGTCCACCGTGGAGGTGAACAGCCCCGCCGCCGGGGCGGTGATGCTGCCGCGGCCGACGCCGGCCTTTTCCAGCTGGTGCAGCTCGGCATTGAGCGCGTCGAGATCGCTCTGCGAGACGGTGCCCGTCGAGGCGCCGAAGAGCAGCGAGCTGAGGTCCATGCAGATGTCGTCAAGCTCGGACGCGCTGCCCGCGGAGACGGCGGCGTTGAGCTGCAGGATGGCGCTGTGGACGCTGCTGTCAAGCTCGGATGCGCCCGAGGCGCTGCCTGCGCGCGACAGCAGGCTCGAGACGTAGGCGATCTCCTTTTTGAGCTCGCGCGCGCGGCTGGCGCTGTCGAGCGCGGCCTTGGAGTCGACGCCGATGGCGATCTCGCCGCCGCGCGCGACCTGCTTGCCGTCGTCCACGGACAGGGACAGAAACTCCTTGTCCGAGGCGATGATCTGCTCCTCGCGCACGACGATGCCGCTGGCCTGTCCGCCCTCGCTGACGGTCACGAGCACCGCCGGTGCGGTGGAATACGACTGCTGCGTGGAGCGAAACAGGTACACGCCCAGATACACGGCCATGGCCGCGAAGAGCACGAACATGGCGATGTTCGTAAAGGTATTCGTTTTCTTCAAAGCCTGCCCTCCTTCCGGTGGGGGGCGGCGGGGAGATCACACCTGCAGCTCGAGCGTCACCGCCCGCACCGGGGCGACCGTCGAGATCGCGTGCTTGTAGATCATCTGCTGGCGGCCGTCGGCCTCGATGAGCACGGCAAAGCTGTCAAAGCTGCGCACGATGCCGCGCAGCTGAAACCCGTTCATGAGAAACAGGGTCACGGGGATCTTCTCCCGCCGGATGTAATTGAGGAATGTGTCCTGAAGATTCTGTGTCTTTTGCATGATCGCCGCTCCTTTTGCCGGAGCGGACATATATCGACTTATCATAGCACAAACTGCCGCTCCGTGAAATAGTGAATTTATACAAATCCGGCGAAAATGGCAGTTTTCTCCGCATCTGTACAGGCCACTATTCTATACCGCGTCCGGCCAAGAATTGCGTCGAACGGCGGCAGGCCAGGTCCATGTCCGGCGTTTTTTCGTGCCGCAGCCAAAATAGCTGCGCATCGCGCCGCAGCCACGTGAGCTGGCGCTTTGCGTACTGCCGCGAGGCGAGCCGGATGGCGTCCGCAGCCTCCTGCGCCGTTGCCTCGCCGCGCACGGCGGCCACGGCCTCCTTGTAGCCGATGGCCTGCATGGCCGTGCAGTCGGCCGGGATGCCGGCGGCCAGCAGCGCGCGCACCTCGTCGAGCAGCCCCTGCTGCATCATGGCGTCCACGCGCCGGTCGATGCGCGCATAGAGATCCTGCCGGTCTGCAAACGTGAGCGCGATCTTCGCCGCGTCGTAGCGCGGCGGCACGGCGCGGGTCTCGGCGTCGTGCTGCGTGATCGTCTTGCCCGTGAGGATGTAGACCTCCATCGCGCGCACGATGCGCTTTTTGTCCGCGGGGTGGAGCTTTGCCGCGCGCTCGGGGTCAAATTTGCGCAGTTCACCGAGCAGGCCCTCGCCGCCGATCTCGTCGTAGCGCTCGCTCAGCTCCTGCCGCAGCGCGGTGTCGGCCGTGCCGTCGGCGAAGGTGCGCCCGGCGATGAGCGAGTCGATGTAAAGCCCCGTCCCGCCGACGACGATCGGCAGTTTTCCGCGCGCGAGGATATCGTCCACGCAGGCGGTCGCTTCCGCCGCGTAGCGCGAGACGGAGTAGTTCTCCGTCGGGTCGGCGATGTCGATCATGTGGTGCGGCACGCCCTGCATCTCCTCCGGCGTGGGCTTGGCCGTGCCGATGTCCATGCCGCGGTAGATCTGCATCGAGTCGGCCGAGACGACCTCGCCTCCGAGCCGCTGTGCGAGCATGACGCCCAGCGCGGTCTTGCCCGAGGCGGTCGGGCCGGTAATGACGACCAGTTTTGGCTGCATCCGGCAGCCTCCTTTCCATAAGAGAGAATTCAGAAAGATTTTATTGAAAAGTATTAGAAATGTGTTAAAATGAGACCATATCCCAGTATTCAAGAAGGTGAACCCATGAAGATCAAAATTTCTGCCGACAGCACCTGCGATCTCTCGCCGGAGCTGATCGCGCGCTACAACATCGGCATCACGCCGCTGTACATCGTACGCGGCGACGAGACGCTGCGTGACGGCATCGACGTGCATCCGGAGGAGCTCTACGCCTACGCGAAGGCCACGGGCAAGCTCTGCCAGACCGCGGCGGTGAACGTGTCGGACTATTATGCGTATTTCAGCGCGGCGCGCGCCGAATATGACGCCGTGATCCACTTCACGATCTCGAGCGATATGTCCGGCTGCTATCAGAACGCCTGCATCGCGGCGCGGGAGTTTACGAATGTCTACCCCGTGGACGCGCGCAACCTCTCGACCGGCATCGGTCATCTGGTGCTCGACGCAGCCGAGATGGCCGCGCAGGGCATGGATGCGACCGACATCGCGGCGGCGCTGGAGAAAAAGCGTGAGAAGCTCGATGTCAGCTTCGTGCTCGACACGCTCGATTATCTCGTGCGCGGCGGGCGCTGCTCGTCACTCGCGGCGCTGAGCGCCAATTTTCTGCATCTCAAGCCGTGCATCGAGGTCAAGGACGGGAAAATGGGCGTCGGCCGCAAGTACCGCGGCAAGCTCGAAAAGTGCTATGTGCAGTATATTGAGGACCGGCTCAAGGGCCGCGACGATATCGACTGCCACCGCATCTTCATCACGGATTCCGGCATCGATGAGGCCACCTGGCGGGAGCTCGAGCGCGTCGTGCGCGCGTGCCAGCCGTTTGAGGAAGTGTACCACACGCAGGCCGGCTGCACGGTGTCGAACCACTGCGGCCCCGGCTGCATGGGCATTTTGTACTACCACAAGTAAATAAGGTCGTACAGACAGGGAGCGCGCCGCGCTCCCTGTTTCTCTGCCCAAAAGTATTACTTTTGGGCAAGAGAACTGCGGCCTGACTGCATCGCACGCGCTGTCCGCCTGTGGCGGACGGCGCGCACGTTTGCAGGCCGAGCGGTATTTTCTCCGCCGCACATGTCGCCGGAGAAAATGATTGGACTTTCTTTCGCCGCGCCATTGGCGAAAGGCGGCGCGCACGTTTGATCAACCGAGGGGAGCGCGTTGCGCTCCCTGTTTTTTACACGATGCGCTTGAAGAGCTTGTCCAGCTCGCGGCGCGTGAGCGTCACGGCGACGGGGCGTCCGTGCGGGCAGTATTTCACCTCGCCCGCGCACACCGCGTCCGCCAGACGCAGCAGCTCCTCGGGCTCTGTCTGCCAGCCGGCCTTGATGGCCGCCTTGCACGCCACGGTCTTGAGCACCTCGTCGCGCACGGCCTGCGCGTCCGTGTGCGCGCCGTGGCGCAGCTGCGCGCAGATCTCCTCGAGCGCGGGCAGCGCATCGCCCGCGTCGATCTGGGCGGGCACGCCGCGCAGAATGTAGTCGCTGCGGCCGAACGGTTCGAGCGTGAAGCCGAGCTCCGCGAGCGTGCTGCCGTGCTGCTGCAGCACCTCCGCGTCGCTCGCGTCCGGCGTAAAGGGCAGTGGCTCGAGCAGCGTCTGCGACGGGATGTCGGCGGGGTTCTGGCGCAGGCGGTCAAAATTGATGCGCTCGTGCGCCGCGTGCTTATCGATGAGGATGAGCGTATCGCCCTTTTCCACGAGGATGTAGGTGTGCATCGCCTCGCCGATCAGGCGGGCGGGCGGCGTCTCCGGCGGCACGGCGCGCGCGAGCGGCGACGGGGTCTCCGGTTCGGGCTCGAGCGCGGTCTGCACACTCTGCACGACCGGTGCGGCCGGTGCGATCGGTCCCGGCGGCTGCGGCGCTGCGGGCGCGGGCGGTGTGAACACCGGCGGCGGGGTCACGCGCGGCGCGGCAAAGGCCGACGCCGTCGGCGAGCGGAACGAGACCGCCTCCTCCGCCGGGGCAGCGGGGGCATAGGTGCGCGCGCCGGAAAATACCGGCGCCGCGGGTGCTGCGCTCCGGCTCGGCGCGGCGGGCGGGAAGGGGTCTGCCTTGGGCGCGGGCGCGGATGCCGGTTCGGGCTTGGGCACGTTCGGCTTCGGCGCTGCGGCTGCCGGGGCGCGCTCTGCCTCGAGCGCTGCGCGCGCGCCGTAATACACGGCGTCGAACACCGCGCGCTCGTGCGAAAATTTCACCTCGGTCTTTGCCGGGTGGACATTCACGTCCACGGCCGCGCAGCTGAGCTCCACATACAGCACGCACGCGGGAAACCGCCCCACGAGCAGCGTGTTGCGGTAGGCCTGCTCGAGCGCGGCCTGCAGCGCGGCGGATCTGATCCACCGTCCGTTGCAGAAGAAATGCTGCTGCGCGCGGCTGCCGCGCCCGGCGGAGGGGGAGGAGATGAAGCCGTGCACGCGCACGCCGTCGACCTCGCCCTCACAGGGCAGAAGCGTCTTTGCCAGCTCACGCCCGAGCAGGCTGTATACGCAGCTGTCGAGCTTGTTGTCGCCGGGGGAGAAGAAGACCTCCTCCCCGTCGCGGATGCAGCGCACGGACACGTCCGGACGGCCGAGCGCACACCGCAGCGCCGCGGCGGCACAGGCGGCGCCCTCCGCGCGGTCGGTCTTGAGAAACTTGCGCCGGGCGGGCGTGTTGTAAAACAGGTCGCGCACGATCATCGTCGTGCCCTCGGGGCAGCCGGTCTCGTACATGTCCTGGATCTCGCCCGCGTCGAGCGTCATGTGCGTGCCGCTCGGCGCACCGCGCCGCCGCGTCGTGAGCGTGATGTGCGACACGGCGCTGATGGCGGCCAGTGCCTCACCGCGAAAGCCCATCGTACCGATGGCCTCGAGCCCCTGCGCATCGTGCAGCTTGCTCGTCGCGTGGCGCAAAAACGCGATGCCCGCGTCCTCGGGCGTCATGCCGCAGCCGTCGTCGGTCACGCGCAGATAGGTCGCGCCGCCGCCGCGCAGCTCCACCGTTACGGTGCGGGCCCCGGCGTCGAACGCATTTTCCACCAGCTCCTTGACCACGGAGGCGGGACGCTCGACGACCTCGCCCGCGGCGATCAGATCCGCAAGATGCGGAGAGAGAATTTGAATATCGGGCATGGTTTGCCCTCCTTTGTGCACAGTAGACGGGAAGCGAGCCTCCCGCGCGTATATTATAAAGGATTGGCATTGAAAATTCCACCGCGAAATGCTACAATATTCTATCACACTTCAAATTTTACCCGGATATATCCGGACAGGCAGGAGCATTGCATGAGCTATCAGAGAGTAGAGATCCCCGAATCGGACATCCAGCGCCAGCTGGACATCTGCGCGCAGCTGCGCGCGCATTTTTCTGCCGGCGGCCGTCAGCCGCTGGCCATGGTCGACACCTACGGCTGCCAGCAGAACGAGGCCGACAGCGAAAAGCTGCGCGGCTATCTGCGCGCCATGGGCTTTGGCTTCACGCAGGACGAGTTTGCGGCCGACGTCGTCGTCATGAACACCTGCGCCGTGCGCGAGCACGCCGAGACGCGCGTGTTCGGCAACGTCGGCGCGCTGACGCACACCAAGGCGCGCAATCCCGAGCAGATCATCGCGGTCTGCGGCTGCATGGCGCAGCAGGCGCACGTGGCCGAGAAGCTGAAAAAGTCCTACCGCATCGTTGACCTCGTCTTCGGACCGCACGAGCTGTGGCGCTTCCCGGAGCTGCTGCGCAGCGTCTGCACCGAGCACCGGCGCGTGTTCGCCATCGACCCGGCGGACGGCAGCGTCGCCGAGGGCATCCCGCGGCAGCGCGACGGCAGCGTCAAGGCGTGGCTGTCGATCATGTACGGGTGCAACAATTTCTGCACCTACTGCATCGTGCCGTATGTGCGCGGGCGCGAGCGCTCCCGCCACCCGGAGGAGATCGTGCGCGAGGCGCGCGAGCTGGTCGCGGCGGGATATAAAGAGATCACGCTGCTGGGTCAGAATGTCGACTCCTACGGCCGCGATCTCGACGAGGACGTGGACTTTGCCGACCTCATCCGCAGCATCAACGCCATCCCGGGCGATTTTGTCATCCGCTTCATGAGCAGCCACCCGAAGGACGCGACGGAAAAGCTCTTTCGCGCCATGGCCGAGTGCGAAAAGTGCGCGCACCAGATGCACCTGCCCGTGCAGAGCGGCAACGACCGCGTCCTGCACGCGATGAACCGCGGCTACACGCGCGAGAAATATCTGGCGCAGGTGGCGCTTGCGCGGCAGTATATGCCCGACCTCGTGCTCACGACGGACATCATCGTGGGCTTTCCCGGCGAGACGGACGAAGAATTTCAGGACACGCTCTCGCTCGTCGAGACCGTGCGCTATGACGCGATGTTCACCTTTATCTATTCGCCGCGCGTCGGCACGCCGGCGGCAAAGATGCCCGACCCCTACACCCGTGCGCAGAAGCAGGTGCGCTTTGACGCGCTCGTCGCGTCGGCCAACGCCATCTCGGAGCAAAAGCACCGCGCCTATGAGGGCAGCGTGCAGCGCGTGCTCGTCGACGGGGCGGACGGCCGGGGCGACTATCCGCTCACGGCGCGCACGAAGGGCGGCCGGCTGGTGCATATGCGCGGCGACGAGGCGCTCGTCGGGCAGTTCATGGACGTGAAGATCACCGGCAGCAACACGTGGGCGCTCTACGGCGAGGAGGCGTGACATGGCGGAACTGACGCCGATGAAGCGGCAATATTACGAGATCAAGCAGCGCAATCCCGACTGCCTGCTGTTTTTCCGGCTGGGCGATTTTTATGAGATGTTCGACGACGATGCGCGCCTGGCCGCGCGTGAGCTCGACCTCACGCTCACGACGCGCGACCGCAACGTCGAGGATCCCGCCGAGCGCACGCCCATGTGCGGCGTGCCGTACCATTCGGCCGAGGCGTACATCGGCCGCCTGATCGCCAAGGGCTACAAGGTGGCCATCTGCGAGCAGATGGAGGATCCCGCGCTTGCCAAGGGGCTGGTCGAGCGGGACATCATCCGCATCATCACGCCCGGCACGGTCACGGAGTCCTCGATGCTCGAGGAGAACAAGTCGAACTATCTCGGCGCGGTGTATCTGAGCGCGCAGTCCGGCGGCACGGCGTTCTGCGACCTCTCGACGGGGGAGTTCTGCGCCGCGAGCTACCCGGCCGACGCCGTGAGCCACATCCTCAACGAGCTCGGGCGCTTTGCCCCGCGCGAGGCCGTATGCGCCGACGCGGCGGCGGAAAATGACGACATCCGCACCTTCCTCACCAAGCGCCTCGGCAGTCTGGTCGAGGCGGGCGGCGACCGGTTTGAATACATGGCGGCGGCTGCGCGCGTGTGCGAGCAGTTTGATGTGCAGAGCACGGACGAGCTCGGCCTCGGCGAGGCGCCGGCGGCCGTGTGCGCGGCCGGGGCGCTGCTGGCCTACCTGCACGAGACGCAAAAGTGCGACCTCGGCCACATCCGGCGGCTGGAGCTGCTGGGTGACGACCACTACATGGAGCTCGACTACACCACGCGCCGCAATCTGGAGCTGACGGAAAACCTCCGCTCCGGCGAAAAGCGCGGCAGCCTCCTCTGGGTGCTCGACAAGACGAAAACGCCCATGGGCGGCCGCCTGCTGCGCACCTGGGTCGAGCGTCCGCTGCTGAGCCCCGTGCAGATCCGCCGCCGCCTCGGCGCGGTGGAGGAGCTGGTGGGTGAGAGTGTGCTGCGCAGCGAACTGATCTGCTGCCTGCGGGAGATCGGCGATATGCAGCGCCTTGTCTCGCGCGCGGTGTACGGCTCGGCCAACGGGCGCGACCTGCACGCGCTGGCGCTCTGCTGCGCGCAGCTGCCGCAGCTGACGGCGCTGCTGCAGAACGTGCACAGTGCGGCGCTGCGCGATATCGCGCAGATGGACACGCTCGCCGACCTCTGCGCGCGCATTGACCGCGCGATCTGCGACGAGCCGCCGTTTTCCGTGCGCGAGGGCGGCATCCTCCGCCCCGGCTACAGCGAGGAGGTCGACCGCCTGCGCAACGTGCGCGACCACGGCGCGCAGACCGTTGCCGAACTCGAGCAGCGCGAGCGCGAGCGCACGGGCGCAAAGAAGCTCAAGGTCGGCTACAACAAGGTCTTTGGCTATTACATCGACATTCCCAACAGCGCGGGCATCACCGAGCTGCCGGAGGACTATATCCGCAAGCAGACGCTGGTCTCAAGCGAGCGCTATTTCACGCACGAGCTCAAGGAGCTCGAGAACACGCTCCTGACGGCGCGCGAGCGCATCGCGGAGCTGGAATACCAGCTCTTTAACGAGGTGCGCCAGCTCGTCGCCGACGAGGTCGCGCGCGTGCAGGCGGCGGCGGACGCCGTGGCGCGGCTCGACGCGCTGTGCTCGCTGGCCGAGACCGCCGTGAAAAACAACTACGTCTGCCCCGAGGTGGACCTGTCGCGCACGCTCGACATCCGCGAGGGGCGTCACCCCGTCGTCGAGCAGGCGCAAAAGGACAGCCTCTTTGTCCCGAACGATACGTTTCTCAACGATGCCGATGACCGCGTCGCCATCGTGACCGGACCGAACATGGCCGGCAAATCCACCTATATGCGCCAGACCGCGCTCATCGTGCTCATGGCACAGATGGGCTCGTTCGTCCCGGCGAAAAGCGCCGTCATCGGCGTGGTCGACCGCGTGTTCACGCGCATCGGCGCGTCCGACGACCTTGCCGCCGGACAGAGCACGTTCATGGTCGAGATGAGCGAGATGGCCAACATCCTCCGCCACGCCACGGCGCAGAGCCTGCTCATCCTCGATGAGATCGGCCGCGGCACGTCGACGTATGACGGCATGGCCATCGCGCGCGCGGTGCTCGAATACTGCGCAGATCCCCGCCGCCTCGGCGCCAAGACCATGTTCGCCACGCACTACCATGAGCTGACCGAGCTCGAGCAGACGCTGCCCGGCGTGCGCAACTACAACATCACGGCCAAAAAGCAGGGCGGCACGCTGCTGTTCCTGCGCAAGATCGTCGCGGGCGCAGCCGACGACAGCTACGGCATCGAGGTCGCAAAGCTCGCCGGCGTGCCGGACACGATCATCACGAAGGCCAAGACCTACCTGCGCGAGCTGGAGTCCGGCGCGGCGCAGCCCGCCGCCCCCGCGCACCCGGCGCAGGACGATGCGCAGATGACGCTCGGCGACGCCGCCGGAGACGTCATCGCCGAGCAGCTGCGCGCCATCGACCTCAACACCATTACGCCGCTCGAGGCCATGCGCCTGCTCTTTGAGCTGCAGCAGAAAGCGAGGGGCTGATATGCGCAGAGCCAAAACAGCGTGGAGCGATCCCATGCCCCGCGGCGCGCGCATCGCGGGCTGGGTCTATTTTCCCATCCACGTGGCCGTGCTGCCGCTGACGATCGGCGTGCTCCTCATGGCGGTGCTCGGCGAGCTGCCGTCGGACGTGACGTGCAACGTCTGGTATTACCTCATCGGCCTCGTGTTCACGCTCGCCGTCATGTGGCGCTTCCTGCACCGCAGCTATGACACGATGGCCGGCAGCATCCTGCACTGCATCGGCATGATGCTCGCCGCCTACGGTATCGACGTGCTGCTCTCTCTCGTGCTGCAGCTCGGCACGGGGCTCATCGGCGAGCTGCCCGTGCCGAACAACGACGCCGTGACCGGCCTTGCCAAAGTGGACTACAAGCGCATGATCGCCGTCGCGGTGCTCATGGCGCCGCTCGTGGAGGAGTGCCTGTTTCGCGGCGTGGTCTTCGGCACTATCCGGCCGCGCAGCCGCTTCTGGGCGTATGCCGTGTCGATCGCGCTCTTTTCGCTCTACCACGTCTGGCAGTACGTCGTCATGTACGGCGATCCGAAGCTGCTGCTCTCGGCGCTGGCGTATGTGCCGGTGTCGGCCGCGCTCACGTTCTGCTATGAGCAGACGCGCTCGATCTGGCCGCCGGTGTTTTTCCACATGTGCATCAACGCGCTCTCGCTCGCGGTACTCGCCGGGTGAGCGCAGAAAAGATCCGCCGCTTTCCGACTCCGGAAAGCGGCGGATCTTTATGCTTCGGTTTTTTCGTACACGCAAAACTGATAGCCCACGCCGTCGTGCTCGGCGCGCGGCTCGGCGGACACGCAGCGCCACGCGGGGTCTGCGTCCAGATCCGGGAAAAACACGTCCGAGTGGGGAGCGGCGTCGATTTTTGTGACGTATACGCGCGTCATGTGGGGGAACATCTGCCGGAACACGCTGTCTCCGCCGATGACGAAGCAGCGCGCGTGCTGCGCGGCGGCGGCCACGGCCTCGTCCGGGGAATGCACCACCTGCGCGCCCTCGATCGTGATGTTCCGGCGCGAGAGCACGAAATTTTCGCGGCCGGGCAGCGGCTTTCCGCCCGGAAAATCCTCCAGCGTGCGCCGCCCGACGATCACGGCGGCGCCCATCGTCAGCTCGCGGAAGCGGCGGCGGTCGGCGGGGATCACGAGCGGCTGTGTGCCCTTGGCTCCGATGCCCCAGTCGGCATAGACGGCAACGATCGCATCCATGGCAGGCCCTCCTTACACCGCGATGGGGATCTTCCCCGTGAACTCGCTGTATTCGTAGCCCTCGACCTGGAAGCTGTCGCGGGTGAAGGCGTAAAAATCATTGACGGACGGGTCGATGAGAAACTTCGGCGCGGCCTTGGGCTCGTTTTGGATGATCTGCTCGATGACCGGCACGTGGCGGTCATAGATGTGCGCGTCGGCGATGACGTGCACCAGCTCGCCCACCTGCAGGCCGGACACCTGCGCGAACATATGCACGAGCACGGCGTACTGCACGACGTTCCAGTTGTTCGCCGCGAGCATGTCCTGACTGCGCTGGTTGAGGATGGCGTTGAGGGTGTTGCCCGAGACGTTGAAGGTCATCGAATATGCGCAGGGGTAGAGCGCCATCTCGTGCAGATCCTCGAACGTGTAGATGTTCGTCAGGATGCGGCGGGAGGCGGGGTTATGCTTCAGGTCATAGAGCACGCGGTCCACCTGGTCGAATTCGCCCTCGGGATACTGGTGCTTTACGCCGAGCTGATAGCCGTAGGCCTTGCCGATCGAGCCGGTCTCGTCGGCCCACTGATCCCAGATGTGGCCGCGCAGGTCGTGGATGTTGTTCGACTTCTGCTGCCAGATCCACAGCAGCTCGTCCACGGCGGTCTTCCAATAGGTGCGCCGCAGCGTCAGCAGCGGAAACTCCTCGGACAGGTCGTAGCGGTTGACGATGCCGAACTTCTTGACCGTGTGCGCCGGAGCGCCGTCGTCCTCCCAGTGGGGGCGCACGGTCCGGTCGGTATCCCAGACGCCGTTTTCCAGTATGTCGCGGCAGTTGCGGATGAATACCTCGTCTGCGTAGCTCATAATTCGGCTCCTTTCGAAAAAACAATGACATATCAGTTTATCACACGGACGGCGGGGTTGTAAATGGCGAAAGCCGAAAACGCGCCGCGCCGCGGTTATTTTACGAAAGGCCTAAAAATGCCGGGTAAATTTGGTCAAAATGCCACGGAGATTTGCCACGTTTTTTGCACACAGACCGTCCCGTTTCCGGCTGCGGGATGCTATAATCAAAGGAGCGATACCCCAAATCATGAAATGGAGGATATCACATGAAGCACATGAAGAAATTGCTTTCTCTGCTGCTGGTGCTTTGCCTCGTGCTGAGCCTGAGCTGCACGGCATTTGCGGCCGAAGCGGAAAAGCCGCTGGACGGAAAGACCGTCATCCTGCACTCGAACGACGTGCACGGTGCGATCGATCTGTACGCGGCCATGGCAGCCCTGAAGGCGGACTATGAGGCGCAGGGCGCGGAGGTCATCCTTGCCGACGCCGGCGACTACAGTCAGGGCACCGTCTACGTCAGCGTCAACAAGGGCGCGGACGCGGTGACCATGATGAACGCGACCGGCTATGACGTTGTCACCCTCGGCAACCACGAGTTTGACTACGGCTATGCGCAGCTGGCGGAGAACATGAAGGCCGCCAAATTCCAGATCCTGTGTGCCGACGTGCTCGGCGCCGACGGCAAGACCATCTATGACGCCAACACCATCATCGAAAAGGGCGGCGTGAAGATCGGCTTCTTCGGTCTCGAGACGCCCGAGGCGCAGACCAAGGCCAACCCCAAGCTCATTCAGGGCCTGAAGTTCCTCGCCGGAGCGGACGGCAAGGAGCTCTATAACTGCGCGGCCGCACAGGTCGCAGACCTGAAGGCGAAGGGCGCAGACCTCGTCGTCTGCCTCGCGCATCTGGGCGTGGACGAGAGCTCCGAGCCCTACACCTCCTATGATCTGGCCAAGAACGTGCAGGGCATCGATTTCATCATCGACGGCCACTCCCACACCGTCATGACCGCCGGCCCGAACGGTGAGCCCATCCAGTCGACCGGCACGGCCTTTGCCAACATCGGCGTCATCACCATCGACAACGCCACGAAGAAGATCGTCGGCAACGAGCTGATCAAGGTTTCTGAATATGAAAAGCGCGACGAGACCGTCGCCGCGGCCGCCAAGGCCATCATCGACCCCATCGACAAGGCTTACGGCGAGAAGTTCGCCGTGAGCGAGGTGGCGCTCAACGGCACGAAGGCGCCCAACGGCAACCGTGACTCCGAGACCAACCTCGGCGACCTGATCACGGACGCCATGCTCTGGAAGGTGCTTGCCGACGCGGAGATCACCGTTCCGGAGGAGAACGTGGTCGCCATCACCAACGGCGGCGGCATCCGCGCGAGCATCGGCGTGGGCGACGTCACGAAGAAGGACATCAACACCGTGCTGCCGTTCGGCAACACGCTCGCCGTGGTCTACGTGAAGGGCTCCGAGCTGCTCGAGGCGCTCGAGGCCAGCACGTACTGCACGCCGGAATCCATCGGCGGCTTCCCGCAGGTGGCGGGCATGCAGTTCACGGTCGCGACGTATGAAACGTACGACAAGAACGACGAATCCTATCCGAACTCCACGTACTACGGCCCCAAGACCATCAACCGCGTGACCATCGGCTCGATCAACGGCAAGGACTTTGACCCCGAGGCCACCTATGCCGTCATCACGAACAACTTCGTGGCCGGCGGCGGCGACACGTACTATGCGTTTGCCGCAGCTACCAACCAGTTCGACACCGGCCTGCCGCTGGACGAGGTGGTCATGGAATACATCACCAAGGAGCTCAAGGGCGTGATCGGCGAGACCTATGCTGAGCCCGCCGGACGCATCACGGTCGATCAGGGTGTCGCCCCGGCGATCGCCGATGTGCAGAGCATGGTCATGGGCGAGGCTTCCTATACGGCCGAGAGCTACAAGGCCTATGCCGCCGTTGAGGCCAAGCTGGCCGCCGCCAAGACCGAGGCCGAGCGCGTGGCGCTGTGCGCCGAGCTGCGCGCTGCGGTTTCCGGTCTGAAGATTGTTGAAAACACGTTTGACGACGCCACGAGCGGCTGGTATAAGCCCGCTGTCGACTTTGCGCAGGCGTCCGGCCTGATGTCCGGCATGGGCGACAACAAGTTTGCCCCCGACGTCACGACGACCCGCGCCATGGTCGCGCAGGTGATGTATGAGCTCGCCGACGAGCCCGACGTGTCCGGTCTGACCTGCCCGCTGAGCGATGTCGACTCCACCGCGTGGTACGCGGATGCGGTCACCTGGGCCTACAACGCCGGCGTGGTCAGCGGCTATGAGGACGGCACGTTCCGCCCGGGCCGCGCCATCACCCGTCAGGAGATGGCCGTCATGTTCTACGGCATGCTCTTCGGCACGGATTCCATCCTCGCCGAGGATGACATCAAGATCGCCCTCGGCGCGTTCAAGGACGGCGACACGGTCGCTTCCTGGGCACGCGAGGCGGTCGCTGTCTGCTACATCAGCGGGATTATGGTCGGCGACAACGGTTCCTTCAAGCCGACCGACCTGCTCAGCCGCGCGCAGCTCGCGCAGGTGTTCCGCAGCTTCTACGAGACGCAGCTGACCTTTGTGCTCAATGAGCTTCCGGCCGCGCCTGACCAGCCCAGCACGCCCGAGCAGCCGAGCGTACCCGAGCAGCCCAGCATGCCCACCGCAGCGTAATTGCAATCCCCCCCGCCCGCACGGAGACCCGTGCGGGCGGTCTCCTTTTTGTGCGTTTTGCGCATGGGATCGTGCTTGACAATTCCGGAAAACCTTTTACAATATAGGGCGAACCGATCTGAAGAGTCTACAAGGAGGTTTTTGATATGAATCTGAACAAATATCTGGACATCGCACCCGAGGTGCAGCAGGCGCTCGCAGACGGCCGCCCGGTCGTCGCGCTCGAGAGCACGATCATCTCGCACGGCATGCCCTATCCGAAAAACGTCGAGACGGCCCTGCTCGTCGAGCAGACCCTGCGCGACAACGGCGCAGTGCCCGCCACCATCGCCATCCTCGGCGGCCGCCTGAAGGCCGGCCTGTCCAAGGAGGAGATCACCTACCTCGGCAAGGCCGGGCGCAAGGTCGCCAAGGTCTCCCGCCGCGACCTGCCGGTCATCTGCGCGCGCGGCATGGACGGCGCCACCACCGTCACCACGACGATGATGATCGCCCACATGGCGGGCATCTCCGTCTTTGCCACCGGCGGCATCGGCGGCGTGCACCGCGGCGCCGAGACGACCATGGACATCTCCGCCGACCTGGAGGAGCTGGCGCAGACGCCGGTCATGGTCGTGTGCGCGGGCGCGAAGGCCATCCTCGACCTCGGCCTGACGCTGGAGTATCTGGAGACGAAGGGCGTGCCCGTGCTCGGCTACGGCACGGACGAGCTGCCCGCGTTCTACACCCGCGAGAGCGGCCTCGGCGTCGACGCGCGCGTCGACACGCCGGAGGATCTGGCTGCTATCTTCCAGGCACAGCGTGACCTCGGCCTCAAGACCGGCATGCTCGTCACGAATCCGATCCCGGAGCAGTATGCCATGGACAAGACCGTCATCGACAAGGCCATCGATCAGGCGCTCGCCGAGAGCCATGAACAGGGCATCCACGGCAAGGAGACTACGCCGTTTCTGCTCGCGCGCGTGGCGGAGCTCACCGGCGGCGACAGCCTCGAGAGCAACATCCAGCTCGTGCTCAACAACGCCCGCGTCGCAGCCAAGACCGCTGTCGCCCTCTGCAAATGAAGGGCGGCGCGTGGCTCGTGCTCGCCGTGTCCATGCTGATGGGGCTCAGCCTCACCATCGGGGCGATCGCCTCACGCAGGCAGATGCGCACCGCCGTCGTGGTGGTGCTGTGTCTGGTCGGCATCGGCATCGTGCTTGCCGGCGCGGCGCTGAGCATCGGCATCGGCATTTTGTGAGCGCGTGAAACCAAACCGAAAACA
>OGLF01000902.1_pt1 | contig 18006 bp, 16 predicted proteins | sample 1572701 | NCBI WGS metagenome assembly OGLF01 (sample SAMEA2581910, study PRJEB24529) | metagenome | biome: Human gut stool | place: China | collected 2011 | reverse complement strand
CTTATATTTGTCGTCCGTTCGTCACCAACTAATATTCAATTAAACAACAATATTTTAGAAATGCCCCCCAGAGCTTCCTGAGTTGCCACCTCCGCCTCCGCTGCTGCCACCTGAACTTCCAGAACTCGTCTGTATGCGTCTTGTCGTCACGGTTGTGTTTATGAATATGTCCCTTCTGTCCATCACGTCAAAGTTATGATTTTTTGTATACTCTGTGCTTGAAACTGTCATCTTTGCCTTGGCACTGCTCATCATGGCAAGCACACCTATAACTGCTATAACTGCTGATATTCCCAGTTTTACCGGCATATTGTATGTAAGCTTCTCTACTAGTGACGTATTAAGTTTCTTTTCAATTCCTTTGATATACTTGACACAGCCCTCATAATAGTCTCCTGATGCAAGTTCATTTTCCGCTTTTTCCCTTATACTATCCAGCCGGCTTTGCGATATATCACTCCTTGCTCTTCCAGATGTAACTATACGGTCTGCTCTTGATTTCATATCTATTCCGTATACAACAGCCTCACAATCACTTCCTGTTGCATAATAGCCATAATTTTTTTCAAGGATTGACCTTAAATATGTATCCATTGCATAGCCATCAAGATTCCTGCTCATTGTTATGATCACTATATCAAGCTTACATTTATCAGATGCTGCCTTACATAATTCTGCCAGGTGCTTTTCTTCTGATGTGCTCAATATTTCTGCATCATCTATAACATAGGTCTTAGATGTACCTGAAACCGAACTACTGCTTTCAGCTGTTTCAGACTGGCTGCTTACTTCTGATCCAACTGCTTTCTCCGATGCTGCATACACATATTGACCTGTTGCAGCAAACATAATAAATATTGCCATTGACAATACTGCCATGACTCTCTTGCATACTCTTCTGCATATTTCTTTATTAGCAGCTATCTTATCAGAACTTATTCTTTTATATCTGACTATATTCATCATATAAACAACAGACCTCCTATCATAGTAATAATAAGAACAACAACGAATATTATCACACCATATGCAGCCGCCTTTACTACACTTATAGGTCTGTCTGCTACTATCTTTCCTGTCTGTCCATTAAGGTAAAAATGGAACTCTTTATTTTTAAACCTGAAATTAAGCATCCATACTGGAAGAAGTGCATATTCATTATTTTTAAGTCTCATGCTTACATTATTTCCAATAACTGATACACTTGTATATCCCTGTATAGTTCCTCTGGCTATATCAGTTATATAATCATCCGCTCTTTCTTTAACCCTGGACTCTATTTCATCAGATGCATAGTTGTATCTTTCTGAAAGATATCCTGAAAGATAAGGCATCGCAAAGCCCTCTATATCACTATAATCATATGGTTCAAGCATATCCATCTGTCTATCTGGCATCTTTTCAGAAGCATCAGCTGGAATTCTGTCAAACTCTGCATGTACATCCCTGTATACGTCAAAATGATCCGTATATGTATACTCTGTATCTCCTCTCCTTGTTGTTCTTACTTTGTTGGCATGTGCATTCATCTGTGTTCTGGCATTATAGCTATATAACCAGAATGGGACATAAACACCGCTTATCTTTTCTATTGTGCTTGAGGTAGATAATTCTTTTGGTGTCAACGGACCTTTTTTCAGCCACTTCCTGTATATATCAACAGCCTGCTCCTTATTAATTTTAAATGGTATTATAAGCTGTGGCTTGAATTCTCCCTGCAATCTGTCCTCAACCAATGTTGGATTCCCACAATATGAACAAAATGTTGCCGATGTATATTCATCTGCGACTAACTGGGCACCACAGCTCTGGCAATTATAAATCTTCATATTAGGAACTTTTTCTCTCTGTTCCCCTGAAGCAGTGCTATCTTTTTCATATGTTTCTACATCTATCTGTGTACCACATCGTTTACAGCCAAGCTTTTGTGTATCACTGTCAAATTCCATCGCTGCACCACAATTAGGACACTTATATATAACTGGCATAATCCCCCTCCTTAATCATTGTTTGTTATATATCTACAGCATTTTGCTTAAATCATCAAATAAACATAACTGTGATGTTAATATGTTAAGATACCTGGATCAAAAGGTCTAAAACCATATGAGCCTGTTCATAAAATGTTCATACTACATTAAATAAGATTTAACATTATGAACATTATTTCTTCACTTTTAGTCAATATACTTCAAATATAGACAAAAACGAATGAAACACTTCAAATAGTTGACATTCTTTTGTTTTGTAAAATCACTTATTTACATTTATTTGTTCTTCATAAATTTGAGTTGTTTTAAATAATAAATTGCAACTCTCCTCCCTCTTTCAAAGCCTCTCCTTATACTTAAGGAGAGGTTTTTGTTGAATCTGTTCAATCATGTAATGTATGATTACTATCTGCCATATAAGCTATAAGACAGCTAAACTCTAAAAGCAAATACATTTTAATGTCAGATTACAAAGAATGATATTATAAGAAACATTAATCCGGCAGCCATCATTATTATTCCCACATTCTTATTTTTCTGGTTAGTAGCTTTATCTATATTAACGCTGTCTCTCTGGTCATAAAAAAGATTAAAATTCTTCTTTGCTGTAAGATATTTACTAAATCCCATAAATATGACAACGAAGCCTATAAGAAAAAGCATGAATCCAACAAATGGAAGATATGAATCACCACTATTTCCTTCAATATTGTAAAAATCAACATCTGCTGCTATATATGCTATATAGCCAAGTACTCCAAGAATATATCCCATATGCTATTCTCCTTTCAATCCACAAAAATATTTTTTGTTGTGTCGTATATCATCTGACACTATCCACCCAACACGTCTATCATATATACTGATATATCTATTATGACTGGATTTTATTTTCTAAATTATACTTCTTTTCAGCATTAATCACAACCAAAATATATCTTTATATATATATAAATCGACATTGTATTTCAATAAGACTATTTTTCTAACTATTTCCTTTTCTTTTTAGTATATTTAATGTATAATGAACAAAAGAGTGGGACGGTAAAAACTGTACTCATAATTAATTATCAGGAGGTTTATATTTATGTTAGTTTCAGCAAAAGAAATGTTAGAAAAAGCAAGAGATGGTAAATATGCTGTTGGACAGTTTAATATCAATAATCTTGAATGGACAAAGTCTATCCTTCTTACAGCACAGGAGATGAATTCACCTGTTATACTTGGTGTTTCATGTGGTGCTGGTAAATATATGACTGGTTTTAAGACTGTTGCAAGCATGGTAAGCGCAATGATAGATGATCTTAAGATTACAGTTCCTGTAGCACTTCATCTTGATCATGGAACATATGAAGCTTGCTTTGACTGTATTGATGCCGGTTTCTCATCTATCATGTTTGACGGTTCACACTATCCTATTGATGAGAATATTGAAAAGACTAAAGAATTAGTAGCTATCTGCAATGAAAAGGGATTATCACTTGAAGCTGAGGTAGGTTCTATCGGTGGCGAAGAGGATGGTGTAATCGGTATGGGAGAATGTGCCGATCCTGATGAATGTAAAGCAATCGCAGATCTTGGTGTAACTATGCTTGCTGCTGGTATCGGTAATATCCATGGTAAGTACCCAGCTAACTGGCCAGGATTAAGCTTTGAAACTCTTGCGGCTGTTAAAGAAAAAGTCGGTGACATGCCTTTAGTATTACATGGTGGTACAGGTATTCCAGAGGATATGATCAAGAAAGCTATCTCTTTAGGCGTTGCCAAGATCAATGTTAACACTGAATGTCAGCTTGCTTTCGCTGATGCTACAAGAAAATACATTGAGGCTGGTAAGGATCTTGAAGGAAAAGGGTTTGATCCAAGAAAACTTCTTGCTCCTGGATGTGAAGCTATAAAGGAAACTGTCCGTGAAAAGATAAATCTTTTCGGCTCAGCTGGAAAGGCTTGATTTCATGAATACCAGTTATAATAACGATAATAAATCAAACAATTTAAATAATAGCACCGAAAATGAGGATTTTATCGATGGCTGTTCTGATAGTGATAAAGACAGCATATTAAACGATGATTATGATATTGATTCGCCCGATTACGATGCTGACGATGATTATACAGATAAAGATGATATAGATGAAGATGATGCTGATGCTGTGTTTGACAGACAGGAAAAAGCAAAGAAAAGATCTAATATTGTACGCCATATTGTACTTGTTATATCTGCTGCCGTATTTATTTTTGCAGCATACAATCTTATCAATATATTCCTAGCTTATCACAAAGCGGACGTTATATATGATAATATAAACCAGGATGTTCTAGATGAAGATTCACATACCAAGGTTACTATAGGTGAAGATGAACAGCCTGTTGAAATTCCATTTACATATAATCATCAAGCATTGCTTAATATCAATTCACAGGGTATTGGTTATATGTATATACCTTCCATTGACTGCAGGCTTCCTATGGTTCAGGGTGATGATAATGATTATTATCTTACGCACACGTTTAACAAGGAATATAGTGCTAATGGATGTCTCTTTGAGGATTATAGAATCAATGGCGGGCTATCAGCCAGTCATGTAATCATCTACGGACATAATATGAGAAATGGTGCCATGTTCGGAAAGCTTAAAAGCTATCAGAATTATTCTTTCTGGAACTCTGCCGGTAACAATGTTTTTTACATATATACTGGCAATGTTATTAAAGAATACAAAATTTTTAGCTGTTATATAAGTGAAGCTATAAGTGACACCTATACATTTAACTTCCCTACTCTCGCATCAATGAGAGATTACGCAGCTAATATGAAAGCCAAATCTATGTACGATACAGGCGTTGATGTTTCCAATGCTTCACAGGTTATAACACTCTCAACCTGTACCAACGATGGAGAACAGAGATTTATTGTACATGGAATGTATATTGGAGAAGCCTCATTAGAATAGAAATAGTACAATAATCATTACATTAATAATTATTCTTTATTTTTTAAAATATTTTTGCAAAAAGAACTTGCATTATTATCAGTAATGAGTTATTTTATTTACAGACAACGATTAGATAGTTGTCACTAATCAAATAAGGTAGAACAAAGGCGTTCATGTTATACATATTAATATGTGTGTATATGTGGATGCCTTTTTTAGTTTTACTAATAGAATAATAATCTATGAAAAGGAAGGATGAAAAAGTTATGAGCGAAAAATTCAATGTAGCTGACATCTTCGGCGAAAATGTGTTCAATGACGCAGTTATGAAAGAACGTTTACCAAAAAACGTTTACAAAAATCTTAAATTAGCAATTGCAGGTGTTCAGGAATTAAATATTACTGATGCAGATGTTGTCGCTAATGCAATGAAGAATTGGGCTATCGAAAAAGGCGCAACTCATTACACACACTGGTTCCAGCCTTTGACAGGAACTACTGCTGAAAAGCATGATTCATTTATTTCAGCACCTAATGAAAACGGAAAGGTTCTTATGGAATTCTCTGGTAAAGAATTAATAAAGGGCGAGCCAGATGCTTCATCATTCCCTTCAGGTGGTCTTCGTGCTACATTCGAGGCAAGAGGATATACAGCATGGGATTGCACATCACCAGCCTTCGTTCGTGAAGGTGCACAGGGTGCAACACTTTGTATCCCTACTGCTTTCTGTTCTTATACAGGAGAAGCTCTTGATCAGAAGACACCTCTTCTTCGTTCAATGGATGCTGTTAACGAGCAGGCTTTAAGAATATTAAAATTATTTGGTAACACAACATCTAAGAAGGTTACTCCTTCTGTTGGTGCTGAACAGGAGTACTTTATAGTAGATAGAGAAAAATATCTTCAGAGAAAGGATCTTATCTTCTCTGGACGTACATTATTCGGTGCTATGCCACCAAAGGGACAGGAACTTGATGATCACTACTTCGGTTCTATCCGTGAAAGAATTGCTGCATTTATGAAGGATATCAACGAAGAATTATGGAAGCTCGGCGTATCTGCCAAGACTCAGCATAATGAAGTTGCTCCAGCACAGCATGAATTAGCTCCTATATATGCACAGTGCAATATTGCTACTGATAACAACCAGCTTATGATGGAGGTTATGAAAAAAGTTGCTTACAGACATGGTCTTGTATGCCTTCTCCATGAGAAGCCATTTGCTGGAGTTAATGGTTCTGGTAAGCACAACAACTGGTCAATCACAACTGATGATGGTATCAACCTTCTCGAACCTGGCAAGACACCTCACGAAAATATCCAGTTCTTACTTGTACTCGGTGCTGTTATGAAGGCTGTTGATACGCACGCTGATCTTTTAAGAGAATCTGCTTCTGACGTTGGTAATGACCACAGACTTGGCGCTAATGAGGCACCTCCAGCTATTATCTCTATGTTCCTTGGTGAGCAGCTTGAGGATGTTGTTATGCAGCTTATTGATAAGGGTGATGCTACAAGCTCTATCCAGAAGGGTAAGTTAAAGACAGGTGCTTCTACACTTCCTGACCTTAACAAGGATGCTACTGATAGAAACAGAACTTCACCATTTGCATTTACTGGTAATAAGTTTGAATTCCGTATGGTAGGTTCATCAGATTCAATTGCTCCTGCTAACGTAGTTCTTAACACAATCGTTGCAGAAAGCTTTAAGGAAATTGCTGACCAGCTTGATGGAGTAGAAAACTTCGATATGGCTGTTCATGATCTTATCAAGAAACTCTTTACTGACCATCATAGAATTGTATTTAATGGTAATGGTTACTCAGATGCATGGGTAGAAGAAGCTGAAAGAAGAGGTCTTCCAAATATCAAATCTATGGTTGAGGCTATTCCTGCCCTTACTACTCCTAAGGCCGTTAAGCTTTTTGAAAGCTTTGGTGTATTTACAGAGGCTGAATTAAAGTCAAGAGCTGAGATTAAGTATGAAGCCTATGCAAAGGCTATAAACATCGAAGCTAAGACAATGATTGATATGGCTGGAAAGCAGATTATTCCTTCAGTTATTTCTTACACAACAGAGCTTGCTAATTCAGTTCTTACTGTTAAGGAAGCTGGTGCTGATGCTTCAGTTCAGGAAGAACTTCTTACAGAAGTATCTGGATACTTAAAGGATATGAAGAAGGCTTACAAGAACCTCATTGATGTTACAGCTATTGCTTCTACAATTGATGATGTTGTCGCACAGGCTACATATTTCAGAGATGAAGTTAAAACTACTATGGATGAGTTAAGAGCTCCTGCTGATAAGCTTGAAATGATCGTAGATAAAGAATTCTGGCCATTCCCAAGCTATGGAGATCTTCTTTTCGAAGTATAAATAATATGATGTCGGAGTCAGAGGATTCAGGCATCACCGACTTATATAGCTGTCTTTTCTTTAAATACAATAATAAATTTAACGAAAAACATACAAAAGTGGCTTGAGTACAAAACACTCAAGCCACTTTTTACAACTATTGTTTATTATGAAGATACGTGAACTATTTCACCATCTGATTGCCATACAATCATTATTGTGGATAATTAAGTCTCTCAGGAACCGGGTTATCAAGCACCTCTTCCTTGAACTTCTTCATATATAACTTGGCAAGTGTAAGGTTATTATCAAGATAGTTACCACAATCTCTTGGTGAATAACCTGGAATCTCGCCTTCATAAGAAAGTACATATTCTGCACCTTCTCTAAGCACCTCAAGTATATCCTCTGACTTAAGGTCACCTGCAAATATCACATAAAACCCTGTACGGCATCCCATAGGTCCAAAATATATAGTTTTATCTGCCCATTCTTTATTATTTCTTAAAAATGTAGCCATAAGGTGTTCTATTGAATGTATGCCTGCTGTATCCATAGGTGCCTCTACATTCGGTCTTGTAAATCTTAAATCAAACGTTGTAAGCACAACATCTCCCTGATAATCTTTTCTTGATACATATACACCTGCTAAAAGATCGAGATGATTAACTGTAAAACTTGCTATTTTATTCATAATTGTTTTAATACTTCCTTTCCATATATAATCATTAAACAATGCAGCTATCCAAAATATAAAAATATATTTTATTTATCAGCTTCCTATTATTTTATTAAGCGAAATATTTATTCCTTTATATACACCATTCTTCTGTTTTCGCTTGTCACTCTTATAACAAGACATTTTATTCCCATTATAAATTTTGTCAATGTAGAATAGCCATATTCTCTTACCTTAAAATCCGGATAGTTGATGTGTATCTTCTGTCCAAGTGCTCCAAGCTCAACTCCGTTATCACTTGACTTAACATAATTAACAGCATATTCTGTAACCTTTTCCTTCATATTCTTATCTTCTTTAAGCCGTACAAGAACTGTGTTGTTAAACTTCTTAAGCTCAAGGCTGTTCATCTCTTCAAGAAATGTAGACAATGAACTGTAACCGTAGTTTCTCACATCAAAATCAGAATATTTCTTCTGAAGTCTGCTTCCTATCTCTCCAAGCCCGGTCTGCTTACCCTTATTATCATTTTCCTGAATTATCTCTATAATAGCATTTTCTATCTTTGACTGCTTTATAATATTATTACTTGCTTTTTTCTTAACATGCTTACTATCCGGCTCATCTTCATGTGCCTGTTCTCTTAAAAGTTCAAGATCTGTAAACACTGAACATGCTGCCCTGAACGAACGTGGTGTTTTATTCTCTCCCATACCTATAACATCCATTCCTGATTCTCTAAGGCGGCTTGCAAGTCTTGTAAAATCACCATCCGAAGAAACTATACAAAAACCATCTACATTATTCGTATAAAGAATATCCATGGCATCTATTATAAGTGTAGAATCTGTTGCATTTTTTCCAACTGTATTGCGGAACTGCTGGATAGGTGTTATGGAATTCTCCATCAGTTCCTTCTTCCATTTGTTAGCCTGCGTACTTGTCCAGTCTCCATATATTCTCTTATATGTTATAACGCCATATTTAGTCATCTCATCCAATATATCTGATATATACTTTGACGAAATATTATCTGAATCTATAAGCACTGCGTATCTTTTATCATCCAATTATTTTCACCTCTTTCTTCTTTTTCCTCTTTTCCCTTTTTTATTTTTTGAATAAATCAGACATTACGTTTACATCTGATGTCTTACAACTTTATATTCATCATTGCTCTGGTAGTACGGACATTCTCTGTATTCCGATGTTAACAATCTGGCATAGTCATCCTCATCCATATCTACATCGCATACATATTCTTCCATTTCTTCATCATATACCATATTATTACAATAATCACAGTTATAACGTGCTACTGCCATATTTATCTTCCTCTCCTGTCATTGTATTTAACAGCTTATTTTAATTTATTCTATTCATCAGCTGCGGCATGCTTATTATTCTCATAAGTATCCAGAAAGCTGTGTTTTTCTCCGTGCTGCTTATATGCAATAACGGTATCCAGATTAACATTTTCAACACTTCTGAATATATTTTTCTCTATATATGGACTTACCTTCGTTAAATCCCTGATAAGCTGTTTTATCTCAGCCCTCTTAGAACCCTTTCCAGTTCCACCACATGAGGCGCAGCCTTCTGTAAAACGGCATGCGCATTGTATAAACTGAAGCTTATTATAGTCCTTCCAGTGAATAATATCTGCCTCCCTTATAAGATACATAGGTCTTATAAGCTCCATTCCCTCAAAGTTCGTGCTATGAAGCTTTGGCATCATAGTCTGTATCTGTGCTCCATATAACATTCCCATAAGGATAGTTTCTATAACATCATCATAATGATGCCCAAGTGCTATTTTATTGCATCCAAGCTCTTTTGCTTTGCTGTAAAGATATCCTCTACGCATTCTTGCACATAAATAACATGGAGATTCAGTTATATCAACTACCGTATCAAATATCTCTGTTTTAAACACTGTTACAGGTATGTCTAAAAGCTTTGCATTGTTTAGTATAACATTATAATTAAGTTCATTATAACCTGGATTCATAACAAGAAAAACAAGGTCAAAGTTATTCTTTCCATGTCTTTTAAGTTCCTGAAAGAGCTTCGCCATAAGCATAGAATCCTTACCACCTGATATACAGACTGCTATCTTATCTCCATCCTGTATAAGATCATATTCGTTAAGCGCCTGTGTGAACTTTCTCCATATAGGCTTTCTGAACTTCTTTACTATGCTTCTTTCTATCTCTTTAACACGGTCTTTTGCTTCATTGGTGTTTTCATTCTCATCCTCTTTTATATATTCTGTGAACTTCCACTTAAGATATGCCACAAATCCACCATCTATGCTGTATGCCTCATACCCCATCTGTTCAAGTGTATCTTCAAGTTCTTCACTTTTCTGTCCTGAATAACATAGCAGATATATAGGAACTTTCTTTGAGTATGTGTTAAGAAACTTCTCTCTTCCACTTATATTATCCATCTTAAGGTCATTCATCATATCTTCCCAGAAATACTGGACAGCTGAATCCATAGTTTCCTTATCATATTCTTCTTTATCTCTTATATCAATAATAACTTTATCTCTTTTATCATCATAAAGCTGTTGTACTGTTCTCATTGTAGTTTATAGTCCCCATTTCTTATAGTACATCGTTATTTTTCATTTTATATCATATTAACATATTTCTTGCACCGATTCTATATTTTTAGTGTTATTGTACCTATATTATTACACCTGCATTACATCTGTTTCATACATTTATAATGTTTCAAATGCATCACAAAATATAAAAAGCCTCTGGTCAGACCTTGATATAATCCAGATCTGACCAGAGGGCAGCTTTATCTTTACCTGATAAATTCATAATATTTATTATAAGCAGGTCTTTTCCATCTGCTGATTTTACAATATACTTTTAACGGCACATCCCATCTGCTTTACCTTGTCCTTCTGCTCCTTACTGAAGTCCACCCATATACACTGCATGGCATAATATCTTCTGTCATACATATTAAGATACATGGAAGGTCTGCAGTTATATAAGTTATACATGCGGACAAGTGCCTCAGCATCTGGATATTCCTGCTCCTTTTCATATTTACGATATTTTTTCCTTGGCAGACAAAGTTTTTCGGACATAGTATCCTGCGAATAATGCAAAACTGTTCTTACATATTCCAGCATTGAAAATCCATCCCACTGCTTTAACATATAATCAAGCAGTACATCATCATCGGTTACATTTTTTCCTCTTAATATATCATTATTACGGTAATGCATTATACTTTCAGCAATAATTTTCATAGCAAAAGGCTTACTGCTATCATCATATTCATTCATAATAATATCAAGATCTTCCGTATGCACATCATTCTTACTTCCACACACCAGCTCATCTATGTCTGCACCCAGCTCCTGCAATGCTTTTATATTTTTAAAAGATATAATAATATGCCCATTTTCACGCTTTGAATAATCATCCTGGGATATACCAAGCCTCTTCCCCATTTCAGTCTGATTAAAGCCGAGCTTTTTTCTATAATTTTTCATTCTTTCACATAAATCTTCATAATGCATGCTGTCCATTTACTTTATCCTCATAGTAAATTACAGTCCACATAACTGCAGACTTTAATTCCATTTTTTTCCAACATTTCTTATGAAGATTTTATTATATTACCAAATGTCCCAAATAGGTCAATAATTGCATAACTCTATCTGTTTCAGACTTTTTTTATTATTGATATCAGTTATTTTCTCTAATTCTCTAATTTTCTAATTTGATATAAATTCAACTAGCAAATTTGACGATATAATTATATAATAAAAAAGAGCTTAATTTATTTTATCTACTGATATATTTTGATGATATTATGAGCACAGGTATTCTAATGCCTGCATCATATTATTTTACAATAAATAATACAACTGGAGGTGTTGTTTTATGAAAATACAAGATTTTTGTGATATGAATAAGTTCGAACAGATTATGTCTAACTGGGCTAAAAGTACAGGACTCGCTACAGTAGCTGTCGGATCTGATGGTAAATATATAAGCGACTGCTATAACTTCACTGAGTTCTGTATAGACCTGACGAGAGGTTGTCCAGAAGGCAAAAAGCGATGTGAAAAGTGTGACCGTGAAGGACATGGTGTATATCCTTGCCATGCCGGACTTGTTGATTTTGGTATTCCTATAACACTGGATGATGGTACAGTACTCGGAAGCATAATAGGCGGCCAGGTTCTCCCTGAACATCCTGATGAAAATAAGTTCCGTGCTACTGCAAGAGAGCTTGGAATTGATGAAGATAAATATATAGCTGCACTCCAAAAGGTTAACGTAAAGACGAGTGAAGAAATCCACGCATCTGCTGACCTTCTTGGTGATGTTATCAATATGTTTGTGCGTGCAAGCTATACTTCATACCAGAATTCACATATTCTTTCTGAATTAAAGACCGGCATAAGCAATGCTGCCGAACAGCTGCAGACTGCCAATGATAAAGTAAAACAGATTGATGGTTTTAGTAAACGTCAGAATATACTCGCTCTTAACGCATCTATTGAAGCTGCAAGAGCTGGCGATACCGGAAGAGGTTTCGCTGTTGTTGCTGTTGAAGTCCAGAAGCTTGCAAGAGGTATGGGCGAGGCAAGCGATGATATCAAAAAAGCTATTAACGAAGTCACACAGACTATTACCTCTCTGGATAAAGAATAAAAAATATAGTGATGTCAACTTACGTTGACATCACTATATTTTTTATCTGTCAGTACTCTCAACTTCGCCTGTGAATCCTGCCTGTTCTATCATCTTAATTGTATCATCTATTCCCTGTCCACCTGCTGTAAGGTATCCTGATGCGAATATTGAATCAACCACCTTAAACAATGTCGGTTCTATACCCTTAAAGTATACCTCTCTTCCTGCTGCACATCTTATATCTGACTTAGGTACCATAAGTCTTGCAAGACATAGAACTTTCAGACAGTACTCCTGAGTAAGTCCAGATATATCCCTGTCTGCAAGTCTTGTTCCCTTTATAGGGAGAAGAAAATTAATAGGAACTGATTCTGGATTGATTTCTCTGATATCCATAAGCATGTCCACAACATCACTCTTACTTTCACCCATGCCTATTATTCCACCACAACACATTTCAAAGCCAATATTTTTTAACATATGTATGTTTTTAATCCTTTGATCATATGTATGTGTTGTACATATATTAGGATAAAATGAACGGCTGCTGTTAAGATTGTGGTTAATTCTGTTAAGTCCGGCTTCTTTAAGCATCCTTGCCTGTTTTTCTGTAAGAAAACCTATAGAACAACATATCTGGGTATCATTCTTCTTCATTTTACGGATTCTTTGTGCAAGATCTTCTATTTCAGCATCTGTAAAGCTTATTCCACTTAGTCCTATGCAATGTCTTGCAAGATGTTTTTCATCTACTAGATCATTATCACCATAAAGCTTCTCATCTGATACTCTTCTATACTTTTCTATATCCGCATGTGATTCACATGACTGCGCACAATAGGCACAATTCTGTGAACAATTACCACTTCTTACATTGGTTAAAAGCTGTATGCTTACTTTCTTTCCTTTGTACTTTAACCTCAATCCATATGCCGTGCTTATAAGCTTATCAAGCTTATCATCCGGCAGATTAAGTATATCAAGAGCCTCTTCCTTCGTTAATATATGCTCTTCGTTCCAATTATCCAACATTTGTTCAATAGCTGTTTCTGACATAATACATATACTCTCCCTTGTTGTCATAAAATACGCTTATATCAAGCGCTTATATGCTAATAAGTATAAAAGTATGAAAGCTTATTGTCAACTGCTTGGTATTGCAAGTTGACATTTTATACTGTAATCTGATACGAATATGACATCTTTGGTTCTTTCTTCTTTGCTGAAAGATATGTAATAATGTCCTTTCTTGTTATAATACCTATGAATATGCCTCTGTCATCTGTAACTGGAACAAAGTTCTGGTTGGTAATTTTCTCGAAAAGTTCCTCCATAGATGTGTCTACTTTAACACTAGGATAATTTCTTCTGAAATACAACTCATGGACCTTCTTTTTCTCAAGTTCCTTTACATCTATACTCAATCCATTATTCTGGTTAATCCTGCATATATGCCATAAAAAATCGCCTTCTGTTATAGTTCCTACATAACGTTCTTCCTCATCAAGCACAGGTATCGCTGAATAACCATAATAATTCATCTTTTGCAGTCCCTGCCTCAATGTATCATTATTATATATATATGCTACCTTACACTTAGGTTGTAAAAAAAATGAAATGTTCATATGCATCCTCCACTTAACTCTTTTTCCAATACTGCAACGTGCAAACAATTATATGCATATTTTCTAACACATTTTAGTGTAAACATTGTATCATGTTAACAAGAATATTCATATGCTATATGTGCACATTTCATATATTTTTAATTATTTTTATATCAGTCTCTTCAATCTGCAGTTTTCAATTCCTTCATCCCAGAAATGTGCATATGTTTTATTTCTTATCTGACATATAATACTTGAGTTCATCGCACCATGTCCAACTATAAGTATATCTCTTCCTTTTGCAAGCTCTGGCTGAATCACTTCATCTAGGAACTGTCCTGTTCTTTCAAACAACTCATCAAGACTTTCAGCTCCCTTATCTGCTATATATCTGTCTGGATTTCTAAATAACACATTTACATTACAATCTGAAATATTGAAACTATTCTGTACTCCCTCATATTCACCAAACCCCATTTCCATAAGTCTGTCATCTATGACAACAGGAACCTGCGTTTTTCTGCCAGAGAGTACTATCCTGGCTGTCTGTTCTGCTCTTTTAAGTGGTGAGCAATAGCATATATCCAAATGTATATCTCTATATTCTTCTGCTGCTTTTTTTGCCATAGCTATTCCATTTTCATTAAGTGGTATATCTGTTCTTCCCTGCAGCTTATGCTGTTCATTCCAGTCTGTTTTCCCATGTCTCATTATATATAACATTCTGTTTATTCCTTTTCTTACTTTCGTTATTTATTTCTATTGTGTTGTCAGCCGTCTGTATGCCCATTTAAAATCGTCTTTTCCTGCACACTGTACCACACAAAGCTGCAACAAAAATCCTAAATTACTCCTGATTAAAAAGCCTGTCATATGACTGTTCGAAATCATCTAGTAATTTATTTATTTTTTCCCGGTCATATAAACCTTGTACCTTCCAAAACATAAGTATGCTGTTGAATTCATCTTCCCTTTTATCTATAAATCCAATACACAAATGTCCATTATACATTGCACTATCCGTTTCCTGGCAGGCAAAGCAACCGGTATCTTCATTCAGTCTTGAACAATCTCCACAGATAAGCTCCTTTTTTTCAGGAATATAATGGCAGCTATCTTCAACATTTACAACAAACCATTCGCCTTGCGGATATGAACATATTGCAGTTCCTGTTTCCTCTGTATTGGATACATTAGTTTTATATTTACAATTATTGCACTTCAATTCATCCACCCTTTGCTTCCTCCTCGTAAATAAATATTCCATCAAAAATCCTGTAAAACATTGTAACACAAAATTTTTGTCTTATACAAAAAGCTGGAACTCAGATTCTATAAATGAACCAGAATTCCAGCAATTTATTATTTTACTCCATTTTAAATTTTATCTGTAAACTTATTTTTCTTACCAAACACTATTCCTCCTGCTCCTCCTATTACAAACATAAGAAGCCATGCTAATGTACGTTTGTCATCTCCCGTACCAGGAGTCTGTTCTTTTACTGCTTTTGCCTTAGCTTCTTTATCCGTATCGGTCGCAGGTGTTATATCGGCTGGTGATGTTGTATCAGCCGGTGGTGTTATATCTTCCGGTGGTGTTATATCTGCCGGTGGTGTTACATCTGCCGGTGGTGTTGTATCTTTAAGCTTTGCAATAACAGTCTGTGATTTTTCAATTTCAACAAGCCCATCCTGCCTGATGTAATATCTGTCACAAGCATTACAATACCAGTATTCAATATTTCCTTCATCTGTCATAGTAGCTTCCTTTGCCGCTACTAAATGCAAGTCTTCATGTATACTCATATTGTAAGTGCCATATTCTTCACCACATATTGTACACAACGCTTTTTTCACACAGGTTGCATTTCCTCCTGTATGTCCACACTGATAATTACAAACTTTGCACACACCATTTTCCCAATCATGTGCTTCACTTACTGATACTTCCTTATCGCAGCAATCACATTTTTTCTGATGTGTTTCTGCTGTCTGTACCCACATTACATTGCCGCTGTGATTTGCCTGATTTTTTTCTGTATATTCCTTGCCGCAGTTTTCGCAGACAGCACCCTTTGTACAGTTTGCTTCTCCTCCGCTGTGCACGCATACATAACCACATACTTCACAAGTACCGTCTTTCCAATTATGATTTCCTTTTTCTACCGTTACTTTGCCACAGCAATCATATTTCTTTTCATGCTCTGTCGCTGTCTGTGTCCATTCTTCTGTTCCAGTATGATTATCTGCATTTATTTCTCCATACTCAATATGGCAAATATCACAAACTGCCTTCTGCGTACAGGTTGCATTTCCACCTGTATGGATGCAGTCATATCCGCAGACACTACAATGACCGTCTTCCCAATTATGGTCTTCTTCATTAGTAATATTGGCACCGCAGCAATCACATTTTTTCTGATGTGTTTCTGCTGTCTGTACCCACACTACATTGCCACTGTGATTTGCCTGATTTTTTTCTGTATATTCCTTGCCGCAGTTTTCGCAGACAGCACCCTTTGTACAGTTTGCTTCTCCTCCGCTGTGCACGCATACATAACCACATACTTCACAAGTACCGTCTTTCCAATTATGATTTCCTTTTTCTACCGTTACTTTGCCACAGCAATCATATTTCTTTTCATGCTCTGTCGCTGTCTGTGTCCATTCTTCTGTTCCAGTATGATTATCTGCATTTATTTCTCCATACTCAATATGGCAAATATCACAAACTGCCTTCTGCGTACAGGTTGCATTTCCACCTGTATGGATGCAGTCATATCCGCAGACACTACAATGACCGTCTTCCCAATTATGGGCTTCTACATTAGTACTATAGGCACCGCAGCAGTCATATTTTTTCTGATGTGTTTCTGCTGTCTGTTCCCATACTTCATTGCCGTTATGATTTGCAGGGTTTAATGTGCCGTATTCTGCATTACATTCTGTGCAGACGGCTCTCTTTTTACATGTTGCCTCTCCTCCCGCACAGTTTTTTGTTTCTACTTTCGTACATCCTGCAGTTGTACATTTGCGGGTATGCGTACCATTACCGTTTGACTTCCACTCACCATATATATGTTCTGCCTCTGCTGCTGTAACAACCTCACCGCATTCACACATTACAGGCGTTGTACAATCACCATCATCTGTACCGCTATGTTTTGTTTTTGTTGTTGTTACCGTACAGCCGTCATTCTCGCACACCTTCCAATGACTAGTATCGTCTTTTATCCAGGTGGCACTAAACCTATGGCTTGTCTGTGCTGGAAATGTTTGCTGGCAGACAGAGCAGGTCGATTCCTTTGTGCAGTCGCTGTTATTTATTGTGTGATCTGCATTTACTGTAATAGACAGATAAATGCTGTATCCTTCACTATCTGTCAATGCTATTGTCTGTGTGCCATCTGCCGCTGATACAGTATAAGCACCATCAACGTCAGATGTAAGTATTTTATTTCCTGCCATTACCTGTGTATAATCAGGAGAAGTCACTTTAAACTTTGCGTTCTTACAGTACACTCCATTATTTTTAATTCCGTATACTACTGTATCTGGATCTATCGCTTCATAATAATATGTAACTGTCTGTGTATCTGATGTATACACACCCCTTTTATTGCCTGTTTGACTTAAAAAAGTATATCCTGATGGAATCTTAATATTACCAGGCACCGCATAATTCGTTCCAGGTGTACCCTGAAGTGTAATCGATTCACGTAGTTTCTGCCCACTATCTTTTATCACATAATTAACAATT
>OGLF01000884.1_pt1 | contig 18258 bp, 24 predicted proteins | sample 1572701 | NCBI WGS metagenome assembly OGLF01 (sample SAMEA2581910, study PRJEB24529) | metagenome | biome: Human gut stool | place: China | collected 2011 | reverse complement strand
TTTTCTGCGTCCGAGCTGCTGGCTGCGGGCTGCGATGCGGCAGACGATGCGGCGGCCTGCGGCTCCTGACTGCGCGCAAAGGCGATGCATCCGGCCACGCAGCAGGCCAGCACGGTCAGGCAGAACAGGCGGCGGCCATGGCGGCGTCTGCGGCGGGGTGCGGGATGTGCGCTGGGGGAAGGCCGGGAAGAAGCGGAAGAACGCATAACAGCAAACATTCTTTCCAAAAACGGATAACGTGCGGCCTGCCGGGGCAAGCTATGCCCGGAGGGGAGCACAATGAAGATGACAGCACAGGAATATGCGCGCCGGGTGCGGCGCACAGGGCCGCATTCGCCCCTGCTGGCCGACATCGCGTGGGCCTTTTGCGTGGGCGGCGGTATCTGCCTGCTGGGCGAGGTGCTGCGGCAGCGGTTTCTGGCCGCCGGAATAGAAACCGAGCTGGCCGGGACCCTGACCAGCTGCAGCCTGATCGCACTTTCGGCGGTGCTCACCACGCTGGGCTGGTACCAGAAGCTGGCCGCCCGGGCCGGGCCGGACGACTTGAACAACAGCTGGCTCAACATCCATCCCAACTGCCTGCACGCGCTCCGCGCATGGACGTCCGCAGGACGCACCCCCGCCGAGCTGGAACGCATCAGGCGCTTTTCCAGCCCCAAAACGAATCCCTACACCCGCGACCCCCGCACCAAGGCCCAGATCGACGCCTACCGCAAAAAAGAACAGGCCCGCTCCAAATGGCTGCGGGACTACCGCCAGTGGGAGCGCTACCGCGCCGCGCTGGGCGACGAAATCCCAAGGACCTTCGCCACCTTCCAGAAGCACAAGCAGGCCGGGAGCGAAAAATATCAGCGGTGGGTCAGCGCCTACCGCAGCCGTCAAACCTAACTGAGCACGATGCAGATGCACCGTGCTTTTCTTTTGCCCATTTTCAGGAGGTGATGCCCCTTGATTGCCTATTATGGCAGCACGATCAGCAAACACATGACCCAGACGCCCGAAGGCTTCCTCATTTGCCGGGATGTGCCTATTGCACGCATCGGCACGCAGGACTACCTCGCCCGGGAGCTGGGGCTGGACGGCGAGCCTGACCGGCCCGTGACCGTGGAGCGCCGCCCGGAGGACGTCTTCGACCCTGCCGCTATTGCCAGCTTCGAGGGCAAGGATGTTACCTACACCCACCCGCCCGAGATGCTGGCGCCGGAAAACCAGAGCTCCTATTCCAAGGGCCACGCGGAGAACGTGCGCCGGGAAGGCGACTTTTTGGTGGCCGACCTGCACCTCAAGGACCCTACCCTCATTTCCGAGGTACGGAACGGCATCCTGCGGGAAGTATCCTGCGGTTATCTCTGCGACTACACCCCCAGCGGGGCCGGATACCGCCAGACCAACATTCGCGGCAACCATATCGCCATCGTCCCCCGTGGGCGCGCTGGTCATGATGTTGCAATAAAAGACAGTGCCGCCGGGCTTCCGGCGGAGAAAGGAAAGGTAAAACATATGGACATGACGGAAGCTCTGCTTTCTCTGTTCGGTCGGGCAGCCAAGGACGCGACCCCCGAACAGCTGGACAATCTGGTCGAGACCGCAGCCGCAGCGCTGGACGCAGACCCTGCCGCATCGGCGCAGGAGGCAGCACCCGCCGAGGACAATGCCCCTCCCCCGGCCAATACGCAGGAGAATCCCCTCATTGCCGCCCTGAACAGTATCTCTGCCAAGCTCGACAAGCTGCTGGCCGAGAAAGAAGCCCCTGCTGCCGATGATGGCGCAGACATCGACAAGGCTATCTCGGAACTGTCCGGTGAGGGCGAAGAGAAGAAGACTGAGGACACTGCGGCGCAGACTATCCCTGCAAATGACAGCGGTTTGGCTCTGCTGAAGGCTATGCGCCCGCTCATCAACGGTGTGCAGGACAAAACCACCCGCGATGCCCTCTCCAAGACCCTCATCGAGCAGGTCAAGGGCCAGAGTAGCGTGGAGGTCATCGCCCACGCTGCACAGGATGCCGCCACTGCAGCCGCGAACCGTTCCAGCAAAAACAGATACGAACAGCTGTGCGAGGCTTCCCAGAGCGCCTACGACAGCCGCAACCCCCACATGAAGAAGGAGGACTGATTTTATGACTCTCAGCACCCAGGTCATCGGCAAGGTGATGCCTCACGGCTTCGCCGGCTCCTACGCCCGCCAGCCCGATATGATCGTCAACACCCGCCCGGCGGGCGGCAAGGTCAACATTCCCTTTGGCTCCGCCCTCATGTACGAGGGCGGCAAAGTCGTCGTCATGAGCGGCACCGGCACCACTGCCAACAAATTCGCCGGCGTGGCAGGAAGCGAGATCAAGAGCGCCCTTTCCTACACCGACCAGAACACCGGCGTCTATGCTCCCGGCGACGCCTGCAGTGTGTTCCAGCGTGGCAGCATCAATGTGCTGTGCCAGCGCGGTGCGCCCGCTCTCGGCGGCGACGTTTACGTCCGCATCGCGGCGACTGCCGACTATCCTGCCGCCAGCGTGGGCGGCTTTGAGGCTGCTGCGGACGACAAGACCGCCGGTAACACCATCAAACTGCCCAACTGCCAGTGGGGCGGCGCAGCAGATACGAACGGTGTGGCCGAGCTGGTCATCCTCACCCGTGCAAATGCCTAAAAGGAGGGCGATTCTATGGCAAATTTCCAGAACGTCGGCACCACCAATGCCGGTATCTTCACTCTCGGCGGCTCCGCAATGGGCGGTGCGCCCTCTGGCGTCCCCATGATGGATGCCGCAGCCATCCAGAGCGGCGGCGCATTCCTCACTAGTGAGCTCGAAAAGCGCGACCCTCTCATCCGCAAGCCCCTTACCAGTGTCACCTATCCCCGCGATATTCCCGTCAAGGTGGGCGGCGGCTGGGTCGATTACGTTTCGGCCATGTCTGTCGCCTACGGCATTGCAAATGGCTCTGGTGATTCTGCCGTCACCGGCGGTGGTGCCAACGGCGTACCTCTCGTGCAGGCATCTGTCAGCAAGGGCGCATTCAAGGCGCATGTCTTCGCCACTGCCCTGCGGGTCATGTTCCAGGATATGCAGCGCGCCAACGGCATCGGCCGCAGCCTCGACCAGTTGCTGCAGGAGGGCATCCGCCTGACCTATGATAAGCATATGGACGCCAACGTCTACGTCGGCTTCGAGCAGTACGGCACCACCGGTCTGGTCAACAACGCCGATGTCGTCGAGACCGCTGCGGTCACCTCGGGTACCGGCGGCTCCACCAAGTGGGCCGACAAGATCCCGAAGCAGATCCTGGAAGACATCAATAACGCCATCACCGCTGTCTGGGCCGCCAGCGAGTACGACGAGGACGCCATCCCCAACCACATCCTCATTCCCTACGAGCAGTACAGCTACATCACCACCACGATGCTCAGTGAGCTTGGCACCGAGACCATCTACGACTTCCTGAAGAAGCACAACGTAGCCGCAAACCACGGCGTGGAGCTGGTCATCGCCCCCACCCGCTGGGTCAAGGGCGCTGGCACCTCCGGCGGCGACCGCATGGTAGTCTATGTCAGCAAGGAACGCTTCCTCAAGATGGATGAGCTGGTCCCTCTCTCCCGCATCATGAGCGCCCCCAACGTCACCAACATCTGCTATGACACTGCCTACATGGCAAACATCTCCGAGGTCCAGCTGATGTACGGCACCACCATGCTGTATGTGGACGGCATCTGAGAAAGGAGTATTCCTATGTTTGTTCTCGCCAAGCGCAACATCATCATCCCCAGCACCGAGCCCGGCATTCAGCCTGTGGCCTTGAAAAAGGACGGCTTCGCCGATGTTCCCGAGTGGGCAGAGTACAGCCCCTATTTTCAGGCTCTCGTAAACGACGGCAAGCTCATCGTCACCGACCACAGCGACAAATCCACGCAGGCCGCCGCCGACAAGAAGCTCAAACCCCGGCGCGGAAAGGCAGACGAAGTCCCCGCAGAAGCGGCAGAAGCCGCCCCGGAGGCCTGATATGTGCGGCGCACAGTTTTCCGGCATCCGGGCAGCAGCCGCAGACCTCGGCCAGAGCGTGGGCAGCTACACCGCTGCACAGTTCAAGGAAGAGTATCCGCAGTTCTGTGATGCCGACGGGAAATGCTTTCTACCGGACGTGCAGCTCGATGAGTTGGTGAAGATGGCGAACGCCAGCATCCAGCCGGACAAATGGCTGGACAGCTGGCACTATGCCGTGGGCCTGTATGTTGCCCACTACGTCACCCTTTTCCTGCGCACTTACAGTGAAAGCTCTCCCACCGCCGCACAGGCTGCAGCCTCCGGCGCTCTCGTGGGTGTGGTCAAATCGGCCACGCTGGGCGACAGCTCCGTGACTTACGACACCGCCGCCTTGACAGCAGGCACGGAGAGCTGGGGCGATTTGAACGCCACCACCTACGGCCAGATGCTGGCCAACCGGGCCAAGCTCATCGGTGCAGCCGGCTCTTATGTGATTTGAGGTGATGCAGATGAACTGGAACGACTGGTACACCGACACGATGGACGTCTTCCGCAACGCGCCGAACAAGACCGGCAGCCTGACCCGGATGGAGCGCCAGCAGGTACTCACCGGCATCCCCTGCCGGGTCTATACCGTACAGCCCAAAGGCCCTGCCATGAGCCAGACCGCTGCCAGTGTCTCCCAGACGGACAAGCTGGCCTGCGCACTGGACGCAGACGTCCGGGCCGGGGATGAATTGCTCGTCCATCGCGGCGCACGGCTGGGAAAGAGCTTTCAGGACTCCCGGTATTTTGCCGGAGAGCCTGCGCTTTATCCTGAGCCGTTCGGCGCGGTACTGCCCGGGCTGGCACACCGGGAGGTTTCGCTGTTGAAACAGGAGCTTGTGAAATGACGCTGGACGAACACATCCGGCAGCTGGAAGCGATTCAGGCCGACTTGCCCGGGATGCTGTCTGACACTGCGAAGAACGCCACTCTCCGGGCCGTCGAGGCGGCACAGGATAAAACTCCGCCCACCGCAGACAGCCTCGGCGGCACCAATGCCCGCACAGGCGAGCTCAAGCAGCACTGGGCGGCTGACAGCCGCGTTCAGCCGCAGCATCAGGATGGGCAGTATGTCACCGAGCTGAACAACGATATGGAATATGCCTCCTACGTCAACGACGGTCACCGGATGGACAAGCACTTTGTCCCCGGCCTGTACCTCAACGAAACCTCCGGCCTGCTGGAATATGACCCTGGCAAGCGCGGCGAAGCGGGTATGATGGTCGGCACCAAGACAAAATACGTCGAGGGCCTGCACATGACCGATGCTGCCACAGAGGCTTACAAGCAGACCGTCAAGACGGAGGCCGACGCTCTCTGCCGACGCATCGAGGAGGCACTGAAATGAATTTCACCCTGACCGCTCTTGCCGAGTCGCTGGCCGCATATCTTGCGCCGGTACTTCCCGGCGTCCAGATGCTGGAAGACCCTGCCCAGCAGGGTGTGCAGCCGCCCTGTATGTTTATCCAGCAGAGAGGCGAAAGCCGCATCACAGCCCTGCCCGGCGGGTATTTCCAGCGCACTATCCCCTTGGACCTGACCTACCTGCAGGAATATAACCTGTCCGACCTGCGGCAGCGGTACAACGCCGCTGCAGAAACCCTCGATTTCTGCATGGACACATTCCCCTATTCCGACGGCAGCGGTGAGACGAAACTGTTGCGCGCCTACGACCGCACCGCCGACATCGACGACGAGGTCCTGCACTACAAATTCGAACTCCGTGTCTTTGTGGAAAAGCCCGTGGAGACGGTGAAAATGCAGACCCAGACTGTGAATCAGAAAGTAGATACATGAAAAAAGAAGAGATTCGGTACTGCCGCGACATCCTGCTGAAAGACCCGCGCTTTGCGGGATACCAGAAGGATTTTCTCGCGGCTGTCCTCAACAAACCGTTTTACACCCTCGCGGAGGCCGAAGCCGCCGTGAAGGATTTCTGGAAGGAGTGATCTTATGGCAGCAGGCGGCACTTTTACTGTGCAGAACAAAACCCGTCCCGGTATTTATTTCCGCTTCCGCTCGCAGAATGGCCAGAGCCTGGCCATCGGCGACCGGGGCATTGTCGCCATCCCCGAAGCCCTGAGCTGGGGGCCGACCGCACAGGTCATAGAGCTGGATTCCGGGGCCGACCCGGTGCCTTTTACCGGTTACGACCTCACCGCCGCGCAGAGCCGTTTCCTCAACGAGATCTTCAAGGGCAGCAATCGCACTGCCCCGCCCCGCAAGGTGCTGCTCTATCGCCTGTCGGCCAGCGGCAGCGCAAAGGCATCCGCTCTCATTGACCCGTTGACGGCCACCGCAAAATATGCCGGCATCCGTGGCAACGACATCACTGTCATCGTGACCGCACTCTCCTCCCCGGAGGACTCTTTCGAGGTTTCCACCGTCGTGGATGGTGAAGTCAAGGACACCCAGACCGCCCAGACCGTGGAAGACCTCATCGCGAACGACTGGGTGGAATGGAGCGGCACCGGCAAGCTGACCGCCACCATCGGCGCCACACTGACCGGCGGTGCAGACGGCACGGTGGCCCCCTCCGCCTACAGTGCCTTTGTCACAGCCATCGAGCCTTATAAGTTCGACTCGCTCATCTACGACGGCACCGACAGCACGGTGCGGGACGCGATGGAGCGCTTTATCAAGCGGGTCAACACCGAGACCGGCACCTTCTGCCAGCTGGTGGAATCCGGCGCATCCGACCCGGACAGCCGCTTCATCATCAATGTGGGGAACGGCGTCGTCCTGAGCGACGGCACCACCCTCACGGCTGCGCAGACCTGCTGGTGGGCAGGCGGTGTCGCTTCCGGCGCGACCTACGCCGAAGACCTGACAAATGCCGTCTATCCGAATGCTGTGGACGTCTCTCCCCGGCTGACCCACAGCCAGTATGTGGAGGCCATCAACAAGGGGCAGTTCGTCTTCAATGTGGATGACGGCACCGTCCGTGTCGAGTATGACCTTGACTCACTCACCACCTTCACCACTGACATCGGCGAAGTCTACCGTTATAACCGCACCATGCGGCTGTGCAATACCATCGCCAACGACCTGCGCGCCCAGTTCGCCCAGAATTTCATGGGCATTGTGGACAACACCGAAGACGGCCGCCGTCAGTACAAGAGCGCCATCGTGAAGTATCTGACCCAGCTGCAGGCATCCGGCGGTATCCAGAATTTTGATGCTGAAAACGATGTCATCGTCGAGAAGGGCGAAGCCAAGGACGCTGTGCTCATCACACTGGCCATCGAGGCCGTGGGCAGCACCAACAAGATCTATATCACGCTGGAAGTTGCATAAGGAGGCCGACAGATGAGTTATTTACTCGCGCAGGACACCATAAACGGTGCCGAGGGCAAGATCACTATCACCCGCAGCGGCCGCATTCTGGAAATTTGCGGCATGAATAACATCAAGACCATCGCGGGCATCCAGACTACCGATATGAAGACCATCGGCACCCGCAAGGTGCAGTCCAAGACCAATGGCGTCAAGCAGACCGGCACCGGCAACGTCTATTTCGGCTCGAATGGTTCCAATCTGTTCGTTGATATGGTGCTCCACTACATCAACGACGGCGTGCAGGACGTCTTCGACATCACCATCACCAACGAAGACCCTGCATCCAGCGTCGGCGCGCAGGTAATGGGCTACTATGGCTGTGTTCTCACCGGTGACATCCCGCTTTCCATCCTCGATTCCGAAGAGGCAATGCTGAATTACGACTTCAATTTCAGCTATACCGATGTCAAGCGTCTGGAAGCATTCAAAGACCCTGCCAATCTGGGCAGCTGATTTCAGGAGGTAATTTTTATGAGCGCACTTTCTGCATTTCTGAACCCCACCGTCACCTCCGAGGAACAGGAGATCATCGTCTCCAAACGCTTCCTCGACGAAAAGGGCAAACCCGCCCCCTTCCGCATTCGCTCCCTGACGCAGGAAGAAAACTCTGCCTGCAGCAAAGCTGCCACCCGGAACATCAAAGTGAACGGCGGCTATCAGGAAAAAGTCAACCAGAACGAGTATATCAGCCGCATCATCGTGGCCGCAACGCTCGAGCCTGACTTTTCCAGCGCTGAGGTGTGTGAGCATTTCGGCACCAAAGACCCCATTCAGGTCCCCGGCAAGATGCTCCTCGCGGGCGAGTTCGCCAAGCTCTCCGCCGCCATCCTGGAACTGTCCGGCTTCGAGCAGAACCTCGACGACGAAGCAAAAAACTGATCACCGGAGACCGCTGGGATGTCGAAGTTCTGGTAGCCTACTACTGCTTCGTCAATCTCGGCTGGACTCCGGGACGATATGATGCTCTTCCCGAGCGGGAAAAGGCTCTGGTTCGTCAGTTTGCCATTCACGCAATGGAGAAAAAGGCCAAAGAAGAGCAGCAGATGAAGGAGGTGAAATGACCGGATGGGAAAGATACATAATGTTTTCTCTCTGGAAGACCGTTTTTCTTCCACCTTTGGCCGTTATCTTCAGCTGGCACAGCAGGCATCCGGGCAGACACTCACGGCAAAGGCAGCTGCACAGAGCTACAGCGTTTCGGTGCAGACAGAAGCGGCCAATATGGCACAGGCCGCACAGATGGCCTCTGTCCAGCAGCAGACAGCAGTGCAGGCTGCCGCAGCTTCTTCCCAACAGACAGCCGCCGTACACACTCAGGCCGCAGAGGAAGTTATCCGCACACAGCAGCAGCTCTCTACCGCGCAGCAGGAAGCCGCCACTGCCGTCACCCGTCACAGCGAAGCTCTGAAATCCGCCGAGGCATCCGCCCGGAATTATCAATCCGTTCTGGGCAGCATCGAACGGCAGGTCATCAAGGCCAATGCACGTTTTGACGCACTTTATGAGCAAGAACAGGCACTTATCGCTGCCGGAGAGCAGACCACCGCCGCATTCAAAAAGCTGGATGCTCAGCTCGATAAACAGGGTGCCAGCGTCCGCTTCCTCGAAGTCCAGCAGGCGGCGCTAGCTCAGCAGTATGCCAACGCGGCGGCTGCTGTCCAGCGGGAATCTGCTGTTCTTGCCGAGACCCAAGCCGCGCAATCGCAGGCCGCTCAGGCGGCGAACGCAGCAGCATCTGCCGCGCAGGAGCTGGCATCCGCACAGACCCACGCAGCCGAAACCGCCGGGCAAGCCGAATCTGCCGCTAAACGCGCCTCCAACGCTAACCGGGAGTTCGAGGACAGCAGCGGTCTCGCCGCAAAAGCTGCAAACTCGCTGACTCAGGAGCTGAAGAAGCTCGTGGGCGGCTATCTGGGCATCCAGACGCTCAAAAAGGCAGCAGACCTGTCCGACACGCTCGTTTCCACCCGCACCCGGCTCGACCAGATGAATGACGGCCTGCAGACCACCGCAGAACTGGAAACCATGATCTATCAGGCAGCGCAGAACTCGCGCGGCAGTTTCGTGGATACACTGGGGCTCGTCTCTCAGCTGGGTACGATGGCCGGCGGTGCATTCGACAACACACAGGAAGTCGTCCTCTTTGCCGAGCAGCTGAACAAAAAGCTGGTCCTTTCCGGCGCGTCCGGCATGGCAGCACAGGCCGCTATCCTTCAGCTGGAACAGGGCCTTGCCTCCGGTGTGCTGCGGGGCGACGAGCTGAACAGCGTGATGGAGCAGACGCCCGCCCTCGCCAAGACCATCGCCGACTACCTGCAGGTCAGCATCGGCGATCTGCGCACGATGGGCTCCGAGGGCAAGATCACCGCCGCCATCGTGAAGAATGCCCTCTTCTCCGCTGCTGAAGAAACGAATGCTGCATTTGAAAAAACGCCTATGACATGGGCGCAGGTCTGGACGACGACAACGAACATCGCCATCCGGGCGCTGGACCCGCTGCTGTCCGGCATCAACTGGGTGGCGAACAACATCGACACACTTGCGCCCATCGTGCTGGCCACCGGATCCGCTTTTGGTGTCATGCTCATCGCTGCCAACTGGACAAACATCCTCACCTTTGCGACCCAGAAAGCAGCAGCCGCCCAAGCTTTTCTGAATGCTGTTATGGCGGCAAATCCAGCTGCACTTGCAGCGGCCGGCGTTTTGCTTTTGGTGGGCGCATTGTACGGCGGTGTTGCCATTATGAACCACTTTGCAGACACCAGCGTTTCGGCTACCGGCATCATCGCCGGGTCGTTCGCTGTTATGGGGGCATTTGTCTACAACAGCACTCTTGTTCCTTTGCAGAACGGATTTGCCATGTTCGTGAACTTCCTCGGCAATGCGTTTAATAATCCCACTGCCGCCGTGAAGATACTGTTCTACGATATGGCCATCACCGTCATGCAGTATCTCCAAAATATTGCAGGAGCGCTGGAAGGTCTCGTCAACATGGTCCCGGGCGTTACAGTCGATTTGACCAGCGGCCTCGATTCGTGGGTCACAAAGCTCAAACGTGACCGCCAGTATGAAAAATGGGCCAGCGGTTACACCGAATATGTCACTCCGTGGGAAAACATGGACCTCAGCAAAGCCTACACGAAGGGCTATAACTGGGGCGCAGATCTGAGCTTTTCCGACCTGTTCTCAGGACTGCTCGGCAATGGTATGGGAGACCTTGCCATTCCTCAGGCCGCCAACATCAATGATCTGCTGAAAAACATCGACAAGAACACCAGCAAAATCGCTAAAACGGTCGATATGTCCGACGAGCAGATAAAGATGCTGGTAGACGTGGCCGAACGCAAATACGTCAACAACATCAACCTGACCTCGCAGACGCCCATGATCACCATCAAAGGCCAGAACACCGGCGACACAGAGCAGGACGCCCAGAATGTGGCAGAGATTCTCCGTGATACCCTGCTCGAACTGCGCAGCGCCGGGAGCACTGTCACCGTGAATTAAGGAGAAACAGATGCCCAAATACAAGCTTTATTTTTCCCGCGACTCTACCGTCCTCGCGCTGCCCATCAACCCGGAAAAGCTGCCGGAGACGATTTCCGCCGACAACGGAAAATACAGCGTCCTGGGCCTTGGTCAAATCATGCAGCCTCGCACACCGGACCTTCGCATCGTTTCTATCTCCGGCCTGCTGCCGGGCAGACGTCTCCCGGGGCAAACCGGCATCCATCTGCCCCCGGCGGTCTACATAGACTTCTTCACCAGTGCGATGAGAAAAAAATCTCCCATCGTCTACACCCCGGTTCGTTTCTATGAAAACGGTCTCCCCTTTTTGGGGCCGAGTCTGGGCTTTCCCTGTCTGGTCACAAGATTTAAGACCGAAGAGCGCGGCGGTGAGACCGGCGACTTTTATTTTGATTTGAGCCTTTCGGAATACCGCGATTTCTCCCCGCAGAGAGCCGTTGTGCAGGGCGAAGGCCAGACCGGCACTTTCACCCCAGCCACAACGCCTGAGCGAACTGCAGCCCGTGCCATCGCGGCTGCATCCGCCATCAGCACTGTCACCTCTGCTGCCAGCACCGTCCGCCTCACCCTGACGCCGACCCGAAGCACCCCCTCCGACCGGCTGGGGGTAAACGCCCGGCGGAAAGTCAGTGGCAGCTATTACGCCGCCAGCGACGGCGCAGAGCCTCTGGGCAGTGTCCACGGCTTGCTCATCACCGTCCGGCGCATCGCCAGCCATGCCAAGCCCTGCCGCGTCTGCGTCGCAGATGCAAACGGTGACGTGCTGGGCTGGATGGCTGAGGCCGACCTGCAGGAGGCCGACGGATGAGTTACGAACTTCTTGTGGGCCGCAAGACGCCCGGCGACACCCTGAACCTGACCCGCTGCACCACACAGGCCGTCTGGACGACCCAGCGCACCGGACAACCGGGCAAATTCACCTTCACCTATCTGCGCACTCCGGCCTCCAAAATTGAGGAGGGCGACGTGGTGCGTTTCTCGGTAGACGGACAGCTGCAATTTTACGGCTGGGTCTTTACCCGAGGCTTCGACCGCTGGGGTCCGGTGGACGTGGTCTGCTATGACCGTCTGCGCTACCTCAAGGCGAACGCCAGCTACTCGTTCTATGCCCAGAGCGCAGCTGACATCATCAAACAAATCGCCGAAGACCTCGAGCTGGATGTGGGAGAGCTGGCCGACACCGGCTACAGGCTCCCCTCCCTCATCATGCAGGATAAAAGCTGCATCGACATCATCAACACTGCCGTCCAGAAGACCTTGCTGAACACCGGCAGGGTCTTTGTGTTCTACGACTCCGGCGACGGCCTCGCGCTGAAAGAAGCAAAAGACCTCAAGACGGACATCGTCATCGGTGATCACAGCCTCATGACCAACTACACCTTCAATTCCTCCATCGACTCCCAGACTTACAACAGCGTCAAGATCGCCCGGCCCAACAAAGAGACCGGCAAGGCAGATGTTTTCATCATGAAGGACTCAGAGACCATCGGGAAATGGGGCCTGCTGCAGCTCTATCAGAAAGTTGACGAAGCCGCCAACGATGCCCAGTGTCAGGAACAGGCCCGCGTGAGCCTCGAGTATTATGACCGGGTACTACAACAGCTCAAGTTCTCGGCGCTGGGCGTTCCCAGCCTGCGGGCGGGGGCATTGTTGCTGGTGAACCTGTCCGACTTGGATGGTGAGCCCTTCAAGCGCTACGTCATGCTGGAAAAGGCAGAACATACCTTCAAGAACGACGATCACACGATGGAACTGGAAGCAAAAGCTCTGTGAAGGAGAAAAACCTATGGACCTTTTGGAATTATTGCAGACTATCACCCGCGAGGCCTATGACGCAAGCCAGCCCACCGACCTGCAAATCGGCACGGTGGTGAAGGCTCCACCGGACGACGAGCTTGAGATACGTATCAGCGAGGCGATGGCGCCCTTGAAAAGTGCAGTGCTTTATCTCGCAGAACCGGTCATTGAAAAGAAGCTCCCGCTGCTGAAGCACCGGCACAAATTTCCCCACACCCATGTCGGTGTGCATGGCCCGACTCAACCTCCGACTCCGAGCGAGTACACCGAATACTCCACCCTTTCCGAGGCTTCTTCCGGCGATGTGCAGACCGAGGACATCAAAGGATGGGAAGACGGCAAGGTACTTCCGCTGAGCAAGGATGGCAAATATATCATCCTGAACCGGGCGTTGGAAGTTGGCGATAAGGTGCTTCTGCTCCGCGTCCAGAGCGGGCAGAAGTTTATTGTGCTTTCACGCGTCTTCGGAGGTGATAACTAAATGGCCGTTCTCCCTGCAGGCAGAATCTCGGGCAGCGTCGAATATGTCTCTCAGCCGTCGAAGACCTGGCGCATCGACCCGGCCACACACCGTCTTTCAGGAACCTGCGAGGGCTATGATGCAGTCCGCCAGGCTGTCAACATCATCCTGAACGTCGAACGCTACCGCTGGCAGATATTTCAGTCCTCGAGCGGCATGGAATGGGAAGGGCTTCTGGGGCAGGACGCGGGCTTTGTGGCTGCTGAGCTTCAGCGCCGCGCGACGGAGGCTTTGATGATGGACGACCGCGTGACCGGCATCGAGAATTTTGATTACAACGTCAGAGGGCAGACCCTTTCCGCATCCTTTACCGTTACCACGATCTACGGCGGCGTTGAAGCCGGCATGGAGGTGAACATCGCATGATAGACTTTTCCAACGCACAGTACCGCTCCATCCTTGCCTATATGCTCTCCCAGATTCCGGATGACTACGACAAGCGGGACGTCAGTCCCATTCCCACTGCCATCTCCCCCGCCGCCTATGTGTTCGAGGGATTTTTCATCTCCCTGAACATGGTGCAGCGGCAGGCATTCTTTCAGACAGCCACCGGTGAGTCTCTGGATTTGCTTGCCCCTGGCCAGTGTCAGCCGCAAACAGGCGACCGCTGCCATCCGCAAAGGCGAGTTTGATACTGCTATTCCCATCGGCACCCGTTTCTCGACCATCAACGGCTCCGACAGCATCAACTTTGTCGTCATCTCTGCTCTGGGCGCAGGACACGCTTGCCGCCTGCAGGCCGAGACGCCCGGCAGCATCGGCAACGTATATTCCGGCCCCATTCTTCCCATCGACACCATTCAAGGGCTTTCTTCTGCCCGCCTCTCCAACATTCTTACCCCCGGCGATGACACCGAGACGGATGAAGAGCTTCGCGCCCGCATCCTCGCGGCACTCAACAGCCGAGCCTTCGGCGGGAATGTCGCTCAGTATGTGGAAGAAATCGAGAAGCTGGACGGCGTGGGTGCGGTGCAGGTCTACCCCACATGGAAGGGCGGCGGCACCGTACTCTGCTCTGTGCTGGGTGCTGACTGGCTTCCCGCCTCTGCCGATCTCGTGCGAACCATTCAGGACGCCATTGACCCGATCCCGAACTCCGGCAAGGGGTTGGGCCTCGCGCCCATCGGGGCCAAAGTGACCATCTCCACCCCGGAAAGATTCGAAATCTTGGTCAGCGCCTCGGTAACGCTCCTGCCCAGCTATTCGATGGAGACCGTTCAGAGCACCGTTACTGCAGCCCTCGAAGCTTACCTTCTGAACATCCGCAAAGGCTGGGCCGTCAATATCAGTCAGACCGGGCTTTCCTACAGCGCCAGTGTGTACCTCGCACGTGTCTCAGCCGCCATCATCACCGCCGAGGGTGTCGTGAATGTGACAGACGTTCAGCTCAACGGCCAGACGGCCGACCTGCTGCTTTCCCAGACCGGGGCGTTGCAGCAGATTCCAGTGATAGGGACGGTGAGCCTCTATGAAGCCTGACCTCTCCTGTGAGCTGTTGGAACTGCTGCCGCCCATTTACCGGGAAATCGAGGACTATCAGCAGATCTGTGCTGCCGAAAAAGCCCAGTTCGAACGGCTGGCTGACAGCGTCCACCGTGTGCAGGACAACTTTTTCGTTCAGACGATGGATGAGGATTCTGTTTCCCGATGGGAGCGGGTATTCCACATCCGGGCGCTTCCGTCTACAGAGACACTGGCGTTCCGGCGGCAGCGCGTTCTGTCCCGTCTGCGCACCCGCCCACCTTTCACCCTCGGCTTTTTGTATCAGCAGTTGGACGAGCTCATCGGCGCGAGACGATGGGACTGCGAAGTGGACTATCCGGCCTATTCTCTGACGATCCGCGCAGATGCTGAAAAAGAAGCCAGCCGCACTGAACTGCCTCATCTGGTCAATCAGATAAAGCCCGCGCACATCGCATTCTGCCTCTGCCTCGTATATGACCCGACCACCATCCCCATATACGCCGCCGCTGCCCCGTGCAGCGCAGTCACCACCTGCACCGTCCGTATCCCGGGCGTCATCGGGCCGAAGGAAGTCACCGGTCGGACATATGCAGTCAGTGCAGCCAGCAGCACCCGGGTGCAGGCCACCGTGGCTCTGCCCGGCGTCATCGGCCCGAAAGCGGTCAGTGCGCCGGCCCTTGCAGGCAGCAGACTGGCCAACACCCGCGAGACCATCACCATCAAGATTGGAGGAATAACGATATGAGCTGGGAAAAAGCCGCGTATACCCGCGCGGGCGCTGCCTTATTGTCGGAGTCGGTCTCCGGCGGCGCACTCATCATCACCCGTGCGCTGGCGGCCACCGAGGCCAGTGACTCTGACCTCGCAGAAGCCGTCACTCTCAGTGGCGAGACACACGAGGTGGACATCCTCGGCATCGACACTGTGGAGAACGACGGCAAGCCTGCCCGGCGGGTCAGCATCCAGATCACAGCCGGGCAGACGGCCTACATCTGCCATCAGGTAGGTGTATACGGCAAGCTGGACACCGGCCCGGACGAAACGCTGCTCATGGTCGTGCAGGATGACCGGGGCGTCGAGATCCCCGCCGCTAGCACGAGCAGCGATTTCAAAATCGCGCTGGCCGTCCTGCTGGCCGTCTCCAACAACGCCAACATCAGCGTCACCGTATCGCCGCAGGTGCAGGCCATCATGCAGCTGGTCGAAAAAGAGCTGGACCAGCACGACTCCGACCCCAACGCCCACGCCTCGGTCATCGAGGCTGCCGCCAGTGCGGCGGTAAAGCGCGTCGAGGAGTCCGGCCAGATCATGACCGAAGCGCAGGTCAAAAAGCTCATTCAGACCCACAGCGGCAGCGGGTATTTCGGCGAGTACAGCCTCGTCCTCCGCACTGATGGCTGGACTCCCCTGCCGGACACCGGCCCCTACCAGTACATCTACGATGCCGCGCTGGCTGACAGCGACAGCACACTTATCCCCAGCGGCGGCGCAGATGTCAATGACTTTGCCGTGACCGCGAGGGCCGGCGTCCTCAACGCCTGTGAGACCCGCGACGGCTCTGTCCGTTTCTTCTCGCAGCGTGTTCCGGCGGCCGACATCCATGTGACGCTTACCCTGAACGGTTCCGGGAAAGGAGGTGGCTCCAATGCATCTGGCAATGTGACCATCGGGCAGGGCCTCAAACGCGATGAAAGCGGCGCGATCGCCGTCAGCATCGGCGACGGCCTTGCCTTTGACGCCACCGACGCGCTGACCGTCCGCAAAGACACCGTTGTGACCAGCGACGACCTCGTGAACGACGAAAAGTTATCTCAGGAAATCGCTGAAATTTTGAAGTAAAAGAAAGGAAAAAACACTATGTCCAAGAACATCTCCACCGCTGACTCCATCCGCAATCTGGCCGCTGAGGTCAAGAAGGGTTTTGTAAAGAAGGAAGCGTTCGCCCCCATCCAGACCGCTGCTGAAAAGGCCATCAAGTCTCTGGATGTGACCGGCAACACCATCAGCTTCTTCACCAGCACCGACAAGACCGGTGACGCCGCCTTTACCGTGGACTTCCCCGCCGAAATGTTCCTCGACCAGACAAAGACCGAGTTCGTCCCCAGCTTCGCGTTCAGCGCAGCCACCTATCCCGGCTCGACCGACCCCAAGCTGGACAGCAAGCACGTCATGGTGCTGGCCGTCAAGGGCGAGAACCCTGACTCCTGCACCTACTCTTTCCTGAGCATGGCTGCGCTGGTGGATACCTACAAGGCTAAGGCCGTCGGCAAGGATACTTCCACCACCGTCTCCATCGCGGGTTACGAGGTGGACGTCAAGGTCAACGTCTCCGCTGCCGAGGGTAACGCCCTGACCCTCAAGGAGGACGGCCTCTACGTCAGCACCGCCAAGGTCGAGGCATCCGACACCAACGGCAACATTAAGGTCAACGGCAAGGAAGTTACCGTCTACACTGAGCCCGCGAACGTCCTGCACACTGAGGATGTCGAGGACTTCAGCGCCGAGGACATCGCTGCCATGCTGGCAGACTAAGGCCCACAAGGAGGCTCTATGGCAAAGGTAAAAGCACTTTTGGCAAAAGGCCTCGCCGAACTCTGCAGCTACATGAAAAAGTATACCGCCGCCCTTGGCGACCTTGCTTCGGCCACAGCAGATGGCCTCGACGAAAAGCAGGACATCACGGCGGCGGTGTCTTTTACGATTCCGACGACCGGCTGGGCGAGGGATTCCACCCTCACCAGCTATTACTACTGTGACATCTCCATCGCGGGGCTTCGGGCCACCGACATTGTGGATGTCACACCTGCACCGGAATCCTACAGTGTGGCGCGAACGGCAGGCTTTATCATCACCGAGAGCATGGCCGGGAAGCTGCGGCTGCGGGCCAAGAAAGCTCCGACTGCGGCCATCAAGGCACAGTATCGCATCATCAACACAGTAAAGAACTAGGAGTGATTTTATGGCATATGGTTCTTTCAATTCGGGCGGCGAAGCTCTGGCTGTGGACGCCACCCTCAAAGTCTCCGGCGCAGCTGCCGACGCCAAAGCCACCGGCGACGCGCTGGCGGGGAAAGCTGCCGCCAGCCATACCCATGCTGCTATGACGGGTGCGACCGCATCTGCGGCGGGTAAGGCAGGTTTCGTCCCGGCCCCCACCCAAGGCGCTCAGGCGAAATATCTGCGAGGTGACGGTACGTGGCAGACGCCTCCCGACACCAACACCACTTATGGCAGCATGACAGGTGCGAGTTCCAGCGCGGCTGGCAAAGCGGGCCTCGTCCCTGCTCCCGCCAAGGGCGCACAGGCAAAGTATCTGCGGGGCGATGGCACCTGGGCAACTCCCCCGGACACCAACACGACCTACTCTGCCGCCACCCAGAGTGCGGCGGGTCTGATGAGCGCCGCCGACAAGAAAAAGCTGGATGGCGTGGCGACTGGTGCAAATAAGTACAGTCTGCCCACAGCTACGGCCAGCGTCCTCGGCGGTGTGAAGACTGGCAGCAACATCACCAACTCCGGCGGCGTGCTCAGCCTGACCAAAGCAAATGTGACCGGTGCGCTGGGCTTTACCCCTACTGAGGTCGCCGCCCAA
>OGLF01000812.1_pt1 | contig 19350 bp, 19 predicted proteins | sample 1572701 | NCBI WGS metagenome assembly OGLF01 (sample SAMEA2581910, study PRJEB24529) | metagenome | biome: Human gut stool | place: China | collected 2011 | reverse complement strand
GAAAATGCATTGTTAGCAGGTGTATCACCAGCACCAAAGCAAGGTCCACAGAATGCTGTTTTTACTATAGCACCTGTTTCCATAAGGTCTGCAAGTCTTCCGTTTCTTGCAAGCTCCATATATATAGGTGTACTTGCAGGATATACGCTTAATGTGAATTCATCAGCACCGATAGAGTGTCCTCTTAATATATCAGCTGCCGCACATATATTCTCGAATCCACCACCTGCACATCCAGCGATGATACCCTGGTCTACATATAACTTACCATCTTTAATCTTGTTAGTAAGCTTAAAGTCTACCTGTCCGTCAAGACTTACAAGTGCCTTCTTTTCTACATCATGAAGAATATCAACAAGGTTTGCATTGAGTTCATCAATAGTATATGTGTTACTTGGATGGAATGGCATAGCTATCATAGGCTTAATCTTACTAAGGTCAACGTATACAACGCCGTCATAGTAAGCAACGCTGCCTGGATTCAGTTCTTTATAGCTTTCACTTCTTCCATGGATATCATAGAATTCCTTAACCTTGTCATCTGTTCTCCAGATAGATGAAAGACATGTAGTTTCTGTTGTCATAACATCTACACCGATTCTAAAGTCAGCACTTAAGCTTGAAACGCCTGGTCCTACGAACTCCATAACCTTATTCTTAACATAACCGTTGGCAAATACTTCACCGATGATGGCAAGTGCCACGTCCTGAGGACCTACACCCTTCATAGGTTCTCCTGTCATATATATAGCAACTACACCAGGCATATTGATATCATATGTCTTGTTAAGAAGCTGCTTTACAAGCTCAGGTCCACCCTCACCCATAGCCATAGTACCAAGTGCACCATAACGTGTGTGGCTGTCTGAACCAAGAATCATCTTTCCACCCTCAGCAAGCATCTCTCTTGCAAACTGATGAATAACTGCCTGATGAGGTGGCACATAGATTCCACCATACTTCTTGGCGCATGTAAGTCCAAACATATGGTCATCTTCATTGATAGTTCCACCTACAGCACACAGGCTGTTATGACAGTTTGTAAGTACATAAGGAATAGGAAACTTTTCAAGTCCTGAAGCTCTTGCTGTCTGTATAATACCTACAAATGTAATATCATGGGAAGTCATCTTATCAAACTTAATCTTAAGCTTATCCATATTGCCAGAAGTATTATGCTTATCTAATATGCCATAAGCTATAGTATTCTTAGCTGCCTCTTCCTTAGTTATGTTCTTACCTGTCTTTGCAGCGACCTCCTGTGCTGCTGTCTGGCTATCCTCAATAACCTCTGTTCCGTTAATGAGATATGCTCCACCTTTGCTTAACTTAATCATTACAAACTCTTTTCCTTTCCCGTTTTTATAATGTGATTTCTGGTACATCGTTTCGTAAATAACTATACCAATCACGTTAGTATTCTGTTAATCTTTAAGATATTCAGAAACCTTACTCTTAATATCCTCTATAACTGAAGCATCTGCCTCATTCTGCTTCCACGTTACATTAACTGTATCATTCTTATATCTTGGAATAATATGCATATGGAAGTGGAATACTGTCTGACCTGCTGCCTCACCATTATTCTGGACTATGTTAAGCCCATCAAAATCCAGTGCCTTTCTATATGCCTTAGACAGTTTAACAGCAACCTTAAATACATGTGCAGCTGTTTCATCATCCATTGAGTATATATCGTCATAATGATTCTTAGGTAATATAAGTATGTGTCCTGGTGCTGCCGGACTTGCATCGAATATAACCTTAACTACTTCATCTTCATATATTGAATTGGTTGGTATGTCTCCATTAGCCAGTTTACAAAAAATGCAATCATCTTTTTTCATAAACTCTTTCTTCCTCCTTATACATCATTTACTTATTTTATATTTAAGTATATACTCGTATAATAACTTAAAGCAAGGTTGATTACAATATTTTTGCAGATAATTATTCAACAATTATTCTGATGTATGTATAATTTTAGAAATGAGGTTTTATATGTTTAATAAAGAGGAATATGATACTATCGTATCGGAATGTAAAAAAAGCAGCAAATTATCATCTGCATTATCTGATTTAAGAAAAGACTCTCTGGAAGAGCTGTCGGTCGTTTCCCACGAAATAAAAAACTACGCAGCCTATCTTAAAACATCTTATCAGTTTATTTCCCATAAGAATTCTGAACTTAAAGATAATAAATTCTGGAACAACATGGGAACGACTATAGATGAGCTGGTTGGATATATGAACCGCACCTCTTTATACAGATACAGCTTTAAAGATAGCGAAATGGTTGAATGTAATGTAAAAGAGCTGCTGGAGCGTATTAAGACATATATTGGAAAAAAATACAGCAATGAAGCACATAGTGAAAAGCTCCCATTAAGCACTGAACTTATAAATGCAGACGAAAAAACAAGCTTCTATATATCCTCACATCTGCTTACACTTGGTATTAATGAGCTTATAGATAACGCATATGAAGCATGCAGTAATAAACCAATCTGCCTGCAGATACAATGCGACAATCAGCTTATGCATCTGTCTATAATAAATGCATCAGACAGCGAACCAGACAAGAGCCTTTTAAAAGACATGATAGATGCAGCTGATAAGTCCGGTACACCAGACATCTGCAGTTATGATTTATCCAGACTCTGCACACCTTTCTTTACGACAAAGAAAAGCCACGTTGGTCTTGGATTATCTAGTGTCTATCAGATGTGTATACTTGGCGGAGCCTCACTTAGCATGACCTATAATAGCGCTTCGCATATTACAACAACTTGCATTACACTTGAAAGGTCATGACAAAGCATGACCTTTTCTCATACCATTCTATGCTCCGAAATCAAATATTTCATCTAACATCCTGAGTGTCCTGAAGTTACCTTTTGCAGTCATATCTCCTGTCATAAATGCCCTGTGAAAGGTGATTCTTCCCTGTACTATGTTATCAAATGTCTCCTTGGACATTTTACCTATGACATCTGCTGTCATATCTTCACCAAACTCTGCGTTAAGCTGTCCACCTGCAACATTTACTACAATATTTTTATCCTTGTCACTTATCATGAACATATATCTGCCATTATAACTAAGTTCAGGTTTAAAATGGTTTCTGAATACACTTAAATAATAATCATCGCCTCCATTTGCCTGATCATTCATAAGTTCCTTGTATATACTTGCAAGTGATTCAATGTCTTCTTTCTGTGTCTTTACAAACTCATCATCAGAAGCATACTTTGATAACTGCTCACTCTCCTGAGGTGTAAAGCTTACAACTTCCTTTATAACATTCTTTCTTATAGTCTGGCTGCTTGAAGGCAGGCTCTTTACTTTCTTTGATATAGTTCTGTATATATTCTCAGCATATTTTTCAATAATATCTTTATACTCCTGATTGAATTCAAAATCAGTCGTATCATCAACATATGCACTAAGTGAGCTTCCTATAACACCACCTATTATCTCCCACGAATTACAGAGTGCGGTCACAACCTCTCTTTCTCCATATGCCCTTGACATAACAACCGGAAACATATATGTAGATGCTGCCTTGCTTTTATCTGCATATAACCAGCAGGAATCAAGAAGCGTCTGCATATATCCGCCCATTCCAACCCACTCTACTGTTGTTGCAAATATAACACCATCTGCATCTGCTACCGACTGGGAAAGTGTCGTTATCGTGTTTTTCATCTCATAAAGGTTATATCTTGTTACCGTTACATTAAGCTCTTCTAACACTTCCTGTATTCTGTTTATCACAACTATTGTAGGATCATCGACCATACCACGTCCACCATAGTATATATTAACATTCATAAAATAGTCCTCCATATACTGATTTACCAGTAAACTAGATTGTATCATATGAAAAGGGATTTGGCGATATACTGGTACATATATTTATTTATTCTTTATACTATGATATGCACACCTTAAAATTATAAGCTGCTACTCTTAGTATATCTCCATCAGCTATACGTGTCTTGCTATGCATGGCTATTCTCTCATCATTTATATATGTTCCGTTAGTAGAATTCATATCTTCTATATAGAACTTATCATCCTCCTTAAGTAGACATGCATGCATCTTACTTATAACTGGTGAATCTATGAATATATCTGCACTTCCCTCAAGGCTTCCTATTGTGCATGGATATTTTACTGGTTCTATATTTTCCAATGGCTGCTCATATGCCTCCTCATTTTTCATGTATAACCTGTTATCTTTGTTATCAAGAAGGCTTAGTGTAAGCTTATTATCCTTTAACATCTTAAGATAATCGCTTAGCAGCATTGTATGACTGACTTTTATTTCCTGCTCTTCTTCATCCTTCATCACCCTTGCTGTTACCATACTGCTATATGAAGTTTTTTCTGCATCCTCCATGTATTCATGTTCAGTTTCCGGCTTACGTTCATAAGATTTATCTGTATTGTTATGCATTCTATATGGTATAAGTTCATCCTCTGTCACCTTGTCTTCACTGGCAATTTCCCCTATAATATCAGCCACTTTTCCAGACACATAGAATATAAGCACGCCAGCTATTATGCATATTACAGATGCAGCTATATTAAGCTTTACTACCGCATATGTTTTTAAAAACATGCTAAGGAATGCGTTTAATAAAATAACTGAGGCCACTGCTTTCATGACAAATACTGCCTTTTTACTGCTTTTATTACTTTTGTTATCCTCTGCTGTTTCTGGAAGCACATCTTTTATTATTTTCCCATTATTCAGGCTATTTTCATCTGTCTTGCAGGTGATATCTTTTATTGTTCTGTCTTTTCGGTTACGGTCTTTTACTATGCTGTCTTTACGATTGTAATCTTTCACTATGCTGTCTTTTACTGTGCCGTCTTTTCCATAATCAACCACTTCGCTTTCACTTTTCATTCTGTTGATTTTCCCATTCCAGGTCTGTACAGCATCGTGATACGTTTTACCAACATGCTCATTGTCATCATCCTCTATGTCTATCTGTGTATTATCATCTTTTTCAAAAAAAGACATGAGATTGCGTGGTGTATAATCTCTTACAAGAATTCTCTGATATATTTCATAAAAGCGAACAAGACTTGACTTCTCAACAGAATGATCGAATCTTTCCAGTATATATTCAAATAACGAACGCATATTATCATAGAAATCAGAATTACCAGCTATGGGAGAATACATGAAACTGTATTTTTTATTGGCTAGTGAAACATATATATGCTGCGGCTTTAGTATAACTCTGTCAAGATCCAGCATATATTCATCAACCACACGTACCATCTCACTTATGTTGTTAAACATTGTCTTAACCTCTTCCATTGTAACCTTCCCATATTCAAACAGCTTACTAAGCTGCTGTTTTGAAGAAATATCATAATATATACAATTTCTTCCATCAATTTCATTCATTGTGATTGTAAGAAAATGCTCTGGCATGTTAAACATGAGCATCTTTACTTCATAGTCATCTTCACAGTTCCATTCCTTCTGTGCATCTATAACAGCATAGTTAATACTATTATCCCTTTCGTATCTTACATTCACTTCTCTTTCCAATGTATCTTCCATAAATACTCTCCATTCTCTTTTAACGTAATGAGCCACTATTTATGCAGCATTATATTAGTCTTTCTTATAATCTGTTCTGAATGGTTTCTATATACCTCCCTGCTCATACTTATATTTCCAATATTGATTCCGAAAAAACCCAGTCTAAATGGCCATTCTGCAGTACATGTAATATGATTTATACCGTCTGCTGCATTTTCTTTTCCTGCATATGAACCTGGCTTAACACTTACTTTTTTTACAAATATTGTTTTGTCTTTTATATATTCCTCACTTTTTACAAGCAGAGCTTTCTGTTCATTACTTGTTATATTTCTGGAATATTCTATTGATAACTGGTTAAGAATATTTCGCATAACAACTTTATCATGCATATATCCGCTGACACTTATAAGTGCTACTATAATAAGCGTAAATACAGGTACAATCACCGCATTCTCAACTGTATGCATACCATCATCATTCCCTTCTATATACAAAACAACGTTAACATATATGCTGATAGTAAAAATGGTATATATGGTACGGCTGTTTTAATCTTCATTTTTTTAGCAGCTACCCATATACCACCTGAAACTGCCAGCATAATAAATGATATCAACACTGTAAAAACTGCTATATACACATCCGAGAGCAGACAGACATAACCAATAATTATCCCGTCTGCTTCGCCGATCAGCGGCGTAAACACCGACAAGAGTATAAATATTATTGCTATAATTATTGACAGTACTATCTGGCTGTACTGTATTATTTCACCACCTGCTTTATAATCACACACATACATAACCGGTATTACGGCTCCCATTAATATAAGCCACATAACAGGAACTGTACGGCTTCTTATATCTTTATACGAAAGTATAGCAAGACATATTATCAAATATATTATTTTAAACATGCGGCACCTCCTGTGACACCTCCTGTATTTACAATCTATAGTCATCCACTGCATTTTTCACACAATTCCCTGTCTTTTATGTCCGATTTTTTCACTTTCTGGATATTGCGTCTTAGCTCTGTACACATACTATTACCATGAAAACGTGTGCCATATTCTGTATAATACACACTGTTTGTCTTTGTATCTCCTGTTTCTTTATCATCTGTTTCTTGATCATCTGTATTTTTTTTGCATACTTTACACTCATAATATTTTGAACCAGAAGTATTACGCATTTCTTCTATATCACCTTTATCACATTTTTTTATATAACGCAGCAAATGTGTACACTTTGAATCTGTATGATATACCTCCCCACCTGCTGTTATGTATACATATTCCTCTGACATGCCATCAGCTTTTTTATATCCATCCATGTCTTCACCAAGCCACGCATTAATCCTCTTCCTGTCAGCGATTTTTATACGTGTATTGCCAAATATATCAAAAGGATTTTTAATATAATATGAAACCTTTATATCTATAACTGAATTTCTCTGCAGTACTCTTGAACTTATAAATATGAAACCCGCATCACCATTTTCAATGTTATTATTTTTTGCATAATCTTTACCAAGTTCTTTTATAAACATTCTCCTTATGGTCTCAACAACCATGCCTTTTTTTATCCCACCACCTGCACTGTCTATTGTAGAATCATCCGCAATTCCATCTTCTATAGCTTTCTGTCCGGCATACTCATTAAAATTTTCGTATATATATGCATAACCTGCACTTTTCTTTAAAGTTATATATAATGCATCATTCACATGTGAGCGCACTGCCATAACCTGTATAAAATACATTACTGCCATAACTGCATATATAAATAAAGGTATAACAAGTGCTGCCTCCACTGTGGATGATGCTCTTAATGCATTAAAAGCTGCTGGTTTAATATATGCCTCTTTATTGTGATAAACTACATTATTGGCTTGTGCAGAGGATGTATTATGTTTATGTATTTCTGGCGTTATAAACATCATACCTGTTAATTTATAAGAATAAGTCTTATCTTTCTCCTTCCTTTAAATTTTCGTTTTTTCCTTTAGGTTTAATTATAATGTTTCTTTTTGTACTTTATGATTGACACAGCGTAAAGTGCCGTATCCTCATCATTTATTTTTAATATAAGTTTATCTGCACATAAAGAGGCAGCTGCTTGTCCTGCATATTGTCAATATATGCTCTAAAAAGCGAGTTCACGTAGGTCTAGACCTTTTGGCCCTGGTATCTTAAATATACGAATACTCCAGTTTCTGACTGTATGTCTGTCCATTTTTTACATATATAAACACGGCCGTGCCAGATGCTTCGTATATGTATTCCTTCATTCTAAAATCCTCATGTCCTAGTGCGATCATTACCAGTTCCATGGCTGACATAATACCTGCATTCCTCGCAGTTCTATCCTTAATAAGCAGTAGGATGCGCATATAATCCATATAATCAAGGCTGTTATAACCAGCTGTACTGCCTGTTTCTTTCCCAGCTTTATTCTTATCTGAAAAAAGACTTGTCTTTAAACCTGCGGTACCGCTGCTTATAACTGTGTTAATATCTGTTATCCAGTTGTCTGCATTTTTTACTGTGGCAATACTTTCACCAGCATACAGCTCTCTTAACTCCATAACTGATTCAGCATATGCCCATATAGACATAATAAAATACTGGGCTGCCTTGATGAGTACCATATTTCCCGTATATCCAAGAAGCTGTAGTGCTAATCCAAAACACTCATTCTTCTTCTGTACATCTGTTACAAGATATGAAAGATTAAGTCCCTCTCTTATCAGTATAAGCTTAAAAAGGACTTCATTCAGATTATCCTTATCTGACTGCCTTCCACACAGAATATATTCGATTTCATAATCAAGCAGCCTGCCAACAGCATGGTCTTCCTTTTCAATATAACCTGTTTGTTGTCCGTTTTTTTCAATATAATCTGTATAACCTGCATATCTTGATATTATATATTCACTGACAAGTGCCTGACGTATATCTATATTGGATATACCATCTCCTCCATAACTTCCTGATACACATGTATCTGCAAGGTCAGAATAATCTATGGTCTTATCTGATATCTCACCATCAATCACCAGTCCTGCTGCTCCTTCCTTTAATATCTGATAGATTTTATTTAGTGAAGTTATGCTGGTGTTATAATCATCTGCTCTGAAAGTATATTGTTCATATTCCTGTACTATTGTTTTGATACTAAATCCGTTTATTTCTGATTCTATATCTTCGTATATTTTTTCTATCTTTGTGATATACTCCTGTTTTTCTACGTCAGGCTCTGATATTTTCATACAAATATCCCGAACAGCCTGCATATTACCGACGATATTTTCTATGATTGAGTTGTCATTATCCACACTATCCCTGATATATCCCTCCGATAATACATCAGCATCACCATATTCTGTGTACAGCCTGTCTATATCCTCTGATAATTCCTGATACAGCTCATCACTTATATCACTCCTGTTAAAGTTCAGCTTTTCATGACATTCCCTTATGCTTTGTTCTGACTTTATTCTTAACTCTTCATAAGACGAAGCCTGATATAATATATCTTGTGAAATGTTAAGTATTTCGTCTGATATTCTTTCGATTTTTCTACTATACTGCGATAGTATATTTACATCATCTGCTTCATACATATAATGCAGTTCATCCATATTCTTTTTACATTCAGCTACCATACTGGATATTTCATTTTCCTTTTTATCCATATCCGAACATGTATTTATAAGCTTACTCATCACGCTGCTGCTCTCACCGGCTGCAGCCTGTGTTGAACATATAGCTTCTGTAACCCTTCTGACAGCATCTGATTCTTTTATGCGGTTATTGACAGCATTATAGTTTTTAACAACATCAGCATACCCACCACTTTTCATATATTTTATTATCTGCTCTTCAACACCATATCCGCCATTGTCAGTCATGTACTTATAACCAGTATATGATGCTTCTGTAAGGCTTAAATCCTTAGAATATGTTTTTATATTTTCTTTGATGTACTGGGGGATTTTTTCATTGACTATGTCCGATTTTTTCAATGCAAATATATCGAATTGTTCTAATAAATCATTACTATATGCTGCAAATACTGATTCATCAGACAAGCTGCATGACTGTTTTATTATCGTGTTATATCCTGACATGGCTGCACTATTCACACATGTTGTAACAAATGAAACAACAAGCATAAACACCATTGCCGCCATAACCGTAATCTGTGCCCTTAATGATATTGTCCTTATATATGATATTGTCTTTATATGTGATATTGCTGCCGTATTTATCATATCTTGTTTGCCTGGCTTGACATTTTTGATAACAGCTTATTAACCAATGCTGTTATCTGACTTTTAAATATGATGACAAGACCTATAAGCACAACGATAATAAGTACTATTTCCACGACTCCCATGCCATCTTCATCCTGCCAGAAATTTTTTATATTTTCTTTTACTTTTCTGCATAATACTGCTATTTTGTTTTTCTTATTTTCTTTTACTGCTGTTTTCATAATAATCCTCCATTCTTGCGCTGCTTTTCAGCGCATCTCAAGTTTGTGCGAAGCTCAAATCTTGCGTGTGAAAAATCTTATTTTTCACACTATTCTTCCTTTCCTGTTTAATCTTCATATAACATGACAGAAGAAATCTCTGCTTTCTGCTATGTAAGATAAAAGTTCATAACTGCCGGAACCATAACTATAACCATAACTACCATAAGCAGCATAATCATTGGTATAAGCAGTCTTGTTGTAGCTTCTTCACCCTTCTGCCTTGCAATATTTTTTCTTTGTTCAAACGCATCATATGACTCCTGACAGAGTAATTCCCTTAGCCGGTTCGTTCCTCTTTTAAGATTAGTCTGAAGCAGCGATGCAAGCTTTAAGTATTCCCTTGTGTTACATCTGTATCCAAACTCCTCATAAGCTTCATATTCAGATATTCCGGATTTTATATTACAATCTGTTATATACATTTCTTCATATACTATATTCACTCCACCACCAGTCTGCTTTTTCTTCATATAATCCTCAACCATCTTCTCCCATGCCTTCCTTATGGTCATACCGGCACCAAGAAGTAATGTAAGCTTGGCTATAAGCTCTGAATAATCGTATTTTAATTCCTTTATTCTTAGCTCCTGTTCTCTTTTTTTCTTCATTTTTCTTCTGTACAATATAAGTACCGCAACAGCTGCAGGCACAATAACATATGATAACCATGATATTTTTTCTTTTGTGTATCTGTAATATATATCCTTCTGCCCTATATTTGACGGCAGAGCTGCCTCCTTTTCGTCTATATTTTTATTAACTGTATTATCTACGGCCTTCTGGATAGTATTCTGTGCTATTACCTTCTGTGATTCATCATCATATTCCCCGGCTGCCCGTACATTCAACTCTATAACACCATGTCTTTCATATTCCTCATATTGCATAACGTATGTTAATGACACCTCTTTAACATCGCCTTCACTTAACATCTCATTATGCACCGTACCATCATAATCAATTACTGAATAATCTGAGGGATACATGCTTACACTTATAAGACCTTCTGCAAGCTTATCTGTCATACATATATCCTGTGTAATATAATCTGCTGAAGCATTATTCTTTAACATAATTCTTAACAGCTCATCATAGGCTTCATCAAAGCATTGCTGTGTCTCTTCCTCTGACATTTTTCTTGGCTCAACATATGTATTTATTGTTGTCTGTTTATTTCCAGCTGCATCATAAACATCTAATGAAATGTTTTTAGAAGCTTCACCTGGTTCTGGTCTTTTTATATGACTTACTGATGATTTCTGTGAATCTTTTATAACAAGTGTCTTAACTAACACTATTACAAGAACAAGTATTACAACAATAATATATTTATTATTTATTTTATTTGTTATAGCATTTCCTCTGATTTTCTTATTCATGACAACTCTCTTAGTCCTTTTATGTTACACCTTAATATCCACGATTCTGATTGAAATAACAGCTGCAGCTGCATATATAAACAGGCATAGTGTCATAACTATTATTCCCAGCACATTACCATATAGCACATCGACAAACCCCTGTGTTGTCATCCTAAGATATATAAGTATCCCCAATGGAATACACACCATAATCTTCTGCTCCATTTTTCTTCCGCTTATTATCGTGTCTATTTCCATCTGGACTTCTGACTTTTCCCTTATCATTTTTGTCGTCTGTTTAATAATCGCTGGAATATCACCACCACTTCTTTTTGCATACCTGAATATTTCCGAAAAATAGCTGACATCGTCTATATTTAATGTTTTTGCGTAATCATCCATAATATCTTCAAGGTTTTCGTTTCTTTTTATTCTGTTTACCATCATCCTGAACTCCCTGACTATAGATGATTCTTTTCCATATAGAAGTTCAAGCTCACCCACTGCTTCTGCAAACGCATTTTCAATCGAGTAACCCGTATTTAACGCAAATGAAACCGCCTGCATTCCATCACTGAACTCCATGGTTTTACGGCTTATTTTTTTACCATAAGCTTCCCTTTTACGTAACACAACATATATAGGGATAACCGGACTTAGAAATATGCATGACCATAAGCTGTTATAGAATAAATATGCAGCAAGGACAATCACTGCTATTCCCTGAAGATAATATATAAGCTCATTTTTATTTTGGGGAATTGCAGCCAGTATAGGAAAGCAGCTTACTCTGGTTTTGGAGCTTATATTCTGTTTTCTTAAGTTCACCAATAATCCTTCCGCTTTCATCTTCGCCTTCTTCCACGAACCTAAACAGTGGAATAAGTTCAAACCCTTTCTCACCATAATCACACACCTCTGATATCTCAACAACCTTTCTTGTCTTATCCCTCATTCTCTTAAGATGCACTATTATATCTATAGCTGACGATATCTGCCTGTCTATTGCTTCCACTGGCATATTCATGCCCATAAGAACCATAGTTCTCAGCCTTACAAGCATATCCCCTGGACTGTTGGCATGTCCTGTAGAAAGACTTCCATCATGTCCTGTTCCCATAGCCTGCAGCATATCAAGTGCCTCCTCGCCCCTGACCTCTCCAACTATCACACGGTCAGGACGCATTCTCAGACTTGACTTAATAAGATCTCTTATTGTAACCTCATTATCTCCTTCCATGTTTGCCCTTCTTACTTCAAGCCTTACAAGGTTATCAACGCCGGATATCTGAAGCTCTGCGGAATCTTCTATTGTAAGTATTCTTTCATCCTTTGGGATATAATTAGATAAGGCATTAAGAAATGTTGTTTTACCACTTCCTGTACCTCCAGATACGAATATATTATATTTCGCTTTAACGAGCAGCTTAAGAAAATCTGCTGCTTCAACTGTTATAGAACCTGCCTGTATCATTCTTTTAATGTCCATGGGTGTTCTATAGAATTTTCTTATAGTTATTATCGGGCCATCTATCGCTATTGGCGGTAATACCATATTGACTCTTGACCCATCCGGCAGTCTTGTATCTACGATAGGTGACGACTCATTAATGATTTTATTTGACATTGCTGCTATTCTCTGTGCTACATCAGCAAGCTTTTCCTCACTTTCAAACTGTCTTTCACACCTTGTTATACATCCATTCCTTTCTATAAATATATTGTCATAACCATTTACCATTATTTCTGTTATCTCGTCATCCTCTATAAGCTCCTGTAATACATCAAGCTTCTTAATCGAATTATATAACCGTGTCCTTAACATTTCTCTCTGGTTAAGTGACAGTCTTTTTACTGCCGTTGCTTTATATATACACTCATCTATTATTTCATAAAGATACTCATCCGATATATCAAGGCTTACATCAAGCTCTTCATATATTTCCTTTTTTAATTTTATAAACAATTTATCCATAAAACTACAAATAATTAATCAACTCGCTCACACAGCCATACGCTTCTGTATACATGATTCTCTGAAGAAAATTCACATCAACATCCTCTTTTGTTTTAAGATTAATCCTCATTATACTATCAGACACCTGCTCCATGTCATTCTCTATAAGATATCTTTTAAGATTATCAAACCTGCAGCCTTCTATATATTCGCCACTATCAGCTATATATGTCACATCACATTTTTCCATCAGCTTCCATGGTCTTGTGATTCCTTCTGATATATTGATCACTACATACATGTATTGTCCGTTATATGCAGCTGCATCAATAAACTGCGAAAGAAGCATATCCCCTGCATATGATATATCATCTGCGGATACTACTGCCGGGATATAATCAAACATATCTGTAAAATGTATACTACGGCGGATACCATCTGTATACTGCATTCCTGCCTGTTTAAACATATATAAAGCATCTGAGAGATTTCTTGATTCATCACTTCCCATTATATGTTCAATACCTGAGAATTCATCAAGGTTTATAAACAGTGTTTTTCCCTTTCTTGAAAAAGCGGCTGATATTACAAGTGCAAGCATAACCCTTAAAGAAGAATTGAATCCATATACACCTATGCACTTAAAACTTTTTTCCTTTTCATTCTGCTCTGTTTCTGTATGTTTTTTAGATATTGTACCTAACAGCTGATATGCCGGCTGATACTTACATACACCTGTATGTCCTTCCTTTTTTCTATCATTAATCCTCCTTGCTTCATTTTCTTCTTCACATAAAACAATAACATTATTATTGCTCTTTTTCTGAATCTCATAAGTATAACATTCCTCATTAACCATAAGCACGTCTGTATCGTTACCAGCTATATACTTGTTAAATTCTTCTTTTCTTGTAAACATTCTTGCCTTATACGGAATATCTTTATCATCGTTAATTATCCCCATAAGGCGTTTTGCGTAACGTTCATCCGGATCATATATAACACATACATTTCCTTTTCCCACTTATATCACACCTCCTTTATAGTCCGGCTGACTTTAAACACACCATCATACATACACCTGCCATTATTGCATATGAAAAATGGAATTTATGCATGCTTTTTCCTGTAACCAGCATGATTTCCTTTCTGCCAAGAGACTCTGCCACACCAATAAACGCTCCTGCAAATAATGCAATAACAATAATATACATCACATCCTTATATCCCATAAACGTTCCCACAACCATAAAAAGCTTTACATCACCTGCCCCTATTGCCCTGACCTTATACAACACATAACTGACAACCAGTGCCCACACCATACCTGATAAATACATTAAACCAATATCTTTATAACCCTTATAACCTCCATACGTAATATCCACACCATTTTTACTTACTACATGCATCATATACATTTCTGCAATACACACCATTGCTGACAATATAAGGCCCCATATGATTATTCTGTTTGATATCTTATACCTTTTATAATCATCTGCTGCTGCCGCCATCGTAACCATCAATAAAACTAAATATCTTACTACATCCATATGCCCTGACAATATTTCTTTATATATTCCAGCCCACATTTTCATACATATTTCCATGATTTTTGCTTCTCCCATAATCTTATTTATACCTGTGAATGTGACAAAGACAAACATTTTATAAAAATATTCCCTTTAATGTATAGATCTGCCAGCTTATGACTATACTTTATAAAAATAAGGAAATGGGGTAACAGAAATGAAACTGTTCTGCAAGAAAAAAGAACCTGCTACATATGATGAAAAATATCTTGTTGAGGAAATAAATCTGACGAAAGCTGCACTTAGTGCTGCGTATGCCAACTTTGATAATGCTACTGACCCGGATCTTATAGACTGTTATATATATCAGCTGAACTCCGAGCAGAAACGCTATAAATACCTTCTCCAGAAGGCTAAAGAATCTGAAATATATTCATATATTCCAAATGTCTGATGTATATATATATGGTGTATCTTATATATACTATATGTTAACTATATTGTCAATATTTTTTTTAGTTTTTTAATCAGTTTTTTTATTGGTTTTTATTAGTTTTTAATCTTTACCTATTAATTTGGGTTTTGCAGACGATGATTTTTACATCACGTATACAACCAATGATTTTCACATCACATTTGACTTTTATATATCACTCGTATACACTAATTACAGACATAAGGGGCAAAACATCTTTTGGTCCTTGCATCATTAACATACGGAGGGATATATATGCATAAGAATACAGATGATATCTCATTAAACAACAACTTTAATGATGATATTCTGAATACAGGAAAAAAGGGGCAGAAAAAGAAAAACAAAAGAAAAGTTTCAATATCGCCATTAACGATTGTACTTTTAGTAACAGCAATCATTTCTATAGCTGCTAATATTTTTCTTCTTGTTACTGACCACACACGCACCAAACATACAGTTGCACAGCTTGAATCAAAGGATCTTGACGTTGCAAAAGCTTCTGAGAAAGAGGATTTACTAAACTCCATACGTGAACAGTTTGAGAGCGGTTCATCGACACTTTCTATACTTAAGAAGCTGTATCCTGATAACATTGTATATTCTAACAGGAAGGGAAATTATGTTTTTGCTGACATTGACCCTGCCCTTGCAAAAACTGATTACAGCACATCCGGATTCACACGCAATGATAATGGTTTTATGACATATTCTGATGATAAATCGACTAAAACGTATACAGGAATTGATCTTTCAAGATACAACTCTGATGTAGATTTTGCCCAGGCAAAGTCAGCTGGCATAGATTATGCTATGATAAGATGTGGCTACAGAGCTTATGGTTCAGGACTTCTTGTCAAGGATACTTCTTTTGAAAAGTATATAACAAGTGCTCTTACCAACAATGTTGATGTCGGAGTATATTTCTACACACAGGCTGTAAGCCGTGATGAAGCTGTTGAAGAGGCCAACTATGTGCTTGACCTTATAAGACCTTACAATGTTACATACCCTGTAGCTATTGATATAGAGGCTATAGAAAATGATTCCTTCCGTCAGGAAAAGCTTAGTGCAAGTGAGCTTACTGATGTTGTTATAGCCTTCTGTGATACCATAAAGGCTGCCGGCTACACACCGCTCATATATAGTAATCTTTTGTACTTTATGGACAATGTTGAACTTAACCGTCTTGAATCTTACGACAAGTGGTTCGCAGGATATCAGACTGCGGCTCCTTACTATCCATATAAATATACTATGTGGCAGTACACAAGCACTGGTACGGTACCTGGTGTATCTGGAAATGTTGATATTAACATATGTTTTAAAAATTATAAAAATTAACATAAAACTGCTATTATAAAAAAAATATGCTGGATTCCTGCAGGAATCCAGCGTATTTTTTATTCAGTCAGGCAATCCTCCCTGAATTTAAGTATCATTTCCCTTGTAAGACTTATTCCATCATCTTCAAGCGAAAGTTCCTCTGCCTTCACCCACTTACCAAGTGAAAGCTCTTCCTCCTGAAGTGTTATCGTATCATCACCATCAAGCTCACAATAAAAGCCTGAAAGTATCGAACCTGACAATCCCCATGGCTGGCTCTTATAGTATCTTATGTTCTTAACCTTAAGCCCCGTTTCTTCCATAACTTCTCTTTTGACTGTCTGCTCAAGTGTCTCACCAGCTTCGTTAAAGCCTGCTATAAGTGCATAATTCCTATATGTCCTTCCCGCGTATTTCGTAAGAAGAATCCTGTCATGATCCGTTACTGCTACTATAACCGCCGGACATATCTTAGGATATATCATATTGCCACATGACGGACATTTTAACATACGTTCCCTGTCATCGTGAATAGTTGGCTTACCACATCTTCCACAGAAGTGATTATCCCTGTACCATCCGTATATATGAAATGCTGTTATAGCTGCAAATGCCTGCGCCTTTGGCTCAGCCTTTCTAAAAGAATTAACTCCAACAAAATCAAAGCCGTCAATAACGGTATCATATTCTTTATGTATGTCTGAGTCAGCCATTTCACCAATATACTGACCTTTAAGCAGCTCACCGCTCTTTCTTGCAAGAAAATATCTTGTATCATCCACTGACAGAAGATAAACAAATGTATAGTTATCCACTGTATCCTTGTTATCTGCCTTGTTTATCCCCAGAACAAACTCCTTGTACTGTGGATATACAAGTACATCTTCTCCTTCATACCTTGCAAGAAGTGATGAACCCTTAAAGAAAAATATAATATCGTTATCACATGGACTACACTCTACATACTGGTTATTTAAAACTTTTGGAAATATATCCTGTATCATATTAGAAATACACCATCTCTTCCACTGGTGGTTCTGCTGGCTCTACCTTTTCTACATAAAGAACAGGACCCTTTTTCTTATATGCCATCTGGAATTCAACCTTAACAGTTGCTGTAACAGTTATCCACTGCCTGTTTTCCAATGAAGCAATGTCATTATAGAAGCTGATATAACCAATAAACTGAGTATCCTCTGCGCAGCATGTCATAACTTTACGTCCTGGAACGAAATTCTTATCTTTAAAGTACTTATTCTTAAGTACCTGTCCCTTAAATCTTACTTTCTTGCCAACATACACATCTGGTCTTTCTGATACATCCATATACCATATGCCATAATCAGCATCATCTATTTCTATAACATCTGCATTCACATCATAAGGAAGCTGTTCTGCTATAGACATCATTTCACCCTTATCATCCTCAAATACTATCTGAAGTGTGTTGTTAAGTGCTCTCATACTTCTTCTGTAGCTTCCAAGATCCATACCAGACTTGCATCTGTTAAATATAACCATATCGGCATACTTAACTGTTTCTGCTACGATAGACCTCATATTATTCCACTGAAGATTAAACGAAGCTGCATCTACAAGCGTAATAGACTGATATATATCCCATCCTCTTGGCTTGGCTGTTGCCATAATAAGAGCTGGATCCCACATACCATTATATTCAACTATAACTATCCATGGATCATATTCCTTATCAAGCTCATTCAGCTTTTCTTCTGTAAGCTCTTCCTTTTCAAGGACAACCATATCTACACCATTGTCCTTTAAAAGCTTCTCACTATATTCTTCTTCACCCTCTTCGCATACAATAAGAAGCTTATTCTTGGCTTCTGCAAACTGTCCCATTGCTATTGTATCCTGGATAAATCTTGTTTTACCACTGTCAAGCTGTCCATTTATTAAGAATATTGGAATCTGATATTCTTCTTCCTGTGCCATATTTTACCTCTTTTCTTATATTTATGATGTTTCTGCCATATATTTTTATAAATCCTAAAAATGCAGCCCATGTCATTATGTGCAAAACATGGACTGCACTATTTAAAAACTTAATTTATACATTGAATAACTCTTTAAGAGCATCTTCCTTGAGCTTAGCTCCTATAACGCATATTCTGCCTGTGATTTCTGGTTCACCATCACGGATTTCATATTCTTCTGGTACAAGATCAAAGAACATCCACTTACCTTCTGGTGTAGGAAGCATACCCTTTGCTCTTAATATATCACCATAATCATCTGTTTCAGAAAGCTTTCTTAGTATCTCTGAGAGTGTTTCCTTATCATACTTATCAGGAGTCTCTACACCCCAGCTTGTAAACACCTCATCAGCATGATGATGTCCATGATGATGATCATGTCCGCAGCCACACTCTCCATCGTGGTCATGGTGATGCTCATGCTCGTGATCGTGGTCATGTCCGCAGCCACACTCTCCGTCATGGTCATGGTGATGCTCATGCTCGTGATCATGGTCATGTCCGCAACCGCACTCTCCGTCATGGTCGTGGTGATGCTCATGCTCGTGATCGTGGTCATGTCCGCAGCCACACTCTCCGTCAT
>OGLF01000794.1_pt1 | contig 19631 bp, 17 predicted proteins | sample 1572701 | NCBI WGS metagenome assembly OGLF01 (sample SAMEA2581910, study PRJEB24529) | metagenome | biome: Human gut stool | place: China | collected 2011 | reverse complement strand
GCAAGCTCCTTTCTTCTGTTTGCTGCTTTTATACAATGCTGCCCTTGCTCACGGCGAGCGGGTAGCTCTCGTGTCCGATCAGCGTGCCGCCGCGGCGGATGCGGACATCCTTGTCGGCGATGACGCAGCCGAGCGTCACACCCTCCTCCACCACGGTGTTTTTAAAGAGGATGCAGTTTTTGACGGTGCTGCCCTTGCCGACCTTGACGCCCGGGAAGAGGATGCTCCCCTCCACGCTGCCCTCGATCTGACAGCCGTCGGCGATGAGCGAGCCCACACAGCGCGAATCCGGCGCGATGTAGGACGCCGCCTCGTCATCCTCCTTGGCGAGGATGGGCCGCTCGGCGCAGAAGAGCTCTGCGCGAATGGCAGGGTCTAACAGCTGCATGCTGCGCTCATAATATTCGCGCACCGTGCGCAGCTGCGCAGCAAAGCCGTCCCACAGGAAGGCGCGCAGGTCGAGCTGATCGCCCATACCGCCGAGAACGTCGCTGCGGAAGCTGTATTTATCCTGCGCAGCGCACTCGTCCACAAGGGAAATGAGCAGATCGCGGCTCAGAAGATAAATTTCCAAGCTGCGGCAGCCGCTCGCCTTGTGCGGCGCACAGCGCGTCTCGGTGATGCGGCCCGCTTCGTTGACGGTGAAATACGTGGCGTTTTCCACAAACTGGCCGCTCTCGGTGCAGACGCAGGTGATGTCCGCGCCGCTTTCGATGTGCGCGTCCAGCACCTTCTGCAGCGGCAGATTGATGATAAGGTCGCTGTCGGACAGGACGACGTACTTCTGCCGGATCTCGTGCAGGTACGACCGCACGCCCGAGAGCGCCTCCATCTTGCCGCGGAATTCCTCCACGCCGAACTTGCGCGCGTCGGCAAAGGGCGGCAGCAGCTTGAGACCGCCGTTCTTGCGCGCCATGTCCCACGTCTTGCCGCTGCCGATGTGGTCGAGCAGGCTTTGATAGTTGCCGTGCAGCACAACGCCGACGTCTGTGATGCCCGCGCCCGCCATGTTGGAGAGCATGAAGTCGACCACGCGGTAGCGCCCGCCGAACGGCACAGAGCCGGGCATGCGCGCTTCGGTCAGCTCGCGAAGGCCGGGAGCCTTTTCATAGGCAAAGATGATGCCGTGCAGTCCGTTCATCGTACCGTCTCCTTTCCCTCCACGCTGCGCATGCGGTTGGCAGGCAGCACATAGTCATCCGCGACCGCCGCGCCGGGGCCGAGCACCGTGATGCCCCACTGCTCCGGCGGCACCGCCTCGGGCGGCGCGCCGACAAAGGCGTGCTCGCCGACGACGCCGTTCTCGCCGATGATGGCGTAGGAGACGCGCGCGTCCTTTTTGACGACCGCGCCGGGCATCAGGATGGAGTACTGGACGCTTGCGCCCTCCTCCACCGTGCAGCGCTCAGAGAGGACGGAGTTCTCCGCCTCGCCCTCGACCGTGCAGCCGCGCGCGACGACGCTGTGCTCCACGTGCGCGTTGACGCCTAAGTACGCCGGCGGCGCAGAGACGGAGCGGCCGTAGATCGGCCAGTCCTTTTCGAGAAGATCGAGCCCGCTGCCGGTCGCGAGCATATCCATGTTCGCGTCCCACAGGGAGTCGAGCGTGCCGACATCCTTCCAGTAGCCGGAGAAGCGGTACGCCGCCATCTTTTCCCCGTTTTGCAGCATCTTGGGGATGATGTTTTTGCCGAAGTCGTTGCTGCTCGCCTCGTCGCTCTCGTCCTCGATGAGGTACTCACGCAGCTTTTTCCACGTGAAGACATAAATGCCCATCGACGCCAGGTTGCTCCTGGGATGCGCGGGCTTTTCCTCGAATTCCGTGATCGTGTCGTTTTCATCCACATTCATAATACCAAAGCGCGGCGCATCCTCCCAGGGCACCTCCATAACGGAGATGGTACAGTCCGCGCCCGCTTTTTTGTGGTGAGCGAGCATTTTAGCGTAATTCATCTTGTAGATGTGGTCGCCCGAGAGGATGAGCACATACTCGGGGTCGTACATGTCGACAAAGCCGATGTTCTGGAAGATGGCGTTGGCCGTGCCCTTATACCACGACGCACCGCCCGCGCTCTGATACGGCGGCAGGATGTGCACGCCGCCGTCCGCGCGGTCGAGATCCCACGGCTGGCCCGAGCCGATGTAGCGGTTGAGCTCCAGCGGGCGGTACTGCGTCAGAACGCCGACGGTGTCGATGCCAGCGTTGGCGCAGTTTGAGAGCGGAAAGTCAATGATGCGGAACTTGCCGCCAAACGGCACGGCGGGCTTCGCCATATTCTCCGTGAGCACGTAGAGACGGCTGCCCTGCCCGCCGGCAAGCAGCATAGCGATACATTCTTTCTTCACGCTTGTTCTCTCCTCCTTGTTTCTTCTCGTCCGGTCACAGCTCGGACGGCTCACTTGTCGGTTCTTTCTCCTCCTGCCATTCACCCTCGCCCGCGAAGAACACCGCGCCGAGCGGCGGGATGGTCACGCACAGCGAGCAGGGCTTGCCGTGTGAGGGGATGGACTCGGTCAAAAGCTCTCCTTCGTTGCGCCAGTCACCCGTGCCGCCGTATGCGGGAAGGTCGGTGGTAAACACCTCGCGGTACGTCTTTTTCGGCGGGACGCCGAAGCGGTAGTCCGCGCGTCCGACGGGCGAGAAGTTGACCGCCGCGATGAGCTCGCGCCCTTTCCGGTCGCGCCGGACGAAGACGACAACGTTGTTGTGGTTGTCGTCGGCGACGAGCCACTCAAAGCCCTCCCACGAAAAGTCAATGTCCCAAAGCGGGCTCTGCGACAGGTAAAAGCGGTTGATGTCCTTGAAAAACCGCTGAGTCTGCTGATTTTCTTTATTTTCGAGCAAATACCAGTCGAGCTGCGAGGCAAAATTCCACTCGTGCCACTGGCCCAGCTCCGCGCCCATGAACGTGAGCTTCTTGCCCGGATGGGCGAGCAGGTACGCCGTGAACGCGCGCACGCCCGCGAGCTGCTGCCAGTCATCCCCCGGCATCTTGCCGCGAAGCGAGCCCTTCATGTGCACGACCTCGTCGTGCGAGATCGGCAGGACGAAATTCTCCGAAAAGGCGTACATCAGCGAGAACGTGATGTCCTTGTGGTGGAACTGGCGGAACCAGGGGTCGAGCTTCAAATAGTGGCACATGTCGTTCATCCAGCCCATGTTCCACTTGAGGTTGAAGCCGAGGCCGCCATCCTTGGCGGGCCGTGTGACGAGCGGCCACGCGGTCGACTCCTCCGCGACCATCAGCGCGTTCGGGTCGACGGAAAACGCAGTCTCGTTGAGCGCGCGCAGGAAGTCGATGGCCTCTAAATTCTCGTGCCCGCCGTTGATGTTTGGCGTCCAGCGGCCATTTTCGCGGCCATAGTCGAGGTACAGCATCGACGCGACCGCGTCCACGCGCAGGCCGTCCACATGGAACTCGCGCAGCCAGAACGCAGCAGAGGAAAGGAGAAAGCTCTTCACCTCGCCGCGGCCATAGTCGAACACACGCGTTCCCCAGCCCTCGTGCTCGCGCTTATTGGGGTCGGCGTATTCGTAGCAGGGCGTGCCGTCAAAGTCGATGAGGCCGTGCGCGTCCTTGCAGAAGTGCGACGGCACCCAGTCTAAAATGACGGAAATGCCCTTTTGGTGCAGATGGTCGACAAAGTACATAAAGTCCCTGGGCGTGCCGTAGCGCGACGTTGCGGCAAAATAGCCGGTGCACTGATAGCCCCAGGAATCGTCAAGCGGATACTCGGTGACGGGCATGAGCTCGACGCAGTTGTAGCCAAGGTCCAGAACGTGATCCGCCAGCTCGCGCGCGAGCGTGCGGTAGTCGTAAAAATCGCCGTTTTCGTGCCGCCGCCATGAGCCGAGGTGGACCTCGTAAATGTTGAGCGGCGAGCGGTCAAGGGGCGCCTTTGCGCGGCTCGCGCGCCATTCGTCATCCCCCCAGCGGTAGCCGCCGAGGTCATAGAGCTTGCTGGCCGTACCGGGGCGGGTCTCGGCGTGGAAGGCGTAGGGGTCGGCCTTGAGGACCGTTTCGCCCGATTGTGCCGTCACGGCGAACTTGTAGGTATCGTAGCGCTTGAGGGACGGCACAAAACACTCCCAGAAGCCGTCCGCGTTCTTTTCCATCGGGTGGGCGTAGCCGTTCCAGCCGCAGAAATCGCCCACAACGGACACATGCGCGGCGTTCGGCGCCCAGGTGCGGAAGACGTAGCCGTCTTTCCCCGACCGCCGCGTGCGGTGCGCGCCGAGATAGCGGTAGGCCTCGCTGTTCGTGCCGCCGTAAAAGGCTGCGGCGTCAAATCGTCTGCCGGTTTGTTTCATGCCTCTTGTCCTTTCTCCTCATAGAGCGTATGAGCGCGGCGCAGCACCTTATTCCTCATCCGGTGCGCGCTGCACTGCCGCGCCGCCGAGGCCAAAATCGTCCTCCACGCTCGCCGTGTCGCGGCGGAGCATATTTTCCATCACGCGGATATCGCTGTCGATGTCCATCGCCTCGTTGCGGTACAAATCGTCGAGCTGCTTGTCAAAGCCCTTGATGAGGGCATCCATCGTCTCTTCGATGCGCTCCTGCGCGCGGGAGAGATTCTCACCCTCAATGCCCGCCTCTTCAAACTTGGCGTAGCTGTCAAGCAGCTTGAGCGTCGTGGGCAGGTAGTAATTGAGGAACGTCGCGGCCTGCTGCTGCTTTTCGGGATGCTCCTCGACCTCGCGGAAAATTTTGCCCGCGACGGTCTCGAGGTGGTCGATCTTCTCACTCAGCACGGCGTCGGCGATGCGGTCGTTGGCCGAGCGGATGGCGCGCAGCGCGCCCGCATAGCCCTCGTTGGCCTCCTTGGGCGTGACGTTTTCCTTTTTCGCGGTCGCATTCGCGTAGTCGGCAAAGGCGTCGGCGCTGCGGAAGAAAATGCCGCGGCCGCTGTCTAAGTACGCGCCCGTGCCGAGCAGACCCTTTTCGACCATGTAGTCAAGGTCACTCTCGATCTTTTTGCGGCTCTTGCCCGTTACGGTGCAGAGCTCCTCCACGCTGATGTAGCCGCGCTCGCCCATCACGGCGAGATAGCGCGCGATGCGTGCACTGCGGCGCTTCATGCGCTGACCGGCAGCAAACATCGCGATACCGCCGGCGAGGAAGCCGCACTTGGACAGCATGTACTCGGCCATGTAGGAATACCAGCCGTAGCCGATGATCTCGCCGATGTTCGAGACCAGCCCGCTGCCGGCAACCAAGGCGATAATGCCGCCGATGATCATCAGCGTGCGCGCGGTCTTGTCGGAAGTCTTCGGCGCGCGGTTCATCTTTTTCGCTGTCTGCACAACGGTCTTTTCTACCTTGTTCGTACTGCGCGCCGTAACGTTCGCGTTCGGACTGGTGCTCGTGCGCGTGCCACTGCGCGGCGAACTCACCTTTTTCGGCTTGTCCGAGAGCTTGGAGATGAGCGCGATGAGGCCGATGGGCCACAGGCCGAAGGCAAACAGCGCCGCGATCAAAATCCAGCCGCCGACGTCGACATCGTTCTTTTTCTTCGTCTTCCCGCCCCCTTCGTCAAAGCGGAACGAACCGGTCTCGGGATCGTATTCAAAATCCTTGCTCATTTACCTGTTCTCCTTTTTCTTGCCCGCTCTCGCGGCGCGCTCGCGCTCAAAGTCGACGATCTTCGTCTTTTTACCTGTCTTTTCGTCCAGCACATAGAGCGTATTGAGCTGGGATTTTAGGTTTGCCTTCACCGAGTCGATGTAGTCGCGGCGCAGCTGCGCCTGCTCCTCCTTCTCCTCGTCGGTCAAGCCTTCAGCTTTGGCCTTGTGCGCCAGCGCGTTGATGCGCGCGATCTTTTCATCCATCGTCATTGTTTACTTCTCCTTACAGGTATCGGCGCAGAAGCAGCGCCGTTCTTCCTTTTTTACTCAGGCCGCCGACCTCGGCGACCTCAAACTTGCCGAGGCCGCGGGCGGAGATCACATCCCCCTGCGCGACGGGGGCGTCGCTCTTGAGCGTTTCGCGGTAGTTGAGCCGCACGCGGCCCGAGGAAATGAGCTCCTGCGCCTTGCCGCGGCTCATCGAAAAGCCGCTCGCCGCCACGGCGTCGAGCCGCAGTGTCGAGACCGTGTCGCGAATCTCCTTGACCTTGAGCTCGGGGACATTGAGCTCAGAAAGCTCGATCTCGCTGACCGAGAGCTTCACGCGCCCCGCGCTCGTCACGTTTTGCAGCAGATACGGCGCGATATCGCGCGAGACGATCAAATCGCACGAGCCCTCCGACACCAAAATGTCGCCGAGCTTTTCGCGCGTGACGCCCTGCGCCATCAGCGAGCCGAGAAAGTCGCGGTGCGTCAGCGTATCTTCCTTGCGATACGTGCAGCGGAGCGCCGTCATGTACTCGCTCTCGTCCGCTTCCTCCTGCCAGTCGGGCAGAAAGAGGAGCATTCTCCGCTCCGCGCGCTCAAATCCACCGCAGAAGGCGCAGCCGTCGTGGATAGCCGCGGCGTGCAGTAAATCCTGCGCGCTGCGCTGCTCGGCGGGACTCAGAAAGTCCGTCGCCGACGGGATGTTGCGGTTCCTGCACTGCTCACATTTATCGAGAATGTGCGCCAACAGCACGCGCTCATCGCCATTGCGCGCGGCGCGATCCAAAAGCTGCCGTCTGTCCATCATGCTTTCCCATTCTGCGTGCGCCAGAGGGACGCATACTCGCCGTTTTGCGCGAGCAGCGCCTCGTGGCTGCCCTGCTCGGCGATGCGGCCATTCTCGACGACGAGGATGCGGTCCGCCGAGCGGATGGTCGAGAGGCGGTGCGCAATCACAAGCGTCGTGCGCCCACGCGCGAGCTCGTCGAAAGCGTGCTGAATTTTGACCTCCGTCACGCTGTCGAGCGCGCTCGTCGCCTCGTCCAGAATGAGGATGGGCGGGTTTTTGAGGAAGATGCGCGCGATGGACACGCGCTGCTTCTGTCCGCCGGAGAGCATCGTGCCGCGCTCGCCGACATAGGTGTCGAAGCCGTGCGGCATGGCCATGATATCATCGTAAATCTCCGCGCGCTTCGCCGCTTCGACGATCTCATCGTCCGTCGCGTCGGGGCGGCCATAGCGGATATTCTCGCGCACCGTGTCGGCAAAGAGGAACACATCCTGCTGCACGATGCCGATGGCGCGGTGAAGGGACGACTGCGTAAGAGAGCGCACATCTTCCCCGTCGATGCGGATCGCGCCCTCGCTCACCTCGTAAAAGCGCGGGATGAGCTGGCAGAGCGTCGACTTGCCTCCGCCGGAGGGGCCGACGATGGCGAGCATCTCGCCAGGCGTGATGTGCACGCTCACATCGTGCAGCACGCCTTCATTCTCCTCGCCCTCGTAAGAAAAGCTCACATGGTCGACGTCGATCTCGCCGCGGCAGTGTTCGAGCTCCTTCGCGTCCGGTGCGTCCTTGAGCGCGGGCTCGACGCGCATGAGCGCCGTGAAGCGCTCGAGGCCGGCAAAGCCGCGCGCAAAAATCTCAGAGAAATTCGCGAGCTTTCGCACGGGGTTGATGAACGTTGCGATGTAAAGGGAAAACGTGATGAGGTCAATGTAGTTCATCTCGCCGCGCATGATGAGATAGCCGCCCACCGTGATGACGGCGGCAGAGAGCAGCGTCATAAAAAATTCCATCGTCGCGTTGAACACACCCATCTCGTGGTGGAATTTGCGCTTGGAGACCTTGAATTCCTCGTTCGCCGCGTTGAATTTGTCGATCTCCTCTTCCTCGTTGGCAAAGGCGCGCGCCGTGCGGATGCCGGAGAGCGACGACTCGATGCCGACGTTGATGGCGGCAGTCTTCTGCTTCTCGCCGCGCGAGGCTGCCGTCATCTTGCTGCGGCGCGACATGATGACCGCGATGAACACCGGCAGGATGCACGCCACGACCAGCGCGAGCCGCCACTCGATGGAAAACAGGATGGCGAGCGCGCCGACGATCGTCAGCGTCGAAATGAGCAGGTCCTCGGGGCCGTGGTGGGCGAGCTCCGTGATCTCGAAGAGATCGCTCGTCAGCCTGCTCATGAGCTGGCCCGTGCGGTTGTGGTCAAAGAAGCTGACGTCCAGTTCCTGCACGTGCGTGAAAAGGTCGCGGCGGATGTCCGCCTCCACCAGAATGCCGAATGTGTGTCCCCAGTAGGAAATGACATAGTATAAAAGCGCGCGCACAATGAACGCCGCCATCATCACGCCCATCACGATAAAAAACGTGCGGTACTGCTGATTCGGCAAAAGGTCGTACATCGACTTGCGCGTCACGAGCGGGAAGGCGAGATCGATGAGCGCAACGACCGTCGCGCAGACAAGGTCCAGGATAAACAGGCCGCGGTGCGGCTTGAAGTAGGTAAAGAGAATGGAAAGCGGCTTTTTCTGCTGAAATTCACGGGTCGTCATATGGTCGATAGCTCCTGCAAATACTTTTTCAAGGTAATTGTAGCACAGGCGGGCAGTGCTTGCAAGGAAAGCCGCCCCTTTTTGCGCAAAAAAAGAACGGTCTTTTGACCGTTCTTTTTCTCTTTACTTGATGCGCACCGTGATGGTCAGCACCGCGCCGCCAACGGTGGCCGTCACGGTCGTGGTACCCACCTTGGCAGGCGTGATCAAGCCGTCCGCCGAGATGGACAGGACGCTCGCGTCCGCCACCGCCCAGGTCGCGGCCGCGTCCGTGCCGGAAACGCTCAGGCGGATGGTCTCGCTCGACTTGATCGTGCAGTCAAAGTTGCCGTTTCCGTCCTTGGGCAGCGTCGTGCCGACGTTCGTCTTGATGCTCAGGGCCGAGGCATCCACCGTCGGGGTGGACGGGGTTGTCGTGGTGCCGGGATTGGTGGCAGTTGTGTCGCTGCCGTTTGCGGGATCATTTGCGTTCGGCTCATCACCGGTGTTCGGGTCAGTGGTGCCGCCGTTGTTCGCGTTCGGATCGTCCGTGTTCGTATTGCTGTCGTCGGGCGTATTGACATCGTCCTGCACGCCGGGGGTATTGCCGTCGTCGGCGGGCGTGATCTTTGCGACGATCTTGTCACCAAAGAGCGACCAGCTCAGAAGCAGCAGCACGACGACGAGCACCGCCGCCATCGCGCCGCGGACGGACTGCGTCTGCTTTTTATCCGAAACGCGCCGGCCGCCGCTCTGTTTGCTGGAGTTGTACTTGATCTTACGGGGATGGTCTCCCTCCTCGCAGAACGGGCATCTGCGATAGCTGGGGGAATATTCTTCGCCGCAGCGCGGGCACTTGAGAAGATCCATGCCGACGCTCCTTTCTTTTGTCAAAATAGAGTCTCTGCGCGCGAGCACACACACAGTGCCGCGTTCCTTTACATAATACTTGCTTTTTTGCTTCGCGTCAACCGCCCACGCACAAATTTTTGCCGCATTCCGCCGCGCGGCCTTGCTTTTTCGCCAAAGTCTTCCTATAATCGACTTAACAACAAACGATTCATGGAGGGTCTGGCGATGAACACCATCTTCATTGGCATTGCAGGCGGCACCGGTTCGGGCAAAACGACGCTCACCGAGCATCTGAAGCAGCACTTCGGCGACGATATCAGCGTCGTGCACCACGACAGCTATTATAAATATCAGGACAGGCCCTTTGAAGAACGCTGCAAACAGAACTACGACCACCCCGACGCTTTCGAGACCGATCTGATGGTCGAGCAGCTTAAGGAGCTCAAGGCGGGCAAGGCCATCCGCTGCCCTGTCTACTCCTACGCAGACCACCAGCGCACAAGTGAGACCGAGCTCATCCGGCCGAGCAAGGTCGTCATCGTCGAGGGCATCCTCATTTTCCAGGACCCGCGGCTGCGCGATGTGCGCGACCGCGGCCGCACGCTCGAGAGCGTCATCACGCAGTATTTGACGACCGTCAAGCCCATGCACGAGCAGTTCGTCGAGCCGAGCCGCAAGTACGCCGACATCATCGTCCTCGAAGGCGGCCACAACTTAGTCGCCCTCGACATGATCATGCAGCGCATCGCCAGCCACATCGCCTCCGCCGACTAACGCAGCGGTTAAAAAAGCCTCGCAGAGTTTTACCCGCAAGGGGTACGCGGCATCCGTAAGGCGGCAGAGCCGCCAACGGCTGCCCAGGCGTCCGCAGACGCGAAATAAATTGGAATCCGTTTTTCCGGCGACGTGTACGCCGGAAAAACACTTCTCTCTCCGCGCGTGTCGCAGCCGCCTTTCGGGCGGCAAGGCACAAAGCGGAACGCATCTTTCTCAAAAAAGAGGGACGCAGCTGAAAGCTGCGTCCCTCTTTTTTGAATATCTTTTACACTCCCGCGAAGTGGAACACGACGCCGATCACCGCGGAGACTCCGATAAAGACGATCGGGTGCAGGTCCTTGGTCTTTTTGATGTAGCGCGTGAAGACGAGCAGCACCAGCGCAAGGATGATGCCGCGCCAGCTGATCGCGCCGTCCCACGAGAATTTCATCAGGATGGAATCCTCCTGCGACGCGCTCGTGATCCCGGCGATCACCTGAAGCATCACGCCCGCGCAGGCCGCGCCGATCAGGCCGGTGGAGGCGGGACGAAGGCCGTAGAACGCGTTGGCGACATACTGGCTGTCGCGGAATTTGGCGAGCATCGCCGCAACGATCAAAATGACGATGATCGACGGCGTCACCTCGCCGATGGTGGCGACGATCGCGCCCGGCACGCCGCCGACCGTATAGCCGACATAGGTCGCCATGTTGATGCCGACAGGACCCGGCGTCGATTCCGACACAGCCAGCATGTTCATCAGGTCCGTCTGCGAAAACCAGCCCGTGGTCGCCCCGATATCCTTAAGGAACGGCAGCGTCGCCATGCCGCCGCCGATGGCAAACAGGCCCGTTTTGAAAAATTCCCAGTATAAGCGAAGATACAAGGTCATTTTACCGCCCTCCCCTCAAGATTTTTCAGCACGATGCCGGACAGCGCCGAGAGCAGCACGAACCACACCGGCGAAACGCTCAGCAGCATATTCCCCAGCAGCACGATAACAAAGATGACCGCCGTGCGCTTATCCACGACCGACTTTTTCAGCAGCTTGAGCACAGCGTTCAGGATGAGCACGCATACACACACCTGAATGCCTGCAAAGGCGTTCTGCACCCAGGCAAGGTGGGCAAAGTTCGTAATGAGTCCCGCCAGGATCGTGATAATGACGAGCGAGGGGAATACCACGCCGAGCGTCGCGGTGATGCCGCCCATCGCGCCTTTTCTCTTCTGCCCGACAAATGTCGCCGTGTTGACGGCGATGATGCCCGGTGTGCACTGACCGATGGCAAAATAGTCCACCAGCTCTTCTTCTGTTGCCCAGTGCTTATTCTGCACCACCTCGCGCTCGAGGATCGGCAGCATCGCCATGCCTCCGCCAAAGGTCATCACGCCGATCTTGGCAAAGGTGAGAAACAGTTCCAAAAGTTCCTTCAAAATACTTTCTCCTTACTCCACATATCCGTAAAGGCCGCGCACGGACACCTCACCCGTGCGGACGGTCTCGACCGTCCCGTTTTCGCGGCGCACGATGAGGCCGAACTCCTCATCCACGTCAAGCGCCGTGACTTTCTCCTTCGTATCCTGCCACAAAAGCTGCACCTCGCGCCCGATGGTCACGCAGCGGCGGCGGTATTCGTCGAGATACCCGCTCGTCTCTCCGGATCTGAGCGCCGTATAAAGCGCATCGAGCTCCTCGATCATCGCCGCGGACAGCTCCGCGCGCGAAATGAGCCTGCCCGTCTCGCGCAGGATGGACGTTGCGATCTTCGAGACCTCGCCGACGAAGTCCTCCTCGCGCTGGCTGACGTTGAAGCCGATGCCCGCCACGACGTACTGGAGCTCGCCGGTCTCACCCTCGACGCTCAGCTCGGTCAAAATGCCGCAGAGCTTTCTGCCGTTCAGGATGAGATCGTTTGTCCACTTGATCTGCGAGTGCGTCCCCGCCACGCGGTCGACCGCGCGGCTCATCGCAACGGCGATGAGACCCGTGAGCGGCATCAGCTGCGACGGCGCAAGCTTCGGACGCAGCAAGATCGACAGGTAAACGCCCTTGCCCGCCGCGCTCTGAAAGCTGCGGCCGCGGCGGCCGCGTCCGCTCGTCTGCTCCGCCGCGACGGCGACGGTACCGTCCGGCGCGCCGTCGAGCGCGATGCGCTTTAAGTAGGCGTTTGTCGAGTCGATGGAATCAAAGCAGTCGATGCGCTTGCCGACGGTTTCGACAGGTCCCAAGTAGCTGCGCACGGTCTGCTCGGTCAGCGTGTCGGGCAGCGACTTGAGGCAGTAGCCGCGTCCCGTGACGGCGTCGATCTCGTACCCCTGCGCGCGCAGGGCGGAAATGCTCTTCCAGATGGCCGCGCGCGTGATGCCGAGCTCGGCGCTGACGGCCTCGCCGGAGACGAAGTGTCCCTTTTCCCGCAGCAGCAGCGCCAAAACAGTCTCTTTTCCCATAGCGTCCTCCGTTACAAAATGTAACCGAAATTGTTACCCTTTTGAGGTTGACAGTCGGCGGCTTATCGCTTACGATTGACATAAAATATCAAACGCTGCGTTTTTCGCAGCCGCCGTCTTAGGATTGTAGCACGCTTGCCGCCGCATGTAAACCAAAATCTCATGTTTTGGCTTACCCGGCGGTTTCTTGACGAATTCCTGATTTTTCCATTGCCGCGCTCCGCCCCGGCGTGTACAATAAGACGCTGACAAATTATGACAGGAGTTTCCCCGTGAGCTTTTCCGACCTTACGTTTCTTTTTTATTTTCTGCCGCTGTTTTTCGCGGTCTATTACATTCTGCCCTTTCGCTTCAAAAATGCTGCGCTCGTGCTGGGCAGCTTTGCCTTCTACTTCATCGGCGCGGGCGCGCGCGACACACTGCTGCTGTCCGGCGTGCTGCTTCTGCACTATGCCCTCGCCCGCGCAATGGCGGGGAAAGAAGTCCGCACGCGAAAAGCACTGCTGATCATCGCGCTGGCGGCGGACCTCTTTTGCCTCGTGTATTTCAAGTACGCCGCATTTATTCTGGAAAATCTGGGCAAACTGACGGGGACGGCGTTCTCCCTTGTCGAGCTTGCGCTGCCGCTCGGCGTCAGCTTCTACCTTTTCCAGAGCGCGGGGTACCTCATCGACGTCTATCGCGGCGAGGAGGCGGAGAAAAATCTCATCGACTACGCCGCTTTCACCATCGCGTTCCCCCAGCTCACGATGGGGCCGATCTTACGCTACCGCGAATGGCGCGGCGCACTGAAGGAACGCACGATCACGCGCGAGGACGTATTCTCCGGCTTTGAGCTCTTTGTTGTCGGCCTGTGCTTCAAGGTGCTGCTCGCCGACCAGCTCGCGCCGCTGTGGGCATCGCTCGAGCGCATCGGTTACGAATATTTGTCGACGCCGCTCGCATGGCTCGGCGCGGTGGGCTACAGTTTGCAGCTCTATTTCGACTTTTCCGGCTATTCGCTCATGGCGATGGGCCTCGGGCAGATGCTCGCGCTGCCTGTGCCGCGCAACTTTGACCTGCCCTACACCGCGCGCTCGGTGAGCGAGTTCTACCGCCGCTGGCACATCACGCTCGGCACATGGTTTCGCGACTATGTCTACATCCCGCTCGGCGGCAGCCGCAACGGCAATGCCCGCACGGTGCTCTCGCTCACAGTCGTGTGGTTTTTCACCGGCCTCTGGCACGGGGCGAGCTGGAATTTTGTCCTCTGGGGCGTGACGCTGCTTGGATTCATCCTGCTCGAAAAGTTCTGTATCGGCGATTTTCTCAAGGAGCATAAAGTGCTCTCGCACGTCTATCTTCTCTTCGTCATCCCGCAGACGTGGGTCATCTTCCGCATCACGCGCTTAAAGGACGTCGGCGCGTATTTCTCCCGCCTATTCCCGCTGTTCGGTGCACACAGCGCCATTTCCGCGCAGGATGCGCTCAAGCTGCTCTCGTCCTGCTGGTGGCTGCTGCTTCTCGCCGTCTTCTTCTGCCTGCCGCAGCCGCGCCGCTTTTATGAAAAGCACCGCGGCAGCCTGCTTGTCCAGCTCCCGCTGTTTCTGCTCTTCTGGGTGTGCGTGTACTTCATCGCCACCTCGTCGGGCAACGCCTTCCTCTATTCCCGTTTCTAAGGAGACCTTTCATGTCCTCTCGTCCCTTTTTCCTGCTGCCGCTGTGCTTTGTCAGCGCGCTGGCGCTCAACGCTTACGCCGCGCTCGACCCCACCGGCGTATATCAGGACTATCTTGAAAAACTGGATGCCGCGACGCCGCCCGTCGCGGCAATGGCCACAGCGGCCGCAGACGGGGTCTACCCGTGGAGCGAGCCCAAAGCGCCCGAACCTCCTCCCGTCCCAGACCCCGCTCCGCTTCCGGACCCGGAACCGGAGCCCGAACCGGAAGAGCCCGACTCCCCCTTCACCACGGTGGACGCGAGCTACTTTGACGACGCGCTGTTCATCGGCGACTCGCACACCGACGGCTTCAAGGACTACGCGGGCCTGCCAAATGCCGACTACCTTTGCCACAACGGCCTGACGGTCTGGTCGGCGGTCGAAAAGGCGGAGTTCCCCGGCAAGCAGACGCTTGCGCAGGCGCTCTCCGGCAAGCACTACGGCAAAATTTACCTGATGCTCGGCATCAACGAGCTCGGCACCGGCACGGCGGAGAGCTGGGCCGCACAGTACAAGGTCCTGCTCGACGAAGTGCGCGAGCTCCAGCCTGACGCCATCATCTTTTTGCAGGCCATCTTCCACACGACGCAGGAAAAGTCCGACGCGACGTTCTTTAAGAATTCGACCATCGACGCACGCAACGCCGAGCTCCAAAAGCTCGCCGACAACGAAACGGTCTTCTACATCGACTGCAATCCCGTCTTCGACGACTCTACCGGCGCGCTGACGCCGGAATACTCCGGCGACGGCGTCCACGTCAAGGCCGCGTACTATCCGATGTGGAGAGACTATCTCTTCCAGTTTGGCGTGGTGAAGTAACTTCAAAAAAGCGGCAAAGCCACTTTTTTGAGAAAGTCTCGCTGCGCCATGCGCGGCGCAAATTTTACGAGACTTGATACGTTAAAAAAGGAACCGCTCTTCGAGCGGTTCCTTTTTTGCATTGCTTCGTTTTATTCGTGCTTGACCTTGTAGCCGCGGTTCAATCTCATTTCGAGCGCGTCGAGCTCTTCGTAGAGCTCAGGCGGCACCTTGCCGATCTTCTCGTAATACTCACGCGCGTCCTCGCACTCCTGGAGCCAGAGCTCGCGGTCGACCGAGAGCAGGCGGCGCATGTCGTACATCGACATTTCAAGCCCCTCCATGTCGATATCGTGGGTGTTTGGCTCGTAGCCGAGCGCGGTCTCCGCCGCGCCGATCTCATCGTCGGCGCGCGAGATGATCCATTGTAAAACACGCATATTGTCGCCAAAGCCGGGCCAGGCGAAGTTGCCGTCCTCGTCGGTGCGGAACCAGTTGACGTTGAAGATCTTCGGCGGCTTGGGGATCTTCTTGCCCATGTCGAGCCAGTGCTGCCAGTAGTCGCCCATGTGGTAGCCGCAGAACGGCAGCATCGCCATCGGGTCGCGGCGCACGACGCCGACGCGGCCCGTCGCCGCGGCGGTGGTCTCCGACGCCATGATCGAGCCGATGAACACGCCGTGCTGCCAGTTGAAGGACTGGTAGACCAGCGGCGCGGTCTTCGCGCGGCGGCCGCCAAAGACAATGGCGCTGATGGGCACGCCCTCGGGATTGTCAAACTCGGGGCTCAGGCAGGGGCAGTTGCGCGCGGGCGCGGTGAAGCGGCTGTTGGGGTGCGCGGCCTTTTCGGGGCTCTGCGGCGTCCAGGGACGGCCGCGCCAGTCGATGGCGCGCGCGGGCGGCGTCTTGTTGAGGCCCTCCCACCAGACGGTGTTGTCGCTGAGGTCAAGCGCGACGTTCGTGAAGATCGTGTCCTTATGCGTAGAGATGAGCGCGTTGGGGTTCGACTTCATGGATGTGCCGGGCGCGACGCCGAAAAAGCCGTTTTCGGGGTTCACGGCCCAGAGTCTGCCGTCCTTGCCGACGCGCAGCCACGCGATATCGTCGCCCACGCACCACACGCGCCAGCCCCACCGCTGCAGGCCCTCGGGCGGGATGAGCATGGCGAGGTTCGTCTTGCCGCAGGCGGAGGGGAAGGCGGCGGAGATGTACTTGATCTCGCCGCGCGGGTTCTGGATGCCGAGGATCAGCATGTGCTCGGCCATCCAGCCCTCCTGACGGCCAAGGTTCGAGGCGATGCGCAGCGCGAAGCACTTCTTGCCCTGAAGCACGTTTCCGCCATAGTTCGAGTTCATCGAGATGATCGTATTGTCCTGCGGGAAGTGGACGATGTACTTGTTGTCCTTGTCGAGGTTGCACTGGCAGTGCAGGCCCTTGATAAAGCCCTCATCGTCGCCGAGCGCGTCGCACACGGCCTTGCCGATGCGGGTCATGATGTGCATGTTGAGCACGACGTAAATGGAGTCGGTCAGTTCAAAGCCGTATTTGGCGAACGGAGAGCCGATGATGGACATGGAGTACGGGATGATGTACATGGTGCGGCCCTTATAGGCGCCGTCGGCCAGAGCATACATCTTTTCGTACATTTCCCTGGGCTCTACCCAGTGGTTCGTGGGGCCTGCGTCCTCTTCCTTTTCACAGCAGATGAACGTGCGGTCCTCCACGCGCGCCACGTCGTCGGGGTCGGTGCGGTGCAGGTAGCATCCCGGGAGCTTGTCCGGGTTGAGCTTGATGAGGATGCCCTCCTTGACAGCCTGCTCGCGCAGCGCGTCGAGCTGTTCCTCTTCCCCCGTGATCCAGACAATCTTGTCCGGCTTGGTGATGGCGGTCATTTCGTCGATCCACGACAAAACGGCCTTGTTGTTCGTCAAATTCGTCATTTGTTCTTTCCCTCGTAGCATGTTCACGGTGTAATGAAAAAGAAAAATTTTGCACCGCGTCTTGTGTGGTGTGCTGTGCCGCTTTGGGGCGGCAGGGAGCTAACCGATGCACAGGAAAAATGGCTGCTATTGAGTTTGACTCCTTTCTGCCGAAAATTGTAGCAGAATGTCTTATCAATAGCAACCATATGGTTTATCAATTTTTTGAATAGATGCTTCTGTGCTGTCACAGTAATGCGGCGATCTCGGCGGACAGCGCGGCGAATTCACTGAGCCCCAGCCGCTCGCCGCGGATGTTGGCCTCTAAGCCGCAGGACGTGACCGCCTGCGTGACCTGTTCTTTTGTGAGCTGGCTGCCAAACGCCGTCATCAGGCTGTTGACGAGCGTCTTGCGCCGCAGGGCAAACGCGGCGTACACCACGCGGAAGAAGAACTTCTCGTCCTCGACCTCGACCGGCGGCTCCCTGCGCACGACGGCGCGCAGCACGGCGGACGTGACCTTCGGCTGCGGCTCGAAGCACTCGCGCGGCACAGCGAAAAGGTATTCCGGCTCCGTGTAGTATTGCATGAAGACGGAGAACGCGCCGTAGGCGCTCGTGCCCGGCGCGGCGCAGAGGCGCTCGGCGACCTCCTTCTGCACGAGCACCGTGATGCTCTCGAAGCACTTCGACTCGATGAGCGCGGTAATGGCGGGCGTCGTGATGTTGTAGGGCAGGTTTGCGCACACGATGGGCGTGAGGCCTGCGAATTTTTCACGCACAAGCGCAGGGATATCGGTTTTCAAAATATCGGCGGACACGACCTCGAAGTTGTCAAAGCGCGCCATGGTCTCGTCCAGGATCGGCAGCAGCGTCTTGTCAAGCTCCACGGCCACCACCTTGCCCGCGCGCTCGCAGAGCTCGTGGCTCAGTGCGCCGATGCCAGGGCCGATCTCGAGCACGCCGTTCTGCTCGTTTGCGCGCGAGCTCTCGGCGATCTCATAGGGGATGGCGGGGTCGATCAAAAAGTTCTGCCCCATGGACTTTGAAAAATGAAAACCGTGGCGCTTTAAGAGCGCCTCGATGGCAGCTTTGTCATTGCGTTCCATAGCGTGGTTCCTTTCTGCGCGCTGGGCGTAAAAAATTGTAAAATGATTCTACCATATTTTGCGCAAAAGAGTAGTAAAAATTTTTCCCGTGTGATAAAATGCAGAAATCTCAGGAAAAGAGGGATGTTCTCATGGAGCTCACACCGCAGATCTTGATCGTTGTTCTGCCGCTCATCTTTCTTGGCGGCTTTGTCGACTCCGTCGCCGGCGGCGGCGGACTTATTACGCTTCCCGCCTACCTGATGGCCGGTATCCCCGCGCATCTTGCAATGGGGACGAACAAGGTCGTCAACGGCACCGGTACGGCGCTCGCCTCGTTCAAATACTTTCGCGGCGGCAAGGTCCTGCTGCGTCCCGCCATCGTCTCGGGGATCGGCGCGCTGCTCGGCGCGGCCATCGGCACAAAGATCGCTCTGCTCATCAACGAGGACATTCTGAAGATCATGATGCTCGTCGCGCTGCCCTGCGCGGCGATCCTGCTGATGCTCAAAAAGGACTTCGGCAAGGAAAATGACGCACCCGCGCGCGAGTACACGCCGCAGCAGGAGATGACGCGCGCCGCGCTCATCGGTTTGGGACTCGGCTGCTACGACGGGCTCATCGGCCCGGGCACGGGCACGTTCATGATCATGGCGTTCACAATGGCGCTCTCGATGGACCTTCTCACGGCGTCGGGCTGCGCAAAGATCGCAAACCTCTGCTCCAACGTCGCCTCGGCGGTGCTGTTCATCATCAGCGGCAAGGTCTGGTGGCTGCTGGCGCTCCCCGCGGCGGCCTGCAATATGCTGGGCGCCTACTGCGGCGCGCGCTACGCCATGAAGGGCGGCAGCAAGCGTGTGCGCGGCATGATCTTCGTCGTGCTGGGGCTGCTGTTTATCAAGATGGGCTACGAGCTGCTGTTCTGAAAAGACGAATTCCATATAAAAAAGCGGACAGTCAAGGCTGTCCGCTTTTTTCAGTTCTTCAGGCTGTGCAGCGGCGCGGGAATTCTGCCGCCGCGCGCAATGAACTCCGCGCTCGAATAAGGGTGGACCGCCTGCACCGGTGCCGAGCCGAGAAGTCCGCCGAACTCCACCGTGTCGCCCACCTTACAGCCGGGCGCAGGGATGACGCGCACCGCAGTCGTCTTCGTGTTGATCATGCCGATGGCCGCCTCATCGGCGATGATGGCAGCAATGGTCTCTGCGCTCGTGTCGCCCGGAAGCGCGATCATGTCAAGTCCTACGGAGCACACGCAGGTCATCGCCTCCAGCTTGTCGAGCGTCAGCGCGCCGGACGACGCCGCGGCGATCATGCCCTCGTCCTCGCTGACGGGGATAAATGCGCCGGATAAGCCGCCCACCGAGGAGGACGCCATCACGCCGCCTTTTTTCACCGCGTCGTTGAGCAGGGCGAGCGCGGCGGTCGTACCGTGCGTGCCGCAGACCTCAAGCCCCATTTCCTCCAGAATGCGGGCCACGCTGTCGCCGACGGCGGGCGTGGGCGCAAGGGAAAGATCGACAATGCCAAAGGGCGTATCGAGCCTGCGGCTCGCCTCCTGCGCGACGAGCTGACCCATGCGCGTGATGCGGAACGCCGTTTTCTTCACGGTTTCCGCCACCACGTCGAACGGCTGGCCCTTGACGCTTTGCAGCGCGTGATACACAACCCCCGGCCCGGAAACGCCGACGTTGATCACTT
>OGLF01000748.1_pt1 | contig 20237 bp, 17 predicted proteins | sample 1572701 | NCBI WGS metagenome assembly OGLF01 (sample SAMEA2581910, study PRJEB24529) | metagenome | biome: Human gut stool | place: China | collected 2011 | reverse complement strand
ATGATATCTGATGAATAAATAGAATAATAATGAAACAATGAGACTGTCATAAGTGCAGATTGCTTGAATGGCAGTCTCTTGATAAGAAGATAATAGCAAAGGAGGACAACATTATGAGAAAAGCATATGGGGATATTCATACAGCATAGGAGGTTATTAATATGATGGATGTAATTATTTTAGGATGCTAAGCGGGAATCCTCGGTAATTCAATTGCCGAGTAGTTCACAAGAAAGAAATTGGTGACTATACAGAAGTAGCATTTTGCTATCTCAGACTATGATAGATAGATAAATAAATATAAAACAATAAGTAAGGGGTTATGAATCATCATAGCCCCTTATTTTTATGCAATTTAATAAAAAAATATTGTATGATATGATGAAAAATAAAGTTGTTTAAACAAATGTTCTTGTAGATATATGTCAAATATTGGTATATAATAATTTTATTATGTATTAATAATTAGTGAGGACTATATGACAAATTCAGATTATATATTATTTTTAGATGAAAGTGCAGAAACAAAAGCAAATCCTTATTTGTTGCTTGGTGGTATTATAATATCAAGAAACAATTATAAAAAATTCTTAATACCGTCTATACAGAATACAAAATCTATTTTAGGGAATCCTAATATTGTATTTCATTATACAGATATCCTTAAAAAACAGAAAGATTTTAAAATAATGTGTTCTGATGCTGAAATGCGTACTAAATTTTGGGATTCACTAAGGAACAGTATTGCTAGTGTAGATTTTAAAATAATAGCATCTTTTACTAATGTAAAGGAATATTCAAAAGAGTATCCTAAATTAAGCCATGATGTATATGAATTATTATTTTCTTGTGTAATGAATAACTATTTGCATTTTTTAACAAAAAACAATGCTCGTGGCAGTATAGTATTTGAATCAAGAGAAGAAACACAAAATAGAAAAATACAAAAACATTATTTTAATATATTGCAAAATGGTACAAATATTTATATGCCAGAAGCAATTGATAAGTATATAACCACAACAAGTTTTACTGTTAAAGAAGAAAATAGTATTGGCTTGCAACTTGCAGATATTGTTGCATATAATTGTATTAGACATATAAATAATTATAATGTCCAACATGGTATGTGGAATATCTTGGAGACAAAAATATATGATGGAAATAAGAAAGATATTGACTCATATGGATTAGTTAAATTATTTTAATCTTGACATTTAGATTATTTTTTGATATGCTTTTGTCACAGACAAAGAAATGGGTGTCCGTTAGCTTTGTTTTGTGCCATACCAAACAGAAATGGGTGTCCATTAGCTGATAGATATGCAGAACTAAAGGAGAATAAACAATTGTTTTTTAACATGCGTTTAGGCAAGAGATAATACAGGGTCATTTTTATGGCTCTGTATTATTTTTTTCAGTAATCTAATTAATTTTCATAAAGAATTAAATATAATCGAAAAATAATGTTTTATTTTTATAGGAGGCTGTCTGATTAAGTTCAGGCAGTTTTTTTATGCTCTGAATAATAAATAAGCCTTAATGCAACACATAAAGATACTAAAAAATGTAACATAACTATTATAGGCAGATATTTTTACATAAAATTCATCAAAAATGATTATAGTGTCTGTCATATATAAGATGTAGTAGTTGTAGGAAGATATTTTGGGAATAGATATGTAAATTTATCCCTTAAAAAATAATATCTTACACTATTATAACACAGGCTTAATATAGCCAAGTCAGCTAGGAGAAAGACTTAGCAGGAAGGAGAAAGAGAGATTATGAAATTAAAAAGAACTTTTAAGACACTGTTAATGATAATCGCAACAGTAATGAGTGTTGTATCAGGCATACTTATTGATTCAGGAACACTTGCATATGCAGCCACGACTTATACCTTAACGCTTAACTGGGATGATGGTGTTGAATGGGTTGCTACTGATAAAGATGGTATTTACAGGTGGGAAAAAGGCGGTTCAAAGACATTTCAGGCAGGTTCTAAGGCTTATACTTATGTCAAGCTTAAGAATGATGCAACAGTCAAATCATTCTTTTCAAGGCAGGAAAATAAAGACTGGACTGATTATACATATACGTCAGGAAGCTTATGCTATGATACATGGACAATGTACAATAACAGAAACGTGGACATATATACATCTGTATCATCTTCAGCAGATGTGTCTTATGACTGGGATAACCTCGTAACAAGCTCAAAGCATTATCATTCAAGCAATGGAAATGAAGCATCTTGGAGCAATTTAAGGGATGACCTTGGAAGGTCTCCTGCACCGATTTATTCAATTTACTATAAACTACAGGAAAATAGGTACAGGGAAACCTGCTATGGAGATAATCAGGAAGATAAAGACTTCGGTGGTTATGAAATAATGTTAAGGACAGAAGACAGCCATAACAGTTATTGGTATGGACAGTCCTCATATGCAAATGGAGATAGATTTGACGACTGGTACAGGGATGAATTTGAAGGAATAAAGCTTTCAAATCTTGCAATTGTACCTGTCCAGATAAAGGGAGATAAGTTTTTACAGATTAACATAAGCATTAAGAACACCAATTCATATGCAAAAGAAATATCACTGGCAACATGCAGTGATATACAGGTTGCAGATGATGATAATGCAACTACATTCTTTAATGGTAACGGCTTTACAATGACAAACATGTACTGCGAAACATCAGACAATTATCATGGTGGCACAGTTCCTACAGCAACACTTAATGTATATGCTAAGGATGTACCGGGATATGTAACTGATGCGGATGCAGTATATATAGGACATTTTGTTTACAGAAAACAGCATATATGGTCAAACAATGTACTTGGTGATAAAACAACATACTTCAATAAAAAACCACATGGCGGAACATCAGGAGAAGGTGAATCGGATTCAGGTTTTTCAATTGCATGGAAGAACAGAACAATTGCAGCAGGTCAGACACAGACTTACAGCTACATCATAGGCATAGGAAAGTACAATTCAGATAATAAGATAACATTTGATGCAAATGGTGGAGAATTAAAGACACCGGGGGAAAATATTAATAAACCAAACGGAAATAACAGTAATAATGTCACAGTAACATACGGTACTGCTTCATATTCATCAATGAGTGGTGATATACCGGAAAGAGCAGGTTATACATTTGACGGCTGGTGGACAACTCCTAATGATAGCAGTGCAGGAGTGATGGTGTATGATGCATCTGGAAAATGTAATAATGACTGTAATTATTGGAAAAATAATCAGTGGCAGGGAACTAATGATTTAACCGTATATGCACACTGGAAAGCGGTAGATGTAGGATATACCGTTAATCACTATGTAATGGACGCAAATGGTAATTATTCAAGCACACCTACAAAAACAGAAAGGCTGTCAGGATTTATGGATACATCAGTTACACCAAACAGATTAAGCCTTGGAGATGGATTTACTTATCCTGATGCACAGACTGTAAAAGTAAAAGTAGATGGAACTACGGTAGTAAATTATTACTATACAAGAAACAAATATACATTAGACCTTAACGGGCTTATAAGTAGTGTACCAAGACCAAATTTAACAGAAGAGGTTGATGGCCAGATATTTATAGCAGGTAAGGCAACAGTAACAGTAAACGGAAAAGTTCTAGCAGCTAATGAAACAGACTTCTGTCAGATGGTTTATTATGGAAGCAGCTATAAGATTACTACTGTTCCTGAAGCAGGATATTCAATTATAGGAAATACAACAGTTGAAGGAACAATGCCTGCATCAGATAAAACAGTTACTATAACAATTAATACTAATAAAGATACTAAATACATTGTAAGACACTGGAAAGAAAAATTATATCTTGACGGAACTAAAACATATGCAGATTCAAGTAAACATAATACAACCAATTATTTCTTAGCAGATACAGATAATTTAACAGGCCAGACAAACAGACTTGTTACACCAACAGTTAAAACATACGAAGGCTTCACAAGTCCAAGTGCGATAACTGTAAGAGTCAAAGGTGATGGTTCATTAATTGTCGATTATTATTACACAAGAAACACATATACTCTTAAGACAGATGATAATGATTCTAACAAGGATGATCAGGACAATGGTATTAAAAGTGGCAATGGAATAGATTCAAGCAAGACAAATGTAATATCTGAAGGAAACAATAAAAAAGATAATAAAAAGAAATTTAAGTATGAAGAGGTAGTCACAGTCACAACAGATACATTATCTGGTTATCACTGGCATGTAAATGATGATTGTGAAACAATTAAAAGGAATCTTTATCCTACAGGATGGTCAGATCATGAAGGCTACAGAGTAGAAAAATGGTATACAAAAAACGGAAAAACATATGGATATAAAGACCAAACAACTAAATTCTATATGCCAGCTCATGATGTTAAACTAGATGTAAATGCAACTAATAACAGTTATAAAATAATATTTGAAAAGAACAAGCCGATGAATGTAACTAATCCATACACAGGAGCAGTCAGTTCAGCTTCAAATGAAATAACAGGAACAGTTACAGATACATTTTATATTTATAATCATGCAAATCAGAAACTTCCAGGAAATGTATATAATCTTACAGGTTGGACATTCAAAGGATGGAGTCTTAAAAAGGACTATTCAAGTGGATATGGTTTTGGATGGGAATATGGTACAAATTCATGGAATAATGATTTATCACATTTAACAACTAAAAACCTTGATGTAATTCATATGTATGCAAAGTGGGAAGCCAATAGATACCAGATAACATTTAATTATGAACATAATTCAAGTAACCCATACGGGAACCTTGGATACGATAAAAAAGCAGAAGCAGCAACAAAGCTTACAAAAAATGGAGCTGATTCAAAAACAGCCACATATGATGCAAAAGTTGGAAGTTTGCCAAATCCAACACTTACAGGAGCAACATTTGTTAAGTGGGTAGACAGCAAAGGAAATGAATATACACAAGATACAATATATAAAATTACAAGTCCAATTACATTATATGCTGTATGGCAGCAGAATACAGGTACATTTGCCTATATAGCTAATGGTATTACTTATAATAATAATGGAATTGGTGTATATGAAGCAATAAACAGTGATGGAACAAATCAGTTCAAGGCAATGACAGAAGATATTACATTAGAGGAAAACAAATTTGGAACAACAATGGAAAATACTTCATACAGTAATTTTACAAAAAAGAGTAAATATGGATATGTTGTAATTAATGCAGGAACATCTTATGCAAAGGAAACAGATACATCCGGAGATTCAGTTTATTATTCATTCCAGGGATGGAGTGCAAATAATTATGCTACAGTTGCTGGAGATAAAAATGCAGGTCTTATTCATCAGATTGGATATAAAGACAGATTATTTAATTATGCATATGAAACAATGGCAAATGAAATGAATACATTAGAAACAGGATATAACAGCAAAGATACATCTGTTGCTGACAGTATCAGAGCGAAAGCAAATGAACTGTATAATACAAAAGAATTAACTCAAAATAATACATATGCAATAATGTATGCTGTATGGGATCAGTTCCCTGTAATTAAAAGTGACCAGGTTGTTTTAACAATCAATGATTTTAGTGCATATGTAAATGAAAACACAGATGGATTTGAACAACATGCCTATGACGTAATAAAAGACAGAATTATAAATGCAAATACAGTTAAAGACAGAGAAGATGGTAATATACGTGACAATATAGAAATTGAAAATTTAGACGAGATTCTTAATATGATGTTGACAATGTGTAAAACTCCAGGCATGACATCTTCAATGATTACTATAAGGACACATGTATCAGATTCGGTTGGAAATACTACATACGGTTATACTACAGTAGCATTAATTAACAATAAAGCAAAACAGGATGATCCTATTATTCCTACCGTTGATGAAGATGGCAAAGAGATTAATACAAGAATACTTTCAGCAAAAGTAAGATCTATAACAAGAGAATTTTATAATACAGGATACGAAGGAAGTTCAGATTATAAGTCTGATTATTCTGCAGCAACATATAAGAACTATGGAGGACTTATTCCTAATTCTATCTGGTATAAAAATGAAGAGTATGTAAAGACAATTAATCAATGCTTTGATAATTTTGATAATAATACACCGGAACAGACATGGTACTTTACACATGACGATGTATTAAGTATTCAGGAATATGCAAAGCAACACAAAGATACCCCACATGGAGTCGAAGATGGAGAACTTACAAACTTCTATAATAAGTATAAATCATGTATCATACAAGGAATAGATGCAAGCTAAATAATGATATTAAAAACATAAGATAAAAAATTAAATATACTTAAGATAAATAATTGCAAGGCCTCAGAAAGTGATTTCTGGGGCTTTTTGCTATAATAAGGTTGGATAAGACTAAGAGAATAAATACATTCAAATTTTCTGTCATATTCCTTTCAAATCATAAAGAAAGGAGGATTAACATATATAACTATATATGTTATAATAATTATGCAGAAATTTAACACTGAAGAAAAGCTAAAAATCGTTCAGCGCTTACGGCCAATTGACGATATTTTCTTTGAAGCTATTGCAGAAGATCCAGAAGTTTGTGAAGAAATTCTAAGAGTTATATTAGAAGATCCTAAGCTTACTGTATTGGAAGTAATTACGCAGAGCAGTGAAAAGAATATTTATGGCCAGTCCGTAAGATTGGATGCACTGTGTACATTAGGTGATGGCACCAAATGTAATATTGAGGTACAGAAGTCAGATAATGACGATCATCTAAAACGAGCAAGATTTAATGCATCTTCAATTACAGTTAAAGAGTCCAATACAGGAGAAAAATTCAATGACACTATAGACTTATACATAGTCTATATATCACAATTTGATTTTCTTAAAGAAGGTCGATGTATTTACCACATTGATAAAGTTATAAGAGAATCAGGTACAACAGTTGATGATGGGCTGCATGAGATATTTGTCAATACTGCAGTCAATGATGGATCAGATATATCAGATTTAATGTCATGCTTTTTAGCAACCGATGTTAATAATGATAAGTTTCCGAAGCTATCCTGTAAAGTAAGTGAACTGAAGAATCCTAGAGGGGAGGTAAATCCTATGTGTGAATTAATGGAAAAATACATGAAAGAATCAAAACTTGAAGGAAAGATTGAAGCAACAATAAAGACAGCAAAATCTTTCGGAGCATCTGATTCTAATATTATCAAAACACTGATGGAGAATTGCAGCCTTACCGAGGATGAAGCTAGATTACAATTAGCTAAGTATAATAATTAAATATACTGTATAGTAAAAAATCAGAAGCCCAAGGAATAAAATCCTTGGGCTTTTTAAATCAGACAACATTCTCCCATAATATCCGATTAAATTATTGCAATTGAGCAAGAAAACTCCAACCAACAAAAGTCAGTTGTTAGTAATTCATGTTCATTTAAAATATTTCATCTGTCATATTTTAGTTAAGAATTTTTGTAATCAAACAAAAAAAATAAACTAGAAAGGGCAATGTATGAAGCGAATAATTTTAATCAGTTTAAGAAGGTTATGTGTGTATCCTGTTAAAACACTTATATATTTATTCTATGTTATATCAAATATAGCAAGTATTATTTCCTATGCAATTACTTATCTTATTTACAATCCAAAAGCAGAAAAAAACAAATTTAGTAAATATCCGGGGATTATTTTATTAGCGGCAGCAGTAATATATTTTGGATTTATATCAATTAAAGCCTTTTTAATATCTCATAATATTGCAATTTTAACTGAAGGCATTAAAAGCGGATTCTATGTATTATTATTTTTAATTCTTATCGTTACCGCAGCATTTATTCTTAAGGTAACGGCAACAGCATTTATTGAAACAATGAATAAATCCCATTACTATCAGAATGACATATTATTCAGTTTACGATATTACTTCACTAATTACTGCAAATCTTTTATAGGCGTTATATCAAGTAATGTATCTGGAAGTGATAAGGGAGCGAAACAGTCACGGGAATTAATGTATTATGGTACTAAGTGCCTTGAGATTATAATAAATGCATTTAGTTTTAAAAAACATAACTTAACAAACGATAAATTAATAGACAACTTTTTGTTTATGCCAGATAAAGAATGTACATTAGCACATCCTAAAATTGATGATCAGATTATCAAACAAAGACAAGATGTGTATAAAAGAAAACAATTAAAAAAACAATATGAAAAAGAAAAACGAAAGTCATTAAATAATAAATCAGCAGAATTACCTAATAAAGACTCTAATAATGTTATTAATAATGAAATTAATAATTCGGATAATATGCTATCAGATAAATATAAACCTGTACCTGACAGACCATTAGAAGAAATTTTGCAGGAACTTGATTCATTAACAGGATTAGATAAGGTAAAGAAATCAGTTTATAGCATAAAAGCGTATATGGAAGCAAAAGAAATAAAAATGCAGGCAGGTGTAGTTGATAACACAATGTCTGAGCATCTTATTTTCTTAGGTAATCCAGGAACAGGTAAGACTACTGTAGCAAGACTTATAGGAGAATTATATAAGCATTTTGGACTATTAGAAAAAGGTCATGTTGTAGAAGTAACAAGAGCTGATTTAGTTGGAGAATATAACGGAGAAACAGCAGTTAAAACTAAGAAAAAAGTAAAAGAAGCATTTGGTGGAGTATTGTTTATAGATGAAGCCTATGCCTTAATTAACGATGAATCAGACACATATGGGAAAGAAGCGGTTAATACTCTTGTAGCAGCATTAGAAAATTATAGGGATAAATTTGTATGCATTGTAGCAGGATATAGAACACCAATGTCTAAGTTTATACAAAGTAATATGGGACTGGAATCAAGATTTAAGACCACAATTGAATTTGATGATTATACACCGGTTCAATTGAGTGAGATATTCACTAAAATGGCTAATAAGAGTGGATATACAATTACTGCAGATGCTAATAAAGCTTTAAACACATGCATAAACAGAATATGCTTAAGAAAAACAGATACATTTGCAAATGCAAGAACTATAAGAAATTATTATGAAAAGACTATTCAGGCTCAGTCAGAAAGAATATCTTTATTTGAAAGCGTAACTAAAGATGAAATTACTGTACTTTCAGAATCGGATATCTTAAATGCATTTGGTTTACCTGCAGATACAGATGAACAGACATATGTGGATGCAATCAATAAGCTTAAGGAATTAACAGGATTAACTTCAGTTAAAAAATGTATTGATGAAATGGTAGCTTATACAATAACAAATAAAAAGAAAATGGAATTAGGCTTAACTCCAATTCCAATGTCATTACATATGGTATTTACGGGTAATCCTGGAACAGGAAAAACAACTGTTGCAAGGCTTTTAGGAGATATATTCAAAGGACTTGATATATTAGATTCAAATAAGGTCGTAGAAGTAACAAGAGCTGATTTAGTCGGTAAATATGTCGGAGAAACAGCTATTAAAACAAAAGAAGTCATAAATAGCGCATTAGGTGGCATTTTATTTATTGATGAGGCATATACGCTAAATACTTCTAAGTCAGATGATTTTGGAAAAGAAGCAATAGATACATTACTTAAGATGATGGAGGATCATAGAAATAATCTGATTGTAATAGTTGCAGGATATGATTGTTTAATGAAGGAATTTATAGAAAGCAACCCTGGGCTTAAATCACGATTTACAAGAGTACTTCATTTTGATGATTATAATGAAGGGCAGCTTTATGAAATATTTACAGGGCTATGTGATAAATATAATTTATTCTTAGATGATGAAGCAGCTAAATGTGTTACAGAATACTTTAAACAGCTTGTTAAGGGCAAAACAGAAAATTTTGGTAATGCAAGAGAAGTAAGAAAATTTTTTGAAAAGATTACTGTAGCCCAGTCAATGCGTATTGCGGATTTAACAAAGAAATTCGGAGATGTCCCATATACGGATCTCGTTACTATAACAAAGCAAGATATAATTTTTCAGTAATAATGAAAAAGTGAGGTAAAAAATGGAAAAACTAAAATTAGAGGATTTTAAAAAATATGTAAAAGAAGAATATAATTGTGATATTTCTACAAAAGAGAGTGCTAATCCTGATACTTTTGATAATATTTTCAATGGAAATTTCATAAATACCGATCTGATGGTTGATAAAATATTAAATAAACAAGATTTTACGAATAAAGTTGGAGCGATACCTATTGTTAAAATAGCAAAAGATTTTGGATTCGCCATATACAAAGCTTCTGATATGCCTGAAGGTATGCTTGGAAATATATTTGTAGGAAGCAAGGTTAAAATGGACTACGGAACAAATATGGTCATAATAGTAGATGCTAATAAAGATTATAAGTTTCAAAGAGTCATTATTGCTCATGAATTAGCATGTTACTTAATTGAATATATGCCAAAATATAATGATAAAAATAATGTATATTCGCATCCATATAATAGTGAAATTGACATAATACATAAATGCTCAATGGAAATGCTCATGCCTAAGAAAGTGTTTACAGAACAATATGCAAAAGCTATTAAAAAATCAGATTTTAATATGACTTACACCTTAACATATTTATCAGAATTATTTAAAGTACCTGAAGTTGAAATTAAAAACAGAATAATAGATATATTAGAAGAAAAATAATAAGACAAAATTCTAAATTAATAATATCATATTATTAAAAGAAGAGGAGTGTAATTTGCATGATTGATTTTACTGATGTAAAAATAGATATAACAAGTAACTATAGTGATTCAGATCAAAAAAGAGGCATTATATATCATAACAAGAAATTTATATTAAAATTATCAGATAGAATAGAAACGCCCGGAAAAAATAATTTGATGGATTCATATTTAAACAGCGTGTACTCAGAATATATTTGATTTAATTCTAACACCTGCATATAACAAGGCCATAGATAAAATACAATCGATGGATATAGATGAACCAACATTACCTGAGCCTAATGAATATAACGATATTAATGATGACATCGTGTTGCCAGAAATATCATCTGAAAATATTTACAAAGATAAGCAAAACATAAAAAATGACATAGAATTGTAATTAATAAAGTCTCTAAGTTGAATAATCTTAGAGACTTTTTTATGCAAAAATTTTTAAAAAATAATCTATCATATTAATAGTAGAACAAATAATAAATACATTTGTATTTTTTAAATCAAATAATATAAGAAAGGTAAGCTTGCATCAAAGTGTTTGGTCATATAGCATATTAATGCAATGATAAGGATAATTTATACTAAAGATGCAAGTCAGGAATTTTATGAATATTACATTAAAGGAATTTTTTCTTAAAACAGAAGAAGAAAAGTCCCCAGAAAAGGCTATCAGAGAATTAAATAAGTTGGTCAAAAAAACCTATAATCATATAATAAATAAAAATGATTATTCTTCTGATTATGAGTTTGACAAAATAATTAATGATTTTACAGATGAATTAATTGAAGTAACAGAATTTATTTTACAAAAACGAACAGATTTAATAAATAAAATAATTGAGAATCCTGTAGAGCCAAATGATAAAATTATCAATTTTAATAGAAATAATAATGGATCAAATAGTTTTATTAATCAGAATTATTTTGCTTTTATTAACCTTTATCAGCAGTTAGCATTAGACCAATGGATGCTTCAAAATACTGCTTTAAAAACAAGGACACTTAAAAATGAATGTAACAGAGTTATGGAAAAATTAAAAAATTTAATGTTACATAACAATGTTATTATCTCAGCTATCAAGTCGAATGATAAAACAACAGCAGTCATTTCTATGGATTCGTTTGATAAATTTGGCCCTGAGGATATAAATATGTTTACAATATATATAAGCGATTTTTTATATGCGGCAATCAGTGATTATAAAGAAGGTATAATTTTAATACATCAGTTATTTGATAATGGAAATATTAAGGAAATAGAATATGGGCTAAGTTTTAGTAATAAGAAATTTGTTAATATTGATTCTGAAAGCTTAAGATATGCCGATGGAAACAGAGAACATATTAAGTATTGTGAGCTTGGAATTTAAAGGCAGGTGAATCATATGATTCAAGTTTTAGAAAATATACCATATTGTACTTATGCGGATGCTAATGCGGTTAAAAAAGAATATAATCCGACTCGAATAAAGTTGATAAATAAATATGGAAATAATATTAAATTAAGAGTTATCCCATCTGCATCTAATACTTTAATGATATATAATTTACAGGTATACAAATATGTGAGTTAATTAGAAAAAATAAAAAATCTCAGTAGAGTTTGAGTTATTTTTAAAATAATTCAGACTCTATTTTTTTTCTGACATATTAATAACAGATTATATAAGAAAGGAGATTTTTTATGCAGATGAATAGAAGCAAAATCAATGTATTAAAAAATAAAAATGATAATTCTTTTGAAGAGTTGAGAAAACTTGCTAAATCTACAAAGAGCATAAAAAAATTAAGAGAATTGTCAGAAAATAAAGAATGGATAATAAGAGCAGAAGTAGCTTTAAATTCTCATGCAACAGAAGACACATTATTAAAATTATGCCATGATTCTGTCTGGGAAGTACAAACATATATAGCAGATAATCCATCATGTACACAAAAAGTATTTAGTGAATTAGCCTCTTCAGATGATACTGATGTATTGTATTATTTGGTACAAAGTAAACATATTCCGGCCCATATGATTGATTGGATTTTAAAACATAATGATTCAGTTGATGAAGTAGTAATTGTAGCTGCTATAAAAACTGGGAAGGTATCTGATCAACTGTTAAACAAGTATTGTAAGTGTTCAAATGCTGTTATATCAAACGCAGCTTTTCAGCAAAGAATAATAAATAGAGAAAAAGGAATTCTCTTACTTGCTTAATGAAAATAATTAAGGAGGCAATTATGGATTTGAATAAAAAAGATATTCATATTTATTTCGATATGGATGGAACAGTGAACCATTGGGATTTAAATGGTAATCCTCACGAAGAACATTATTTCAGATATAGAGAACCATTTAAAAATGTTTTAAATGCAATTAAGATGCTTCAGAAAAATAATTATAATGTTTCATTTGCAACCGCCGTATATATGGAAGGTAATGCCAAATCGGATAAAATTATCTGGTTGAATAATAATGATATGAAATCCATTCCGGTAATATTTATCCCGTATGGTTCCTGCAAAAATGATTATTTGGAAAAAGGAGATATTAAAATATTAATTGATGATTACACCCCGAATTTAATTGAATTTGAAAAATCAGGTGGAATTGCAATTAAAATGATAAATCGCAATAATCATAAAAAAGGAATTTGGAATGGGCATTGCATTTACTATAATGATTCACCTGAAGAAATTGTAAAAAGTATATTATCTGTATTTTGAAAAAATAAAATAAATTAATTAAAATGAGATTTTGTTTAAAACAAAGTCTCATTTTTTATGTAAAAATTTAAAAATACATAAATTTTTTTTTATGTCTGTCATATTAATATTGAAAACAAATTAAACAATGTTTTCTAAACTAAAAAATACCGGAAAGGAGCGCAGTAAATATAATATTTACTGCAAATAAAAAAGTTATGAAGTATTCAGTTAAAGTAGTAAAGACAGAAAGCACAAGACATCCACATGTAAAAGGATATGCAACAGTAATTTTAAATGATGGAATTATTTTAAAGAACATCAGAATTATGGATGGAAGAAGTGAAAAAGAAGGATTAAGAATGATTATGCCTTCTTGGATTAATACTAATGAAAAAACACATAAAACATTCTTAAATTCTAAGTTTAATCCGATTAATAATGATTTCAGACTTGCTTTATACAATGCCATTGTGGAAGCTTATGAATCTGGAAACATTGTAACAAAGTATACAGAATCAGGTGAAGATATGCCACTTACAATTACAGTGAAGAGATTTGATGATCCTGAAAATATTGTCAAGGCATCAGCAGCTATCATTGTAGATAACAATCTAGTTATTAAAGGTATCAGATATTGTGATGGTAAGGAAAAGGGTATGTTCCTTGGTATGCCAAGTAATTATGTACCTCATAGAAATAAGAAGTTTATTGAGGTATGTAATCCACTTACTAAGGAAATGGATAATACTCTTAAGAGTCTCATTGGCGAAGCATATGAAACTGCAGGTCAGCCTGCTTAATAATTAACTATATTAGCCGCATCTTGAGTTTGTCTTAAGGTGTGGCTTTATTTTTATTTAAGGAGGATTTTTTTTATGAAAAAAGCAATGTTAATTGCAGAGAAGCCATCTCTTATGAGAGATATTCAGAACGCATATAATCACTGTAAAGATAAAGTTGCATATGATATAGATTTCTTCTCTCAAGTAGGACATTTATTAGAATTAATAGATCCAGTTGAATTAAATCCTATATATAAAAGTTGGGATATCAATTTATTACCTATCCGACCAGAAAATGAAGGCGGATGGAAATATAAAATTAAAAAGAATACAAAAAACATATATTTGGATATTCAAAAAGCAATTAAATCAGGAAAATATGATGTAATCATACATGCTGGAGATCCTGATCAAGAAGGAGAATTGCTTGTAAATCTTACTCTGCAGAAAATAGGTAATAAACTGCCTGTATTGAGATTTTGGAGTAATGATACTACACAGACAGCTCTTGAAAAAGCATTACAGAATTTACATGATGATAGCGAAGACAGATTTAAAAATTTATATAATGCAGCTCTTATCAGACAGCATTCAGACTGGTTATTTGGAATTAATGGTTCCAGAGGTATTGCTGATAGAATTAGAACTGGAACAGAAGAAAAAATAGCTGCAGGTCGTGTAATGACATGCGTACAGACAATGATTGTAGACAGAGAAGATGAAATTAATAATTTCGTTCCATCTACATCATATGGAGTAGCATTGACTCATACGAATGGTCTTATAGCACAGTTATTTGAACCAGTGAAAGTAACTACTGAAACTGAAAAACAAAAGGCTGATGAAGCCGGAGAAGCATTAGGAACTACTTATTATAAAACAAAAACAGAGGCAGAAGGTATTATATCTAAGCTGTCAAATATATCAACAGTTAAAGAAGTTGATCCCAAGATAGTAAAAACAAATGCTCCTAAATTATATAAATTAGCTTCAATTCAAAGTGATGCAGCCAAATACGGATATTCTTCACAGGACACGCTTGATATAATTCAGGCATTATATGAAACCCATCATTATGTATCATATCCAAGAACAGACTGTGAAGTATTATCTTCTAATGAAGATTTTGTAAATATAATATCTTCAGCTGCTGCTGTACCAGAGTACACATTCAAAGAGGCGGCTAAACTGGCTTATACGCAGATTGATAATGTAAAAAATAATAAAAAATATGTTAATGATAAGGAACTTGCAAAGCATGGACATTCAGCTTTAGTTCCTACAACATTAACACCAGATTTTAATAAATTGAATGAAGATGAAAAATTAATTTACAGCATGATTGCAAGAAGATTTTTAGGAATCTTCCAGCCTCCACTTATTCAGAAGAAAATAAGTGTAGTTCTTGAAAATTCAGGATATATGTTTAAGGGAACAGGTAAGGAAGTAGTAGACAAAGGTTATACTGAATTTTTAGGAATTAAAGTTGAAGATGTTGATATTCCGGCTGTTGATCAGGGAGACAAACTTGATGTTACTGAAAAGAATGTTACAGAAAGAACAACAACATGTCCTAAGAGATTCACAGAAGGTACTATTATTGATGCTATGGAAAAACCATCAAAGTACCTTATAGATATATCTATTAAGGAAAATATTGATAATCTTACAATAGGCACTTCTGCAACAAGAGGTGAAATTATTAAGAAACTTATTAAAGATAAATACATAACCGTTAAAAAATCAGGTAAGCAAGCAGGTGTCATATATCCAACAGATTTCGGTTCATTTATGATACATACAATTAGAGGAATTTCTTTATGCAGGGTTGATACTACTGGACAATGGGAACAGCTTCTTATGGCTGTAAAAAATGGAGATAAAAACATAGATGAAGCAAATGCTTATATGTTTGAGCAGCTTGAAACACTTCTTGCTGATATAAAGGGTGTAAATAAAGTAAGTTATGGTAATGCTGTTTCATTTAATGAAAAAGTAATGACTTGTCCGGGATGCGGAAATGATATCATTGCAGGAAGTAAAAACTATTTTTGTTCAGGTTATAAAGCTGGATGCAAGTATTCAATGATGAAGAAATTCTGTGAAGCTGAATTTAATACAGATGATGTTAAGACTTTGTTTACAGGCGGAATCATTGAAAAAGAACTTACTAAGAAAGAAACCGGAAAAAAATGGAAACAGTTATTAAAATTTGATCCGATATTAGGCAAACTTGAATTTGTAAAAGCTACAGAAAAAGAAACTAACTGGTTATGTCCTGAATGCAAAGAGACACTATTTAGAAACGGAAAAGTTATTTCATGTCATGGATGTGGCTTTAAAATTTGGACAACAATGGCAGAACATGATTTAACAGATGATGAACTTACAGATTTATTTACAAAAGGGAAAACACATACAATTAAAGATTTTGTTAGCAAAAAGAAAACAGTATTTCCCGCTAAAATTAAAATTGATAATGTACAGGATAAAGAAACCGGGGAGATAAAAAAAGGAACAACATTTGAATTTCCTCCAAGAAAGTGATAGTTAATTGTTAACGAGAAAGGGATTTGCTTTGAATTAAGCAAGTCTCTTTTTTTATGTAAAATTTTTATTTTTTATTTCTGTCATATTAAACATGAAAAGAAAAATAACAACATTTTGTTAGTAAGCAATTTCAAATAAGAGAGGTGTTTTTATGATTAAAAACTTATGGAAGAAAACGCATTTTTATTGTAGTTACCGTCATGAGCCTGTTGAAATGACAATCAATGATAAAGGTGACTTTTCAATGTTTTATTCGTGTCCAAAGTATTATCCGGAAAATCGACTTGAAAATGAACAGGCATGTCCAATGCGATTAAATTTTGTTGATGCAGAAGCCATTCTAAATGAAATTTCAAGAATGACTGATGATGAATCAGGGTTTGATTGTAATGATATTACCGGTGCGGAATTTGATTATAAGAGTATTCATGTAAAGGTTATGAATTATACGTCAGAAAGAATTGACTTAGATATTTATAACAAGAAGGCATTAAAGTAAAGAGGTATTTTTTATTATGGAAAATAATGAAGAAATTAATAAGAATTTAATAAAAAAATATAATAAATTTTTATCTGTTTTACTTGTTATTATGATTATCTTTTTTGTTATACAAAAATTATATTGTATTTCATTTGTAAGTGGAAATTCAATGTATCCTACATTTAAAAACGGACAGTTAATAATGGTGTACGATAAAAATGTTTCACACTTAAAACATAATAATATTATTTTAATGAAAGCAAATCCTAAAAAGCTATTTAGTGAAGTTTACATTAAAAGAATTGTAGGAATGCCGGGAGATAAAGTTTTTATTTCAAATGGGAACTTATATGTAAATGATGAAATAATAAATGATGATTTTCCACAAATTAAAGATGCAGGAATTGCAAATGAACCTATTATGTTAGGAAATGATGAATATTTCGTTTTAGGTGATAACAGAAATAGCAGCAAAGACAGTAGATATTTTGGAGTGGTAAAAAGCACTGCAATTATCGGAAAAGTAAAAAGGATTTTTTAGATATTTCACATAAATTAATATAGATAAGAAAGGAATTAAAATTATGTATTCACAGGAATTTAAAACAAAAACAATTTTACAGCCAAGAAATAATCCAAGCACAGAAAAGTATTGGGGAGTAGCAATAGATGTTGGTTATTCTGCAGTAAAGGTCTTTTCTCCTAATATTGTAGCATCATTCCCAAGTTATGCTCAGAAAGTTGAATATGGATATGCTGACAGATCATTTGGCAACCTTGAAAAAACTTTCATTGCTTATCGTGATGAAAATAAGAATGAATATTATGTTGGCGCACATGCTCAGAACGATGTAAAGGTAACAGACTCAAATAATTCGACTGCAGCTTTATATGTAAGAGATAGATGGAGTTCACCTGAAACTAAAGTTATTACAAGAGTAGGGCTTGCATTAGGAATGATGAAGAATCAGTTTAATGATCCATCTGGAAAAATTCTTCATGTTCAGACAGGACTGCCTGCTGAATATATGTCAATGGATATGGATGATATAAAGAGCGTATTCATTGGCCACCATGAATTTATGATTAAGCTTGGTTCTAATAACTGGATGCCGTTTTCTTTTGATGTATTACCGGAGAATTTTGCTATTATGCCTCAGCCTATGGGTACATTAGTATCCGTTGCTACAGACAAGAATGGTGGTTCACTTCCAGAAGCAAGTAAATATTTTTTCAAGTAATCTGTTAATTATGGATCCTGGATTTGGAACACTTGATACATTTAATATCAGTAATCATTTCATATCAACTCCACCTAAAACATGGGATAACTTAGGTATGTTAAGAGTACTTCAGGAAACTCAGAAATTAATTAAAGCAGATAAAGATGTAACAATTCCTATCCCTGCAATGCAGAAGATTCTTGGAAATGGATATTTTATGACAAAGCTTAATAAGCAGACAATGAAAAGAGATCAGGTTGACATTACACCATACTTATCTGAAGCAAATAAGAATGTATGTAAGGAAGCAATAGATACAATCAATGGCTGCTACAACTTTTTACAGGATATGTCATATCTGGTTATAACAGGTGGTACTGGAGCAGCATGGCTTGGCTATATTCAGAATTTCTATAAGGAAATGGATTCATTAAAGGTAATAGATGGTGCTGCTAATGATACAATTCCGGCAATATTTAGTAATGTCAGAGGATATTATATGCAGCAGCTCAACAATTTGAAAAATAAAAAGTAATTTAAATATATTAATTCATCACTATTCTTCTGGATGGTAAATAAATATCATTCAGAAGAAGAAAGGAGAATCGTTTCTCCCCTTATCTTAAGATAAGGGGTTTCAGCGATTATTTGATATTATTATGAAGAAACATAAAGTCGGAATTCGTATATATAGGGATCATGATATAGATTTAGTACTTTTATATAAAAATCCTACATTTGGTTTTCAGAAAGCCATTAAACAAGCAATAAGAGCTTATGTAAGAGAACAGCCTTATTTTATCTTTGTGCCTGAAACATTTGATATATCAGACAAACAGTTTAAGTATTCATATCAAGCGTTTTTAGATTTTGATGAAGATGATGATGCAGATGTATTAGCATGGTTAAAAACATTGCAGGATAGAAGCCGTAATAAGGCAATTAAATCTGTATTAAGAGGATGTATTATAGGAAATTTAGCATATGGATGTGCTAAGTCGGATGATGACAGATTGGTATCAAATAAAATTAATGTTATTTTAAAAGATGCTATTTTGTCAGGTAATATATCGAATGTAATTCATGAGCCACCTGTAAGAAGAGAAAAGAGAACAAAAAATAATAATAAAAATCAAGAGAAGCATCTATCTATTCGACAAAAAAGTGGTATAATAGACACAAGTAAAAATAGTCATAAATATAATCAAAAAAGGTCTAATATTAATCAGAAAACAGAGTCTATTTATAGTACAAATAATAAAAATTCTTTGGATTCAATTAATATTAATAAAAAGTCTGATGACTCAAATAATAGTACGGAATTTTCAACATCAGTAAACAATAAACCTTTAAATAAAATGGAAGAAACAATTATCCCAGAAATTAATGATATAGATTCAAATAATATAGATGCACCTAATTCAATTGACGACTCAATTAATGATTCAATTGATAATCAAAATATAAATGAGTCAAATACAAACAGTTTTGATGTTTTTGCAAATGTAAATGCTTTATTAAATCAATTCTAAGTAGAAGGGAAGTGTAATCATATGCCAAAGATAGTTGACAAAAAAGAACTTAAAATTTTAGAGCCTAATAGTGAAAAGAAGAAAATTTATGACGAAGAAATTGCCCCATTATTAGACAAGTTAAAGTTATTATGCGAAAAAAATAATTTCCCTGTATTTATAACTTTATGCATTGACCCTAATGCTAAAGTAACATACAAGGATGCTCCTACAACAA
>OGLF01000728.1_pt1 | contig 20583 bp, 19 predicted proteins | sample 1572701 | NCBI WGS metagenome assembly OGLF01 (sample SAMEA2581910, study PRJEB24529) | metagenome | biome: Human gut stool | place: China | collected 2011 | reverse complement strand
GACCAAACTTTTATAATTGATTGGCAAATCAATTTGCTAAACAATAATTTCTCCAACTCCTGAAAAGAACGAAAATAAATATCAGTAATAATTACGGCAGTTATCTTTTTTGATGACTGCTGTTGATTTTTATATACAATTAAGATACAATGCTGATGTATAATAAAAGCAAACAGAACGGAGGGGATTTTTTGATAAGAATTTTAATTGTAGAGGACGAGAAAAGTATTTCAGACCTCATACGAATAAATCTTACAGACGCAGGTTACAGCTGCATTTGCGCATTTGACGGTATGGAGGCGGCAGATTTAATTGAAAACGAACGCTTTGACTTGATTTTGCTTGATATAATGCTGCCGAAAATAAACGGTTATGAACTTATGGAATACATAAAACCGCTTGAAATACCCGTAATTTTTATTTCCGCAAAATCAGAAACTTATGACAAAGTTATGGGATTGAAACTCGGTGCCGATGATTATTTAACCAAACCCTTTGAAATCATAGAATTGCTCGCAAGAGTTGAAACCGTACTTAGAAGATACAATAAAAATTCATCAATAATCACAGAGGGCGATGTTGTAATAGATATTAATTCTCATATCGTAAAAAAGAACGGAACTGCAATTCCTCTTACGGTAAAAGAATTTGATTTGCTTTTAATGCTTGTTCAAAACAAAAACATAGCATTGTTCAGAGAAAAAATATTTGAGCGTGTATGGGATGAAACATATATAGGCGACAGCCGAACCATAGATTTACATATTCAGCGCCTGCGAAAAAAACTCGGCTGGGAAAAGAAAATAGTTGCGGTTTATAAAATCGGTTACCGATTGGAGGGCGACTGATGTCAGTATTTTTAAAAATATTTTTAAGCGTTGTAACCGTAACTGTGCTTTCATTCTCTGTTTGCGGTCATATAATTATTGACTCGGAATTTCACAGCAACCTTAACAATGAATTTGAAAAATCAAAAACCGAAAATTTATCGTTGAGAAGTGCGATTGCTACTGCAGTATATAATCAACCGCACAACGGAGATATCTCGCTTTCCGATTTAAAGAAAGTAACTTCAAACATTAAGGTTTCAACTTCGTACGGCGATTTGCAATTTGCTTTGCGTGATGAAAATTATGAGCTGATTGGCTGCAGTGATAATGTTGTAATGCTTGACGAAGACAGAGTTATGAGCCTTGAAAATGAATCACAATTGACTACTGTGTATTGCGACAGTGATAATTATTATTCCGTTACGATTGTAAAAACAACCATTGACGGCAAGAAACTTTTTTTAGAAAATTATGCTAAAATTACAAATGTATTTGAACAAAAAGACAGGCTTTACTCGGTTTTGCAAATACTGTTGCCGAGTATGACATTGGTAATCGGAGGTATGATTTTTATTTTTTCAAAATTGATTACCGACCCAATCAAGAAACTTTCGTCAACGGAAATGGAATTTGCTCAAGGTGATTTTTCTAAGCGAGTTGAAATCAAGGGCAATGACGAGGTAAGTAAGTTGTCGGAAAACTTCAATTTTATGGCAGACAAGATTGAGGACAATATAAAAGAATTAAAAGACGCAGTAAAGCGGCAGGAAGATTTTACGGGAAATTTTGCACACGAACTGAAAACTCCTTTGACTTCAATTATCGGTTACTCCGATATGCTGCGCTCCAAAAAACTCAGCACGGACGAGCAATTTATTTATGCGGATTATATTTTTAAGGAGGGCAAGCGACTTGAGGCACTCTCTAAAAAACTTATGGAAATAATGGTTTTAAAACTTGATAAGCTCGATTTAAAGCCCGTCAGCGCAACATATCTTGCCGAAAGCGTAGAAGATTCCGTAAAACTTTTGCTTGACGACAGCGGTATAACTCTTTATATTAATGTAGACGAGTGCATAATAAATATTGATTTTGATTTAATTAAAACCGTACTCATTAACCTTATAGACAACGCAAGAAAGGCGAGCCAAAGCGGCAGTTCCGTTGAATTGACAGGAAATTCCGTATATAACGGATATATGTTTGCCGTAAAAGATTACGGTGTAGGTATTAGTGAAGAAGATTTGCCGAGGGTGGCAGAAGAATTTTATATGGTTGATAAATCAAGAGCAAGAAAACAGGGCGGTGCCGGAATGGGACTTGCCTTATGCTCAAAAATAGTAGAAATGCACGGCGGAAAACTGACAATTAAAAGTAAGCTCAACGAAGGTACAAGAGTGGAATTTTTGATAAAGGGGGAAAACGAATGAAACGAAGATATATTATTGTAATTTGTTTTGCCTGTCTTATTATTTTTGCTTGTCTTGTATCTCAGTTTACCGTATCGCAAATTCAGACGGATAACGCCTTAAAATATGAAGAAGTAAATAAGATTTCACCCTTAAATATTTCAAAAAAGACGCTTACCGTTTCTCAAAAACTTAAACTTTATATCGATTCTACTAATGATACTTACAAAGTTACCACAACATCAATCAGCAGAGAAAGCGCACTTTTGGACGGTGATACCGTTGTGCAGGAATTCTTTGAAGAATTAAATAAAATCAGTGAAGATGTAGGTTTGACTTTCAATGTAAATAAAAATGACATTATATACAAAAACTGCAATCCGAATATTCTTTCATATTATGATGACCCGTCATATTACGCTATATTTTGGGATGTTAATTTGGAAAGCGATGATTGGATGATCAGTTTTGTTATGGACGATGAGTCGCATATGATATTTAATTTAAATATAAGCTCTGTAAATTCAAAAGCGTTGTTTAATAAAAACGACAATATCAGCGACAGTTTTGCTAAAGGGCTCGGAAAGTATTTTGACGCAAAAAATATAAATGCTGATTTTTACGATAATGTTGACTTTAACGAACTGTTTTTAGATTATTCGTTTGACAATGATATTGATGCCGAATGTTTGGTAAGTTTTAATACAAATTGTTCCGAAATCAGCATTGTTTTTAAATTTGGAAATTACCGAGATGAATCAGAAGAAATAGCGGAGTAAAATATACAAATACGGTATTTATTTTATCATATTTTGTATTTTATCTTTTTAAGTAGTTTTAACACAAACAGTCAGTTAAAGTTTTTGCTTTTACTGACTGTTTTGCTATAGTATGAAAACAAAAAAGACAGTCAACGGAACTTACAGCAAACAGTTCAGATAAAAAGCTTGCATTAAAATCAAATTTGTTTTATACTAAAAATGGAAGATTTTTGGATAAACTGTATGATCAGGACGGACAATCCGATACATATAACTATAATTCAAAAACAGGCTATCTTGACAGCGTAAACGATCTGTTTCTTTTGCTGAACATTATGCGGTTTTATAATATTTAATCCTACATCAATTGCGAACAATCACAACGTGCGGGGGCATTTTGAAGTCTTTTCCATTGGAGCGGATGCTATCTTACTTGAAGAATATGAAACTTTGAGCGGTCTCTCATTTTCATTTGGAATCGGTGCAGGGATAGATTGGGTTCATGGGTATACTACAACTAATCAAACCATTTTTAAATCTAATGATAATCCAACAAGTAACTCAAAAAATAATATCAAAAGTAATACTAACAATAAATCAAATACAGTTAATCAAAATTCCCACAAAGTAAGATGTTGCAGAGCTTGCGGAAGACCTATTGGAAAACAATATTCTTGGCAATGCAGAAGTGGTTGGACATATTAAAATTATTTGAATAATGACTATGGGGTGATACATAAATATGTTTGATGATTCAATTTTTGGATTGTTCTTTAAATTGATTGAAAACTTGTTTTGCGAGGTCTTACCGAGGAAAATTTGCGGTAAAAACAAAACTGTTTTGAGTAGAATAATGTCAGCAATAATAATATTCCTATTAACTGGATTAAGTATTATTACTGTAATAGTTGCAGCATTTGCTTTGTTTTTCATATTAGATTCTCCTACAAATATTATTAATTCAATAATAATACTTGTTTTGTCATTAACAATAATAATAGTAAATATTTTACTATTAATTATATTGCCAAAATATTTGTTGGAATTTGAATCTTTTGAAGATGAAATGGATTTTTCTTATAAAAATGGTTTTTCAAGACATACAGTGATTTTAATTTTACAACAAACAAAAAATGACTGTTTTGTTTTAGCTTATTTTTGTGGTTATCTTGGAATTCGTCCTGCTGTATATAAAAAACATGGCAAAAGAATAGGACTTATAGACATTTATAAAGAAAATATTTACTATAAGATTTTTATTTATATGAGTTAGATGCAAATAAAAATTATAGTGTAAGGGTTTATAGAATAAAAAATAAGCTTACAAAAACTCAAATGATTGTTTTTGCATCAGAAAATGCTACCTTGAATATTCGTATTAATAATACAGTAATTCCCCCGATTGTTCCTGAAAATAAGATAGCTAATTTTTCTATATACGGAACAGTCGAAACATATGATACAAGAGGCTGTGAAGAGGTGATTATAAATAGTTACAAATACCAGTTAATTGAATGTAAAAGCAGTAAATTTATTGGCAAAAACGAAATAGTCATGTAAGGAAAATAAGAGATAGTTTTATGTTTTTATAAAATTACATTTTTTACCTATTAAGCTCCCTGCAAATTATCCTTGCTGAGAGCTTGAATATACAAACAAATTAACGGAAGTGAAGATGACACTTACATTTTCAGTGCATGGTCAAAAGGTGATTCTGTAGCAGTAACGGATAACGATACTTCCCGATTCGATTTGTATGTTGAGGTAAAGTACAGCGACGGAAGTGCAAACGGTTGATAAAATATTAATTAACGAAAAGAAAAAATCAGTTTGCTATTATTATATGGATAAAGCAAAGCCTATTAAAGATATTACTGTAGAAGCTCCTTATTCTAAGGCAACTTTGGCTAAACCCAGAGTTAAACATTGGTGGTTTATTACATATGCCGATTTAAGTAATTCAGATGACTAAAGCATAATTTAAAAATCAGTCGTTGTCATACTTTACAATAGTGTGACAACGACTTGGCATAATTATAAAAACATAAATGAGTTGAATGCACTAAAATATTTTTATAATATTTAAGTAATTAACCCAAACAGTTAGCTTTATGAGGTAAATCTATTATGAGGATTCAAAATTGTATTATGACTAAAAAACAAATTATTCAAATTTTTATGTTATCTGTTCATGGTATCATATTATTATGTTCGATTATTAACATAGTAAGATGCATTTTACAGCATAAATTATTGGTATTCCCATTAAGCTACGGCTTTTTTAATATTCCTCTTTATCGTTATATAAGCAGTGGCAGAGTTATAGATTTTTTCGCTTTAATAGCATTTATAATTATTTCTGTTGTATTTACCATTTTGGAATGTAAAGAAATAATTAAAGGAAAAACATCAATATTTATATTTTCAAATGGCCTTTTTGTTTGTAGTTGCTTTATTTTTTATTGCTGTGTTAGTTTATTTGAATTAGAATGGTTTTACAGAACACCTCATCAACTGACTTTGGATTTATCTGTGCAGCTGTTAGGTATGTGCACTTTGGCTGTTATTGCAGTAATTCAATCAGCATATATTGTTAAAAATCGAACAGAGAAAGATTTGGAGAAAAGTAAATATATTAATAAAAATAAATTAATTATTATTTTTATTGGCTTGTTTGTATTTGTCCTGATTACTGAATATTTCATGTACTATAATGAGTTTTTTCGAGATTCAAATATTCCTCGAGGTTTATTTCAAGGCATAAATATAATTATTTTTTTTAAAAATTTAGCTTATGTTTTGGGAATTTATTTAGGTGTTGGCTCTATACTACAATCAGTAAAAAGAATATGCAAACTTAAAAAGGTAAATTTCTTAAATGGGAACGAACAAATAGCAATGTTTAGAAATGATAGAAATAAAAAAATAATTGCATTAGCTGTATTTATTTTATCATATTTTGTATTTTATCTTTTTAAGTAGTTTTAACACAAACAGTCAGTTAAAGTTTTTGCTTTGACTGACTGTTTTGTTATTAATTGCAAAACTAAACATAATTAAATACAAGATGTTCATTTGCTGAATATAAGAACAAAGGGTATCAATACTGTTTTGTATTGATACCCTTTGTTGTTTGGTGCGAATGTTCATATAGGATTTGGCAAAATACAGTTTTACCGATAGTCGAACATCATATTCAAACAATGATCCGCACATTCGCAATTCAATTTTGTTTTTCGTATAATGAACTTACTAAAAATCAAGGAGGTTTTAATATGAAAACAATTTTTGAAAATAACGGTGGTAGTTATACGCAGGTCGGCGACTATTTATTGCCTAATCTTTCGTTATCGGCGGAAGAAAAAGAAACGAATATCGGTGTATGGGCAATGAGGCACAAACGATATTTGAAACAAAATCATAAAGTACGTTACTACAATTTACTGACAAGCGGTAAGCTTAATTTATATCTTGCTGACATCGAAGAACAGGCTCAAAATCTTTTTTCTCGGTTGGTAAAAGACCTTGCCGAAAAAGAAAATGTTACGGAAAAATTGAAATCGGATAACCCAATGTTATGGGTGCAAAAGATGAACAACATCCGCAACCGAGCAACAGAAATTGTGAAGGAGCAAGTAATATACAACTAAGAAAAAGGCACAGCCGACGGACAAAAAATCCGAAAGCTGTGCTTTGATTTTTGGTTGTGAGGTTATGATGCATAATCTTAGCAAGCAGACCATTTGAATATCCAAACGGTAGCTTGCCCGCTTTTCACACAATCTCAGCGAGCAATGTGTTTGGATAACCGCACTACCAAACACCTCGTTATGGACACCCTAAGACCTGTCCTCATCAATATATATAAAGGATTGAGGTGGCTGCTTTATTCCAAATTCAATTAGTGCTTTAGGGGTATCATATTTCTTGAATTCACCGAGTTTATATGCGTATGCATTTTTGCACCCTTTAAAATATGCTCTGAATTTCGCTCTGGAAATGCCTGCTTCCTTTTTGGTAAGTTCCCATAACGGAGAAGGCTTTAAAGATAGTGTTTCAGTGACAGTCACTTCTCCTATAATTTGTTGTTCGGGGCTGGAGGAGTAAACGATTATTTTATCGACATTTTTTTTTGCGAGATGTTTGCGAAACTCATATTTTTTTGTTCCGTTGAATATTCGATTGGAATATTCAGGCTTAATTGATAAAAGAATTGTACTCATTTACAACTACCTCACAACATATATTTCAGTATTTGAATCATTTAATATTGAATCGAAATCGCTGTCTGATATCAAATCAAAAGGACGAGGTCCGTTATTTTGAGCAATTATACCGCTGTTCCATAGGTATAACAAATTTAATCTTTTAGAAAGACTTTTTACATAAATAAACTTGATGACTAATAAGGAATTCCTTTTTGTTCGCCAAAAATCTTCGAGTTCCTCTGAAGAAAAGACTGTCCTATTTTCACAATATTTCAAGAATTCTTCCTTGCTTTTGAAATCATATGCAATTTCGTCAATTATGCCGATTGTACTGATAACGGATTCATATGCTTTTCTCCTGGGAGTAGTGCCTTTTCTGTATAACACAAGAAAATCTCCCGGTTTCATATTCCTTTTGTAGGAAAATGATATATATACTTTTTGAAGTGCATATTTTTGCGGCTGTTCACCGAGAAAATCCACCTCGTTTTCTGTTTTTAATTGTGAATCCGGTAAAAGCGGAGTGTGGTATTTTGCCTCAATTGGCAAGAAAAACTTTTGATGTGAATATTCTAAATTAGGAAAATTCTGTTTAGGAGTTAAAGTGTCATTATAAATTCCTAACCTTTTTACGAGAACAACTTCTTCTTTACCATTTGTTTGTTTAATTCCATATTCGTAAAATCCCCATCTTACCAATAAATCATATAGTGCTTTTAATTCGGGGCGATCCATAAAGAGAGTTACATAAATTTCTTGCAAATGACGTTCAATGGCATTATCAAAAATTATTTTAATAAATCTTTCACCAAGTCGGAATCCTGATGCTTCAACCTTAAATGTACCGACTTTGAGTCGGCGCATGGGTTTGAACGCTGGGCTTATATCATTGTAATTTTCATTTTCATCCTCAGTTTTTAAATATAGAAAGCCCAGAATTTCTCCCCGGTCATTACGGCTAACATAAGCTTCTTCATCGCATTTTTTTGAAAACCACCTTTCAAATCCGGGATAGGCTTCTCTAAATGTATCAAAAAAGGCATTTTTCACATCTATTTTTCCGAAAACCTCTTTTCTAACGGATAAAAACTTATACTCAATTAAGTCAGGATTTTCTGCTGTAGCTTTTGTGATGAAAGCATTTATCGTGAATACTTTATCTGCAATCCCAAGCTTTTTGGCTTTTATACGCATTTTGCGATCTTCGGTTATAATAATATCGGCTCTGCCGCAATACAATTCAAACAATAATTGATTGTCTATTATATCGTTATCTGTTTTTGGAGTATCATCCAACAGTTTTTTGAAATCCGGAGTTTGTATTGCAACGCTCTTCATTTGTGTATATGCTGCTAATTTTGCATCATATAATGTTTGAATTTGTTCGCTGGAATATTTTCTTAGTTCATTAACAGTATAAGGATGGATTATCTTTTCATAATGTAAAACATCTAACCAATGGAACAATTGACCTATGGATAAATTTGTTGCCTTTACATTTTCTCGATGAATAACAATATTTGTGTCTAGCAATGCTCTCATTTAAAAATCACTTCCTTTATATAACTGATATTATTTTGTTAACATCAGATTCGTCAAATTTCATTTTATGTGTAACAAGAGGAATGTTTAATTCTTTTGCAATTTTTTTGGCTTGTAAATTTTCGGTATCTGATAATATCTTGATTTCTTTTAAAGAATATTTTTTATTATCACGACTTTGCAAATTATCAATAATTATATCGGCATTAGCTTCTAACAAAATAATTTTCGATAAGTGGATTTCTCTATACACAAAATCAGGCAAAATCTCAACTCCGTTGGTCGAATTGAAAATACAAAAATGTCCGGCCAATATTAGTTTAGGTGAATTGATTATTATTTCATTAACTGCATCAATCAATAATTGTTGATTATAATCTTTATCTTTAACTACCTTGTTTGTGCCGTATTTTTCACCATTCTTTTTGCTTATTAAATCGCCCGAAGAAAAAGCAGGAATATTTAATAGATTATTGAGTTTGTCACACAAAGTACTTTTTCCTACACCATACACTCCTGCGATAAAAATAACCCCCTCATTCACGATATTTAACCTTCTTTCATAGATAACTATTAATTGTCATTAGTAAATCTTACTAATTCTCTTATAATGTCTTTTACAACCGGCACAACCACTGTGTTCCCACACTGCTTATACATACTTTTTATCGGTATATCCGGAAAATCGAAAGCTGCCGGAAACCCCTGTAAAGCAAGACACTCTTTCGGTGTTATTGTTCTTATCCCGAAGTTGTCTTTGATAATAGGCACACGATTATACCAAGTCCCCATATTGGCTTTAAGCGTAAAAGAAATACTGTCCTTACTTTTTTGAATACCGTAATCCGAAAATCTGTATATTTGATTTTTGTCTGTTATAGCAGCGTTCATCTTTTGATACTGTACGGAATTCTCTTTAAGATAAAAGCTGTCGTCTGCTTTCACGCTTCGATCGATAATATCAAATATGTGTTTTTTAAGAGGTTGTTCTTTCGGAAATTGAAATTTGTTACACATATCAAAATCCTTAAAAGCGACGATATATGTTCTCGTTCTGTGTTGCGGTATTCCGTAGTTGCAAGCGTCTGCAATGATATATCTTATATAGTAATTTCTTTCCGACAACTCATTGTGAATACGATTGAAAGTTTTGCCGTTGTCGTGTTCCGTAAGGTTTGCAACATTCTCAAGAAAAATTACTTCTGGTTTCTTTTCGTCCGCAAATCTCATTATTTCAAAGAACAGATTGCCACGCTCATCTGCAAAGCCTTTTTTGTTTCCGCAAATAGAAAACGACTGACAAGGAAATCCTGCGGCAAGAATATCAAAATCGGGAATATCTTTTGCATTAACTTTTCTTATATCACATTCGGATAACAAGGTATCAGGGAAATTATGTCTGTAAGTTTTACAAGAATCTTTGTCAAATTCATTTGCCCATACCACTTCAAAACCCGATTGCTTAAAAGCCAAATCAATTCCGCCGATACCTGCGAATAAACTGCAAATAACCATAATTATTTTTTGCAAGCTGCTGCGATGTCATCACTTGTAATTGTTCTTGAGGCTTTAATTATTTCAACTGAACCTGGAGAAACAAACTTTTTCTTCTTTAATTCATCAATAAAATTGTTAAATTCATCGGATGTTGTAAGTATTGCTTGATTAAGTCCCAGCACATCCCCGTTTTTTATTTTATTTGAAACCATACCAGCTTCTGTTGCATCCATAGTTAACAGATAGTTCTCAGCTTTTCTGTGTACATATTTCAACGCAATAGCCTCTAAGTCAGCTTGTTTATATCTTTCTCTCAAACTTGTTTTTAAACTAAGACCAATCGGTCCTGTTTCGTTTGTATATAAAATTGCATCAAAATTTACATTAGGCACAAATGCAACTTGCGCTTGTAAATGCAGAGGTACCAACCCTTCTTTGACAAACAATGTTGCTATAATTAATTCAAAAATTGTACCGTTTAAAGAATTTGTTCTGGACACACCTGATGTTTCGTATTTTTTCCAACAAAACTTAACATACTCGCTGGGAATCATAGTATTATCTAAAAAATCCGGAGCGATATGTTCCATAAATACTTTATATCCTTTATTCTTTGTCTTTACTATTCCAAGTTTCTTTAACATATATATACCTCATTTTATAAATCTAACCTGCAAATTCAGCTTGATATAATATTTTCCGTTATCTTTGTATATACTTCCGAATTCGTGACGGGATGTACTTGCTGTTTCAAATTTAGTGTTATTTATCAGATAGGTTTCAAATTCATTTCTGTTAAACAGATGATAACACAAAACCTCACCATCTTCTCTGACTATAATATATCCGCCTGTTGCGTCTGCCGTACCGTCCCAAACTTTTGACGGAAGCATACCGAGCGCACATTCTGCAAGAAACTTTTTGAACTTATATTCATAAAACGGATGACCTTTTGATAAATCATATCCGATTGGATTATGTACATTTAAAGATTCAAGTGAATTTGCTACTGTGTTGACTCCCGACGAATAATATTCTTTAAGCATATAACCGCAAATCTTCGGCAAATCGCCGTCTATGAGTTGTAAATTGCTCTCAAAAACATCATTTTCCATTGAATCGTAACTTATATCACAACCGTTACGGTCAAGTACTTCAAATCTATCCTTGAATTTCTTTGAACAGGTATTAAATTCTTGCACAACCGCATCATCAATATTGCCTGTCACTTCAAAAACAAAGTTTGTTGTTTTGCCGGCATTAACAAGAGTGGACGGACTGCCGAGTCTTGATTTTATACTGAAGCCTTGAACTGTTTCGTAACCCGTATTTATATCGTGAATTTTTATCCGAATATCGGCTTTGTCGGTGGACTTTGCTTTAAGTACACCGATGTTCAATGTATCAAGAAATTCTTCTGTATCCGGCAAAGCAAATGCAGAAGCGTTTGTTTCAATTATTTCGCAGTACAGTCTGTCTGCCGCATTTTTGAATTTGGAACAAGGAAGCGTTAATAATTCCGTGCTGTCGGAGGTATTAAAAACAGTTATTGTATCTTCCGTTCTGTTTATTCTGAATTCAAGTTTTCCCACAGGCTCGGTACGGATAATGTTTATGATATTGTAAAACATATCGTCTTTTTTATTAAGCTGTGAATCTGCCGCATATAATTTCTTTATTTCAAGTAAACGGAGGAATGCATATATTTCGCTCCATTCGCCTTTATTTCCCGAAAGTTTAGGCATTGTCGAGTACCTCCTTAATTTGTTTTGCAATAGCTTCAATAACATTTACGGTTACGCTGTTTCCGAATTGTTTATAAAGATGGACATCTGCAAGAGGCAGATTGAAAGTATCGGGAAATCCCTGTAAACGAGCCCATTCTCTCGGTGTCATTTTTCTGATACCTTCCTTATTGACTTCGCCTTTAATGTGTGTTGTCGGTGTTAAATCTTTTTGTCGTTTATCAATCAGCAAATTGCGTTCTCTGCCCATTCCGCCGCATACAATAGCACCGGCAATACCGTCCCATTCACGAATTTCGTATCCGAAGCCGTTGCCTTTAGCCTCGTGACGGGCTTTGTGCCTTCTGAGGGTTTCAACATAAACATCGCTTAAATAATATTTAGCCGGTACAGGCTTTTCTTCTATAATATCTTTCAGCCTTTTTGTATCATCCGTCGCCTTTGGAAATTCAAACTTTTCGGGTGCAATATCATTTCTGAAAGCCACAATATATATTCTTTCTCTGTTCTGGGGAACTCCAAAATCTTTACTGTTAAGTACATCGCTGAAAACTTTATAACCCAAATCTTCAAAAGTTTTTTTAATTATTTCAAATGTTCTTCCTCTGTCGTGAATCTTTAATCCCTTGACATTCTCACAAAAAATAACCTTTGGTTTGTCTGCTTCGCAAATTCTCGCAACATCAAGAAACAAAGTGCCTCGGCAAAGGCCTTTATAATTATCATCAAACCCTTGTCTTTTTCCCGCAAGACTAAATGCTTGGCAAGGAAACCCCGCAAGACATATATCAAATTGCGGAATATCGGTTTCGTTTATCTTGGTTATATCTCCCGCAATTTCAAAATCATCTTTGAAATTTGCCTTGTATGTTTTCTGTGCATATTCATCCCACTCACTTACAAAAACCGTGTTAATTTCATCCCCGAAGGCTCGTTCAAATCCAAGACGAATGCCACCGATTCCCGCAAACAAATCAATAGATTTATATTTAGTCATTTTTACTTTTTACCGTCCTCTCAATTTCATCGGCACACGCCTGTAAATTCTTTTTTATATCATTGCCCCAAAATCTAAGTACTGTCCAACCCGAATTTTCAAGTGTTTCATTTACCAAATTATCTCGAGCAATGTTTTTTTCAATTTTAGGAATCCAAAACTCTTGATGTGATTTGAATTCCTTTTTCTTATTATCCCAATCATAACCGTGCCAAAATTCACTGTCGCAAAACACGGCAACCTTTTTGCCGATAAAAACAATATCGGGTTTTCCGAATACTTTTTTACTGTTCTTTTGATAACGCAAACCTCTTGACCAAAGTTCTTTTCTGAGCATAACTTCTATCTTTGTGTCTTTGGATTTAACCTGTTGCATATTGTATGATATTTGTTCTTTTGTTTTATGCATTTTCGGTTTCTCCGTCATCCTTATAAAATTCGCATACATCGCCTATATCACAATCAAGGGTTTCGCATATTTTAAGCAGGACTTCCATACTGACAAATTCTCCCTTACTTAACTTTGCAACAGAATTGCTGCTTATGTGAGCTTGTTCTCTTAATTGATATTTTTTCATTTTTTTATCAATCAATATTTTCCATAATTTGTCATAGCTGACTTTCATAATTGACCTCCTTGCCTGTTTGAATCAATTATAACATTCGGAGCAGAAATATTCAACACAATAAGTTTGCGAACGCCAATTTTTTGTATTTACAGCCCTAAATATTTATTCATAATTATAGTTTTATTCAATTCCCGATATACGAAACAACCCGAAGGTATTTTTCTATAATAATAAACTGTTTTCAACAGGTCTTAGGGTGTCCCTAAAGAGCAAAATTACCGTTTGGATATACAAATGGTCTGCTCGCTAAATTTGTGCGTCGCAATTACAATTAAATATTTTTACATACCTGGTCCTTCGTTTTTTTGAACTTTCAAGAAACGAGGGACTTTATTTTTTTGCAAATTTTTCGCCGAAATACCCTGACTATTTTGCTCACGGTTCAAACAAGTAGAGGGCATAAAAAATTTTCTCAAATAATTTTTATTAAACCGTCAATTTTGGGTGTGCATTTCGGCACCCTTTGTCCAAATGAGTAGAGAGGTAAATATTAAAAAATATAAATTTTTCAAAAACACCCCTCAAAAAAAGGCTCGCCCGGTTCAAACAAGTGGAGGGGTAATAAAAAATATTGATCAGAGGGTTAATTTTTGCCCGTTTTCGTTGCCTACCAAGTGAGAGGTGAAAATTTATTTGCAAATAGGGGGTGCAAAATGCCTCTCCCGGTTCAAACAAGTGAAGGGAGTTTTTACAATGCCGAGATTATCAAAGAAAGCGAAACAAGGATGGGATTTTTTCATAAATCCCGAAACGGGCAGAAGAACATACAACAGCCTTTGTCTCAAATGCAAAAACAAATGCAAGCAAAGTCACAAGGCAATCGTGGTTTTCTGTCCGAAGTACAAATCTAAAAGAGGTGCAAAAAGCGTTAAAAATCGCCGTGAATATGATGACAGCGGTTAATTTAATATAGCGATACTTGTTTTCAATAAAAACCCGATACAAAAGAAAAAATTACCGATTTCGGCACCAAATCAATACAGAAACAGAGGTGTAAAGCAAAGATAAATCGATGATTAAAACAAAACGGAGAGCAGCCGTATAAATATATAAATAAATATATAGCTTTTACTTTCCGATAAAGAGAATTTATTAAGAAGGGATATATTATGATTCAAAACAAAGTTTACACAAGAGAAGAAATGAGAGAAGAACATATCATTACTTCCGACTACAAATTTATTGATAAAGAGGGCGAATACTTCGCAAAGCTAATAATGCGAGCAGAGGCAAGCCGAAATATGATGCGACTTTTTCTTCGGCTAAGTGACGGAAGAAAAATAATCACACCTGTATTTTGGTGGCAGAGTTATCTTGGCTTTTATGAGATAGATAACGGAACAAATTTAAGATTGATTTATGAGAAAAATCATAAGGGTATTTCCCTCAAAAAAGTTGAAATATTAAAGGAGGCAGAAAAATGATAAAAAACATAAGTATAGATTTGCTTGTTCCTTTTGAAAATCATCCGTTTAAGAAAAGAAGCGGAATTGAGCAACAAGAATTAACAGAAAGCATAAAAGAAAACGGATTGCTTGAACCGATAATAGTTCGTTCTTTTCCGGCGGGTAAATATGAAATTATCAGCGGACACAGACGAGTTGAGGCGTGCAAGGAATTGGGGATAACCGAAGTACCCGCAATAATCGAAGAACTCACAAAAGACGAGGCGATTGTGCAAATGGTGGATTCAAACATACACCGTGAACATATTTTACCGAGTGAAAAAGCTTTTGCATACAAAATGAAATCAGAGGCTTTGAAACATCAAGGTAAAACTTATGGACAAGTTGTCCACAAGTCAAGAGATAACATATCCGATACCGAAAGCGGCAGAAATGTTCAGCGATATATCCGCTTAACATACTTAATACCCGAATTATTTAAACTTGTTGATGAAGAAAGGATAGCCTTTACTCCTGCGGTTGAACTTTCATATCTGTCGGAATATGAACAACAAATATTACTTGAACAAATCGAATTTACTGACGCAACACCTTCATTATCACAGGCACAGCGATTAAGAAAATTCAGTAAAGACGGCAACTTTTTCGTCGATACGGTTTTCGCCGTTCTCAATGAAGAAAAGCCAAATCAAAAAGAGCAAGTGCGAATATCCGTAGATAAGTTGCGAAATGTCTTGCCAAAAGGGTTGGATAAACAAAAGACCGAAGATTTCATAATTAAAGCTTGCGATCATTACAGAAAATATTTAATCCGACAGCGTGATAGGGAGAGATGATATGAAAAAGCAAATAGTAAATTTCAGCTTGGGTACAGGCGAATATATGATAAACGGAGTAAGATATATCGTTTGCGGTAAATTTGAGGATTTTAACATTAAAAAATATAGCGACAGCAATCATTTGAATAACAGATTGAAAAAATATCTCACGGGCGATTTCGCAGAATTGTCTGTTGATAGCATCAATGATAAAATGACAGATGAATATGATTGTTCGACTGTCGGAAAGGAGGATTAAATGCAGTCGAAAAACAAAAATCAAATAGGGATAACAGCTCTTTATTGTCGTTTGTCCCGTGATGACGGAACGGAAAGCGAGAGTAACTCCATAGGCAATCAAAAGAAGCTGTTATCACAAAAAGCAAAAGAAATGGGTTTAACGGATACAAAATATTATGTGGATGACGGATATACCGGAACAAATTTCAACCGTCCCGGATTTCAACAGCTTATCGACGATATTGAAATCGGACTTGTTTCTGCCGTAATGGTTAAAGATTTATCCCGCCTGGGTCGAGACTATGTTTCGGTAGGTAATTATACCGACAGCTATTTCCCCGAACATAATATCCGTTTTATTGCCGTGAACGACGCCATTGACAGCGACGAAGGCGAGAGCGAAATTGCACCGTTCAAGAATATCTTAAACGAAATGTATGCAAGAGATATTTCAAAAAAGATTCGTTCATCCCATAGGCTCAGAGGCAGTATGGGAGAGCCGTTATCACAACCGCCTTACGGATATATGAAATCACCTGAAAACAAAAAGAAATGGATAATTGACCCCGAAGCCGCAACCGTTGTGAAAAGCATATTCAAAATGTGTCTCGACGGTAAAGGCAACGAAACCATTGCAAGAGAATTGCAGAAAAACGAAGTGCTTATACCTATGGCTTATTGGCGGTCCAAAGGACTAAACAGAGGCGGAAAGAAAACACAGACCAATCCGTACAAATGGTGTAAGACAACTATTCAAAAAATTCTTTCTCAACAAGAGTATTGCGGAGATATTATCAATTTCAAAACATATTCCAAGTCATTTAAAATCAAAAGGCGTATTGAAAACTCAAAAGAAAATTGGGCTGTATTCAAGGATGTTAATGAGCCGATAATCGACCGAGAAACATTTGAAACCGTACAGAAGTTTATTTCAAAAACAAAGCGTCGGGCTCCAAAAAAAGAAAATGGCGAACGGAGTATATTTAACGGATTGATATATTGCGGAGATTGCCACAGTAAAATGAGATACCACACAAGCACCTCGAATAAAGAAATTCACTATTTCACTTGTTCGGATAACAAAGTTGATTATCGTGGAAATTGTCCCGGGAGACATTATGTCAGAGCAGACGCCCTTGAAGAAGTTGTAAAACTCGAATTAAGGCGACTTGTTGAAATGTTGGAAATTGACGAGTCATATTTTGCACAATTGCTTTTGCGAAAAAATGACGAAGAAAGAGAAAAAGACAAAAAGTTTTTGGAGTCAGAACTGCAAAAAGCGATTGCTCGCAGCAACACGGTATCGCAACTTTATGAAAAGCTATATGAGGATAATGTTATCGGAAAAGTCAGCGATGAATGGTTTGTTGAGTTGTCTCATAAATACGAAAAAGAGCGTATGGACTTAAAAGCCAAAATTGCGGATACTCGACACAAAATCGAAGAGTTGAAAAACAACAATTCAGAATATGGAAAATTCATATCGGCAATTCGCAGGTTTATGCAAATGGATAATCTGACATCACCGCTACTTCGAGAACTGATTGACCATATTGATATTTTTGAAACAGAGGGTACAGGCAAAAGCCGAAAGCAACGAATAGTTATATATTACCGTTTTATCGGATATATCGAATTGCCGAACGCCACAAAACAAACCCACATTGCAGATACACGCAAAGGGGTTGCCGTAGAGTATATAACCGAGCAATTCACGGCATAAAAAAGAGCAAGGTGTTACTCTTGCCTGGACATAAAAATTATATGATAAAACAAAAAGAGTGTTCATAAGTCAAATCCCTTATGAACACTCGATATGGTGCGGGTGACAGGACTTGAACCTGCACACCGGTAAGCACAAGAACCTAAATCTTGCGTGTCTGCCAATTCCACCACACCCGCATAGGTGCTCTTAATTTTTACACGGCATAGCAAACCGAGGCGGAGCTAATCGCTTAATCCGCAATGAAATTATTATAACAGATTTATTTTTAAAAATCAAGAGAATTTTAAATTTCATTTTGCACGAATTTCGTACGAAAAAGTATGTGACAGGTTTTAAGGTGAATATAATGCTTTTTGCTATAAGTATATCTATAAATATCTATAAAATTTTTGGAATTAATATCTTAGTATTGACAATATACCATACGGGGGTATATAATAAATATACCCTTATGGGGTATGAAAATATAAAGGACTGATTTTATGGCATGTGAAAATTGTCACAGTAATAAAACAAAGCAAAGAAGCGAGAAAGAGTACAAGGCTCTCATCAATCGTCTTAACCGCATAGAGGGGCAGATAAGGGGTATTAAAGGTATGCTTGAGAAAAATGCCTATTGCACCGATATTCTGGTTCAGGTTTCTGCCGTTAATGCGGCGCTCAATTCATTTAATAAAGAGCTGCTTGCAAATCATATCAAAACCTGTGTGGCGGAGGATATTCGCAACGGTAAAGACGAAACAATTGACGACCTTGTCGCAACTTTGCAAAAGCTTATGAGGTAGGTGCTTTTGATGAAGAAATTTAATGTTACGGGAATGAGTTGTGCTGCTTGCAGTTCCCGTGTTGAAAAAGCGGTTTCAAAGGTTGAGGGCGTACAGTCCTGCTCGGTAAGCCTGCTTACAAATTCTATGGGAGTAGAGGGCAGTGCAAGTGAAGAGAGCATAATCGCAGCCGTTGAAAAGGCGGGTTACGGTGCGAGTGTGGCAGGCGCAGAGAAAAAACAGTCTGCCGAAACCGAGCAATTGAAAGATAAAGACACGCCTGTACTTATGCACAGACTGATTGCCTCTGTCGGCTTTCTTGTCGTATTGATGTATATTTCAATGGGGCATATGATGTGGGGTTGGCCGTTGCCTGCGTTTTTTGCAGACAATCATATCGCAATGGGACTTGCGCAGCTTTTGCTCTGCGTTATAATAATGGTTATAAACCAGAAATTTTTTATAAGCGGCTTTAAAGGTCTGATTCACCGTTCACCGAATATGGACACGCTTGTTGCCCTCGGCTCGGGTGCATCGTTTGTGTACAGTGTATATGCACTTTTTGCTATGACCGATGCACAGGTAAAAGGCAATGCTGAACTTGTTATGAGTTATATGCACGAGTTCTATTTTGAATCGGCGGCAATGATTCTTACGCTGATTACGGTGGGCAAAATGCTTGAGGCTCACTCAAAAGGTAAGACGACAAATGCTCTCAAGGCACTTTTAAATCTTGCACCTAAGAAGGCTACATTGCTTATTGACGGCAAAGAAACCGAGGTTACCGTTGACAAGGTAAAAAAAGGCGATGTATTCGTTGTTCGTCCGGGTGAGAGTATTCCTGTTGACGCTGAAATCACAGACGGCAGTACAGCTGTTGACGAGTCGGCTCTTACAGGAGAGAGTATTCCTGTCGATAAAGTTGTCGGTGACACTGTTTCGGCAGGTACTATCAATAAAGCAGGATTTATTAAATGCAGTGCAACGGCTGTAGGAGAAGACACTGCGCTTTCTCAAATTATTAAAATGGTAAGCGACGCTGCGGCAACCAAAGCTCCCGTAGCTAAAATTGCCGATAAGGTTTCGGGTGTATTCGTTCCTGCAGTAATCGTGATAGCCCTTATTACCATTGCGGTTTGGCTTTTGTGCGGTCAGACTGTAGGTTATGCGCTTGCAAGAGGTATATCGGTTCTTGTAATCAGTTGCCCGTGCGCACTCGGACTTGCCACACCTGTTGCTATTATGGTCGGCAACGGAATGGGCGCAAGAAAAGGTATTCTCTTTAAAACCGCAGCATCCCTTGAAGAGACAGGCAAAACTCAAATTGCCGTACTTGACAAGACGGGTACTATCACTAAGGGCGAACCAAAGGTTACAGATGTTATTCCGTTTGGAATTTCTGAAAATGAACTTTTGCAGTATGCTTATTCCATTGAAACAAAGAGTGAACATCCGCTTGCCAAGGCAGTAATCGCCAAGGCACAGGAAATCGGCTTAGTGCCATACGAAATTACAGGTTTCAAAGCAGAGTCGGGTAACGGATTGTCTGCCGAATACAACGGTAAAAGGATTATCGGCGGCAGTAAGAAATATATTTCTTCAATTATCGGTATTTCAAACGATATATTAAGCAAAGCCGACAAACTTTCCGAAGAGGGCAAAACACCGCTGTTCTTTATGCTCGATAACAAGCTTTTGGGAATAATAGCCGTTGCCGATGTAATAAAAGAGGAAAGTCCGCAGGCTATTAAACAATTACAAAATATGGGCATTAAGGTTGTAATGCTCACGGGCGATAATGAGAGAACAGCTAAGGCTGTAGGAAAACTTGCAGGTGTTGACGAAGTTATTGCAGGCGTTATGCCTGACGGTAAAGAAAAAGTTGTTGCCGAACTCAAAAAGCAGGGCAAGGTTCTTATGGTCGGCGACGGTATAAATGACGCACCTGCGCTTACAAGAGCGGATATAGGTATGGCAATCGGTTCGGGTACGGACATTGCAATTGATGCCG
>OGLF01000722.1_pt1 | contig 20727 bp, 18 predicted proteins | sample 1572701 | NCBI WGS metagenome assembly OGLF01 (sample SAMEA2581910, study PRJEB24529) | metagenome | biome: Human gut stool | place: China | collected 2011 | reverse complement strand
GTGCACCAGCAAGACGTCGAAGCCGTGGTGAACGCGCTTTGGGCGGGCGGCGCGGAATCCATGATGATCATGGACCAGCGTGTGCTGTTCAATTCCGCAGTGCGCTGTTCCGGCAACGTGCTGCTTTTGCAGGGCAAAAAGTATTCGCCGCCATTCACCATTTCCGCGATCGGCCCGGTCGAGACAATGAAAAAGGCGCTCGACAATTCGCAGGAAGTGACCATATACCGGCAGTACGTCAGCGCGTTCGGCTTGGGATGGCAGGTCGACGAAAAAGAAAAACTCCATTTCGACGCGACCGACGCATTGCAACAGCCGCTGCAATACGCGCAGGCGATGAACAACGAAACAGACGGATCGCAGCAAACGGACGAAACGCAGGAATCGCAAGAGGGGAAGTAACCGATGAAGCACGTGGCACCAAAACAGCGTCGCAAAAGCGTGGTCTGGACGATACTTGGCATCCTCGCCGAACTCATGCTGACCGCGGCGGCCGTCTGCGCGCTCTACATCGCATGGCAAATGTGGTGGACGGGCGTGCAGGCCGAACACAACCAAATCGAAACACGCCAATCCGTATCATGGTCCGACCCCGGCCAATCCGACAGCGTCACCATTGCGCAAGCGCAGGAAGGCGATCCGCCAACGCAACCGCAAAGCGCACAGGAAGGCGAGCTCATCGCTCAGGTCTACATTCCGCGATTCGGCAGCCAATGGCAGCGCAACCTCGTTGAAGGCACCTCTCTCACCGAACTCAACAAGCACGGACTCGGCCACTACAAGGATTCGCAAATGCCTGGCCAAGTCGGCAATTTCGCCTTCGCAGGGCACCGCAACGGCTACGGACAGCCACTCGGCGACGTCGACAAACTGCAGGAAGGCGACCCGATCATCGTGCGCACGCAGGATTACTGGTACGTCTACCACTACACCAGCTACAAAATCGTGCTGCCGACCGACATCGAAGTGGTCGCCGCCAACCCCGAAAACCCCGGCGCGACGCCAACCAAACGCATGCTGACCATGACCACATGCGAACCGAAATACTCCACGCCGACACACCGCTGGATCAGCTACGCGGAATTCTCATACTGGGCGAAGGTGTCCGACGGCATCCCCCAGGAGCTCGCCTCCACCGACTCCAACGGCAAAGTCAAATTCGTCAACAACGAAAAATCGTCGATCGTCGCATCCGTCAGCTCACTCAAACCGTGGATTCTCGGCGCGCTCGCCGCATATGCGATCATCTTCCTTTCCGCGCTGGTGGCATGGCGTTGGCCGTATCTCGCCGACGTGCGCGCAGGACGCCGCGAAAAGCCGGAATTCAGCTTGTACGGCGGATTGATGCGATTGCAGCCGGGTGTGCTTCCGATTCGACTTGTGCTCATGGCGTTGCTGATTTTCGCGGCGGCCGCATCGTGCTTTGAATGGCTGTTCCCGTGGGCTGCGACGAATATTCCGGCATTGCAGGAAATGTCGAATTACACGGCCGTGTAAGGCGTTTTTTGCAGTTGCTGCGGTTGCTGCGTGAGACGCGCGTCATGTCAGACATGTTGCGCACGTAGACTGCTGTTCAAACGCAAGTATTCGCACAGCGCAAGCATTCGGAATATTCGGATGCCGGCATTCCAACGTCGATAGGAGCATGATGACCGATTCCGCACGCATTCTGGTCGTGGATAATTACGATTCGTTCGTGTACACGATCGTCGGATATTTGAAGACGTTGGGTGCCACGGTGACGGTGGTGCGCAACGATGCGATCGACCCGGGCGAGGACGGTGTAATCGACGAATATGACGGCGTGCTGATCTCCCCAGGGCCTGGTGCTCCGGCGGAATCCGGCGCCAGCGAAGGCATGATCCGCCTATGCGCGGAGCAATCCAAGCCCATGTTCGGCGTTTGCTTGGGCATGCAGGCACTGGCCGAAGTGTTCGGTGCCACCGTAAGCCATGCGCCGACCATCATGCATGGCAAAACCAGTCTGGTGGAGCATATCGACGACGAGATCTTCGAAGGAGTGGCCAATCCCATGACCGCCACTCGCTACCATTCGCTGGCCGTGGAACCTGATTCCGTGCCGGAAGAGCTGGTGGTGACCGCGTGGACGCAGAGCGACCACATCGTGCAGGGCATTAAGCACTGCAGCAAGCCGATGTACGCGGTGCAGTTCCACCCCGAATCCGTGATGACGCAGGACGGCTACCGATTGCTTGCGAACTGGCTGAAGGTGTGCGGGCAGGAGAACGCGGTGGAGCGTTCCGCCGGATTGCAGCCGAAGGTCGCGGCCTGAAGACACGAAAACGCAAGGTGCAAAACGCGGAAACACGCGAAACATAAGGACTGTAGGGAATCACGAAATACGTGAACCGCGCGAAAAAATCGGGAATGAATCTCAGAAAAACGTGAGTGTCGTAAAACGCAATCGTAAGAATGAAGGCCCGACTGGGGATTTCCAGTCGGGCCTTCATCGTGAATTATGGCGGCTATCGCGGTTGTAGCAATCGATCAGTTGCCTTGCTCGGGAGGGGTGTTGCTTCCGCCGTTGTTGTTGCTGTTGTTGCCACTGTTGTTGTTGCTTCCGCCGTTGTTGCCATTATCGGGGTTGGAGGATTTGGTGGTCAACGTGACCGTGGCTCCGCTGTCGGACTGGGTGCCGGCGGTTGGAGACATGCCCGTGACGGTGCCATCCTCCGGACCGGAAACCGTGACCTGGAAGCCGTAGCTTTCCAGCAGGCTCTTGGCCTCCGCATAGCTCCTGCCGACCACGTTGGGTACGCTGACCTGCTGCTTGCCGGTAGACACCCAAATCGTGACCGCGGTACCGGCCTCGACCGTGCTTCCGACACCCGGATCGACGCGGGTCACAGCGCCGGAAGCGATGGAATCGGAATATTCGCTTTCGATGGTGATCTGCGTCAGACCGGCCTGCTTCAGCTGCTCGATAACCGTGTCTTTCGGCTGTCCGATCAGATTGTCGGGAATCTTGGTCATGCCGGACGAAATGTACAGCGTGATGATCGTGCCCTTGGTCTGCTTCGAATTGGCGGCAGGATCCGTGCTTACCACCTTGTCTTTTTCGATGGAGGCATTGTCGACCGTGCGCACGTTACCCACCTTGAAGCCGGCGGCCTCAAGAATGGATTTCGCATCGTCCTGGCTCTTGTTCGACACATCCGGCACCGCGACCGACTGCGGGCCGGTGGAGAACCATACGGAAACCGTGGAGCCCTTGGCTACCTTCTTGCCGCCCTTTGGATTCTGCTTGGTGATGGTGCCCTTCGGTTCGCTCGAATCGGAATCCTCTCGGGCATCGAGCTTCAGACCCTTGGCCGCGAGCTGCTCTTCGACGCGCGCCTCGGAAATATTCGCCGTGGCGGTGAAATCAGGAACTTCCACCATGTCGGCGGTGGAGTCGCTCTTGTTCAGCATGAAGAACACACCCAGAATGACCAGCAGAGCCACCAGACCGCCCACGACGGAGCCGATGATGATCTGCTTCTTCTTGCGTGCCTTCGCGGCCTCCGCACGCTGTTCCGCACGGGTTTTCGTGGAAATGCCGTTCTGCGGGTTTGGCACGGCCTCGAACTGGCCCGTAACGGGATTGAACGCCTGCGTCGCGGCGGTTTCACCGGCAGGAGTCATGGCCACGGTGTTCGCGTCCATTTCGGCCTGCTTGCGTGCCTTCATATTGGTCAGATCGGTCAACGGATTGAACGCGGCCGCCATCGGCACGCCGCCGTTCATGAACGTCAGCAAATCGTTCTTGAACTCGGAAGCCGTGGCGTAACGGTTCTGACGATCCTTCGCCATCGCCTTCGCGCAAATCGAATCCCACATCTTCGGCAAGCCGGGAACGACCGAACTTGGGGGAGTGGCGACCTCCGAAACATGCTGGTAGGCGATCGCAACCGCGGAATCGCCGGTAAACGGCGGCCTTCCGGTAAGCATTTCATACAGCACGCAGCCTGCGGAATACAGGTCGGAACGCATGTCGACGCTTTCGCCGCGCGCCTGCTCGGGAGACAGGTATTGCGCGGTGCCGACCACACCCTGCGACTGCGTCATCGTGGCGGCGGAATCGTCGAGCGCGCGGGCGATGCCGAAGTCCATGACCTTGACCACGCCCTGCTCGGAAATCATGATGTTGCCGGGCTTGATGTCGCGGTGAATGATGCCCATGCGATGCGAATACTCAAGCGCGTTGAGCACGCCCATCATCACCTGTTCGGCGTCGCGCTGGCTCAGAGCGCCATTCACTTTGAGAATGTCGCGCAAGGTCTGGCCCTTGACATATTCCATCACCAGATACGGCAGATGTTCGGTCTGGCCGGTTTCCGTGGCGACGACCTCTTCGCCCGAATCGTAGATGTTCACGATATTCGGATTGTTCATCTGCGCCACGGAATGGGCTTCGCGACGGAAACGCTCAAGGAAGATCTTGTCGTTGGCGAAGTCGGCGCGCATGATCTTGACCGCGACGGTACGCCCAAGGCGCGTATCGAGCGCCACGTGCACTTCGGCCATGCCGCCACGGCCGACCAGTTGGCCGAGCTGGTAACGTCCACCAGCCAAAGAGGTAGGCATGTTGATGTTCATCCCTGTTCCTTCCCATCAGTGCTCAAGGAGATATGAGGTCTGCTGACCACGCGTCGCGGAAGCCTTCCGCCTGTAGGCACCACCATCGTGTCAGCCAATTGTGTCTGCTGGTCGAGCAGACGGCGTTCGATGCGGGACAACGTGCGCGACACCGTCAACGCGTCCTTCGGACGGTCAAGCGGGTCTTTGGACAGCATCGACATGACGAATTCACGCAGCTGCACGTCGACGGAGTCTGGCAGCGGCGGAACCGGATTGTTGACATGTGCTGCGGCGATGTCGACCGGCGTGGCACCCGTGAACGGACGATGCCCGCACAGGCCCTCGTAGGCGACGATGCCAAGCGAATAGATATCGGATTGAGGCGTGGCATGCTGGCCCTGCGCCTGCTCCGGGGAAATGTACTGTGCGGTGCCCACCACCATGCCGTCCTGCGTGATCTGCTCCTGATTGGTGGAGTAGGAGACGCCGAAATCGGTGATTTTCACCTCGCCGGAATCGGACACCATGATGTTCGCAGGCTTCACGTCGCGGTGGATCACGCCATGCGAATGCGCGACGAACAGGCCACGCGCGGTCTGGATGAGAATCGGCAGCAGACGGGTCGGCTCCATCGGGCCGTTCTGCTCGTGGAACAGGTCGGCCAGCGACTTGCTGGGCACGTACTCCATAACGAGGAAGCCGATGCCGTCATGTTCGTAATATTCGAACAACGCAGCGATATTCGGGTGTGCAAGATTGGCGGAATTATGCGCTTCCGCACGCAGGCGAAGCAGCTTGGCCTCCTGCGTGACGCCCAAGTCGCCGCGCAACGCCTTAATGGCCACGGGACGACCCAACTGGATATCATAGCCTTTCCATACTTCGCCCATGCCACCCTGGGCCAGACGGGCATCCAACCTGTAGCGTCGGTGGATGAGCTGTCCTTCAATCAGTTTCACTCTGCCAGCGCCTCCTGCATCATCGCCTTCATAATCGGACCCGCCGCGAACGAGCCATACAAATCCACATTGTGCACCACCACGGCAACAGCGATCTTCGGATCGTCCGCCGGGGCGAAGCCGACCACCCAGCCGTCGATGGACGTATTGCCGTCACCGATCTGCGCGGTGCCGGTTTTCGCAGCCACCTGCACGCCGTCGATGGCCAGATTCGGGTTCTCCTTGGTGACCACCGCCTCCATCATCTGCGTGAGCTTGTTGGCGGTGCCCGAACTGAACGCGCGGCTCATCACCTGCGGCTTGGTCTGCGAAATAACAGACAGGTCGGAGGAACGCACGCGATCCACCAGCGTCGGCTGCATGACCTTACCCCCGTTCACCACGGCGGCCGCCACCAGCGCGTTCTGCAGCGGAGTCACCACGGTGTCTCCTTGGCCGATGGACGCCAAAGCTTGTCGTCGGTCGTGTCGGTCGGGAACTTCGACGCCACGCTCATCCACGGCGTGCCCGTGGAATCGGATCCGTCAACCGTGATCGGACTGTCGAAACCAAGCTTCTTGGCCATGGACGACACCTTGTCATCGCCCAAAGCCACGCCCAGCTGGGCGAACGCGGTGTTCGACGAATACGCCATCGCGTCTTCCAACGTGATCTTGCCGTCCGAACCGTCGGCCTGCGACACCGCGTTCGTCAACTGTGTGACCGTGCCCGGAAGCGTGTAGCTCGATCCGGCCGGAATCTCGGTGTCGGTCTGGTATTCGCCAGTTTCCAGCGCGGCCGCCGCCACCACCGTTTTGAACGTGGATCCCGGAGGATACAGCTGCGAGGGGCACGGTTGAGCATCGGATTCGACTCGTCTTGCGAAAGCGTGGAATAATTGCCGTTCGCTTCGGACGTGTCGTGGCTCGCCAGCTGGTTCGGGTCGTAGCTTGGCGTGCTTGCCATGGCGAGAATACGACCGGTTTTCACTTCGATGGCCACGGCCGCGCCGTCATTGTTGGCAAGACCGTTGTAGGCGGCCTGCTGGATTTTCGGATCAATGGACGTTTCGATGGTCGCGCCCTTGTTTTCCTGGCCGGTGAACAGCGATTTGAACCGCTGCCATACCAGCTGGTCGGATTGGCCCGACAGCAGCGAGCTACGCGACGCTTCGATACCGTTCCAGCCGCGTTGGCTGATCGAGAAGAAGCCGGTGACCGGCGCGTACAGTTCGCCGGCGGTATAGGAACGCTGGTAGGAGAACGCGTCGTTCGAAGGGTCGGATTTGGCGATGACGGAGCCGTCCGAAGCGAGGATCGCACCGCGCGGAGCGCCATACTCGTGGTAGAGGGCGCGGGTGTTGCGCGGGTCGTTGTTGAGCTGGTTCGCGCGAATCGCCGTGATGATGGTGGTGGACATGCCCAGGATGACGAACAGCGCCACCACGATGGTGAAGAGTTGGCGGAGTGACTTATTCATGCTTGGCTCCCCTCTGACATGCTGTCCGATACGTTCGGAGTGCCCGATGGGGGAGCGGGTGGTACGACTGGCGTGCCTGAAACCGGCGTTTCCGTGGAGATGATTTCAGTGGCCTGCGCGGAGGCCACGCTTCTGCGGGCGCGGCTCTGCTTGCGGGCGCGCAGCGCCTGCATCGCCTCATATTGGAACGTGTCGCTATCGATATCGGATTCGGGTTTGTTCGCCGAGTTGGAAATCACCACTAGGAGTGCTGCCAACATGTAATTCGCTATGAGTGAGGATCCACCGGCGGCCATGTACGGAAGAGTCAAACCCGTAAGTGGGATGACTAACGTGATGCCTCCCACCACGGTGAACACCTGGAAGGCCATGGTGAACACGAGGCCCGATGCGAGAAGCTTGCCGAACCCATCCTTGATTTTCATCGCAGTGATCATCCCGGCGGCGATGATGAGCAGATAGAGCATCAGAATGGCCATCAGACCGGTGAGGCCCAGCTCTTCGCCAAGTGCCGCGTAGATGTAGTCGGAGTTGGCGATCGGAGTGAGCGACGGGTGACCTTGCCCAAGGCCGGTGCCCATCAAGCCGCCTGATGCCAGGCCGAAAATACCCGTGACGAGCTGGTAGGATCCGCCGTACTCCTTGTTGTACTGCGCCGAGTCGAACGGGTGCAGCCAGGCGTCGACGCGCGCGCCGACATGGCTGAAAATATTGGCCGCGGCGAACGCGCCCACGGCGAACGCGATGAAACCAATCACAATCCAACTGGTGCGCCCCGTGGCCACGTACAACATGGACACGAACATGGCGAAGAACATCAACGACGTGCCCAAATCATGCTGCACGACCAGCACGCCCATCGACACGATCCACACCACGATGATAGGCCCAAGATCCTTGATGCGCGGCAGCTGCAGGCCCAGCACCTTCTTGCCACCGACCGCCAGCTGGTCGCGGTGGTCATACAGGTAGGAGGCGAAGAAAAACGCGAGGAACAGCTTCGCGAACTCGCTTGGCTGGAACGATCCCAAACCGGGAATCTTCACCCAAATGCGCGCGCCATACTGTTCGGAACCGATCACCGGAAGCATCGGTGACAGCAGCAACACCAAACCGATCACCATGCTGACGTACGAGAACCGCCTCAGCACACGGTAATCCTTCATGAAGATCACCAGCAGATTCGCCAAAACCAGCGCTATCGACAGCCAAAGCAACTGTTTGAACGCGACGGACGTGTTCGAATCCTGGTCGATGCGGGCGATCATCATGATGCCGGTGCCAGTCAGCACCATCACACAACACATGATCGCCTGGTTGGCATACGGCTGGAAACGCAGCGGCAATCCCCAGGAAGTCAGGAACAATGCGCCGACAAAAGCGAGCATCCACAAATAATTCTGCGGAAAACCGCCGGTGGTGCGTTCGAACATCTGGAAGAACGCGACGCCGCAAATCAGCATGCTGAACAGCAGCAGGCCGAATTGCTTCAGACGGGTTGCCATCATGACTGGTCACCGCCTGACTTGTTTGCCGAAGCGTCGTCCGATTTGTCTGATTTGCCCGACGACTTGTCGGAAGTCGTACCAGAGGATTTGTTGTCGGATTCGCCGTTTGCCTTGTCTTGTTCCTTCTGCGCGGCTTCGTCCTGCTGTTGCTTCAGCTGCTTTTTGATCAGTCGCGTATGCGTTTTCGCCTCGCCGTACGTGTCGAAGGAAATGCCCTGCGCAAGCTGTTCCTGCCAGCTTGGCGGCAGTTCGCTCGTCTTCATATGGGTGTCGGTGACGGCGTGCGACAGCTGGAAGCCGAACAGGCTTGTCGGCACGCCTTGGAAAATCGCCACTTCGCCGTTGTAGTCGCCGATGTAGTACTTGGTTTGGCTCCAACGGTAGGTTGCGAACGCGCCGCCCGCCAGTCCCAGCAGTACCACGATGGTGACGATGATGGCGATCACACGGTTGCGTCGGGTGCGCGTGCGCTTCGTTTTGCGCTGCTCGATATGCTCGTTGCGGATGGCTTTGGCGACTTCCGGATCGTTCGGATCGGCGGAAATGCGGCCGTCGTCCTTCTGCACGACGGGGATTTCACCGGTGTCGGGATTGGTGCGGTCGCCGTTCTCCTCGCGTACTGTGGACGGTTGCGCCACGCGCTGTTCCGGAGGATTGTCGTCCTCGTTGGGATTCTTGCCGTTGCGCAGTGCGGCGGCACGGGCGGCCGGCGACTTCTTGCCCTCGCGCAGTGCGGGAGCGGATGCGACCGGCTCGTTGATGATGTCGGCGATCGGTTCAAGGCTTGCGCTGGCCGCGCCGCCAACCAACGGCGTCTGATGCGGCAGGTCGAACGCGTCCGCGTCAAGGGCGAGCGTCGCGTCGGCGATGACCGCGGTGACGTTGTCGGTGCTGCCGGCACGAAGCGCCATCGAAACCAGCTGTTGCGCGCACTCCTCCTGATCGGAGCAAGCGGACAGCACCTCCTGCAATGTGGAATCCTCAAGCACGCCGCACAAACCGTCGGAGCAGAGCAGCCAGCGGTCGGCCGGATGTGCCTTGCGTATGGCGATGTCCGGACTCGAATCGATATCGAAATCACCCAGAACGCGCATCACGACGTTGCGCTGCGGATGGTTGCGCGCCTCGGCCTCGCTGATGCGGCCGGTGTCGATCAGATGCTGCACGTAGCTGTGGTCGGACGTCATGCGGATCAGACGGCCGTCATGCAGCAGATATGCGCGGGAATCGCCGATATGCGCCAAAACCCAATATCCGGCCACCAATGCGACCGACGTGACGGTGGTGCCCATGCCCGCGAGACGACGTTCGCGCTTCGCTTTGCCAACGATCGCGTCATGCGCGGCCATAACCGAGGTTTCCATCATGTGGGCGATAATCTGGACATCGCCCTGCACGTTGTCTTGCTCGATATGCGCCAATGAACGGATGGCGATGGTGGAGGCGGTGTCGCCTCCCGCATGGCCTCCCATGCCATCGCAGATGGCGATCAGATGCTCGCCGGCGAACGCGGAATCCTGGTTGTTGGAACGTACGGTACCCACATCGGAAACGACGGTGGAATACATGAACAGCGGTTGTGAAGCGGGAGAAGTCGGCAAACGGGTCACCTCAATTCAAAGGTGGTTGCGCCAATGCGTACGGGAACGCGCGATCCGAGAATCATCGGAGCGTTCAGACGCTGCTGGTTGACCACAGTGCCGTTGGTGGAACCCAGGTCTTCGATGGCCCACTTGCCGGTGGCGGGATCCGTATAGACGCGCGCATGGTGGGACGAGACGAATTCGTCGTCCAGAACCACGGTGTTCGAAGCGGAACGGCCAAGCGTGATGGTGTTGCCGGACAAAGGGACGGAACTGCCGGCAAGGGGGCCATCGATGATGACCAGCAAGGTGGGTTTGGCGCTTGATGTGGCGCTGACGACTGGTGCCGGGACGGCCACGGGCGCGGGCGCTTCGACGGCCTTGCGCGCGCGACGCTCCTTACGGCGATGAGCCCGCGACTTGCGCGGGCTGAGCGTTTCCACATCCCTGTACAGCGAACGCACCGTACAGGCCACGAAGATCCAGAGCAGTACGAGGAAGCCGTACTTGAGGATCGCGAAAGTAAGTTCAGTGAGCATAGAGGCAACTCCCGAGGTTGGGGTTGGTTACTCCTGATCCTGCGAAGAGGCCCAATACAGGATTCGGGTGCGGCCGATGGTGATCGTGTTGCCGTCGAGCAACGTGGCCGCCTCGACATGATGGCCTTCGACATACATGCCGTTGGTGGAGCCCAGATCGCGTGCGATGACGGTGTTGCCGTTGTCGGTGATGTCGATCTGCATGTGGCGGCGGGAGATGCCCGGATCGTCGATCACGATATCGCAGTCGGATCCGCGGCCGATGATGGTCTTGCTTTCCGTGAGCAGATACTGGTGTTCGCCGATTTCCAGCATCGGGCAGTCTTCGGTCTGCGCGTCGGTGGTGACGGGCACGGTATTGCCTTGCACGGATTGGCTCGTCAGGTTGAAATTGCTCTTGGTGAGGTCAAGGTCCTCTTCGAAGATCACACCGACCGGACCGACGAACGCGTAATGCTGGTCCTTCGCGTACTGGGTGAGGTTGTCGGCCAGCTCATTGGCCAACGCTTCCGCGCCCCATTCGACGATGTTGTTGAAATCCGGCGTGCTCAGCTTGAAACGGTACTCATTCGGCGCCACGGTACGGGCTCGCGTGACGGGCATGGCCTCTTTGTCAATCTCACGTTCCAGAGCGCTGGAAAGGTCGACGGGCTGCAGGTCCTTGGACCCGAACTTGGCGAAAACCCCGTTGACGGCGCCTTCCACGCTTTTCTCAAATCGGTCGAGAACACTCATGCTTGTCCCTTTCTATCCTCACCCATCCTACGCGGTAGAGCGCCGAGCGCCAATTCGTAAGTCCTTTAATTGCAAAAATTTCATGCATAAATCCATCCCCAGCATCATTTAGGGGGTATTTATCCGCGAATATGACTACCTTCGCCCCCGATTTCCACGATGTACGAATTCACGGAAGGTGGAATTGGGATGGTGATAGGTTGGGAGCATGACAGATGCGATTCGACAGTTCCCCCGTAAAAAAGCACGTACCTTGCGATTTTCCTGCGGCGCTCCGCGTTCGGCGCGCGTGATTGCAGACGGCTCCCGCGCGCTGTTCCTGCGTTCCGACGGTCCGGAAGACACCGTCACCTCGCTGTGGATGAGCGTGATCGACGAAGACGGCAACATCGGTGAGATTCCGCTCGCCGATCCGCGCGTATTGCTTGCCGACGCCGACGCGGAGGACGTTCCGGCGGAAGAGAAGGCGCGACGCGAACGTGCGCGCGAAGGCGGATCCGGCATCGTCTCGTATTGCGTCGACGGTGCCGGCAACCGCGTGACCCTCACCATCAACGGGCAGCTTTTCCTCACCGACCTTACGGCGGGCGCGACGCGAGCCATCACGATAGAGGAAGATGAACTCAAACCGGTGCTGAACCCGCGCATCAGTCCCGACGGACGGCACATCATGTACACCACCGGCACGTATCTGGTGGACGTGGATCTCGCCAACGATGAAGAAACCGGCGACGCGATTTCGGTGGTCGCCTCGGCACCGCAGAACGGCGAATGGAAAATCGGATTGGCGGAATTCGCCGCAGGCGAAGAAATGGACCGCTACGACGGCTTCTGGTGGTCACCCGACTCCAAATACGTGCTCTTCGAAACCTACGACGAATCCCCCGAACCGATCTGGCATCTGTCGGACCCCGCGAATCCAACCAATCCGGCGCAAGCCAACCGCTATCCGCAAGCGTTGACCGCCAATGCCGACGTGCGGCTGACCCTGCTGGAACTCGGCTACGACAGCGACAACTGCTGCTACGGGGCAATCGCCAACGAAGTGCAGTGGGACCATGAATCCTACGAATATCTGGCCGCCGTAAGCTGGCGTGAAGGCCACGATCCGATCATCCTTGTGCAAGACCGCCTCCAGCAGCACGATCAGGTGCTCGCCATCCATGTAGGCGAGCCGATCGCCACCATGCGTGACGCGGAAAACGGCTTCACCGACGACAATGGCGACGAGGTCGAAACCTTCTCCATCGCCATTCCCGAATACGCGGAAGGCGAACGTCCCGGCACCACGCGCGTGCTTGAGGAACACGGCAACGACTACTGGCTCGACCTCATCCACGGCACCCCTGCATTCACTCCGGATGGACGCTTGATCTGCGCGATGAACGACATGGACGTCGATACGAACCGACTCACCGTTGATGGTACGCCCTTCACTCCGGCCGGACTGCAGGTGCGCGAAGTGCTCGACGTGACCGACGACGACGTGCTGTGCGTGGTGCAGCGCACCCCTGAAATCCTGCCTGAAAGCGACCTGCCGTTCCTCTGGCAGTCGAATGCCGCCGACCATGACGCCCGCAGCTTCGACGTGGTGTCGATCCGATTTGACGGCACATGGGAGCCGCTCACCTACACGCCGGGCCAGTGGAGCATGTCTCGCGCCGGCAACGGCTGCGTGGTGACCGGACGGGGCATGGACGACGCAACCGTGCAAATGCAGCATTGCATGAACATCGTCACAACCGACGAAAATGGTACTGATATGGCGTCAATGGTGGTCGCACCAATCGAAAACCATGCCGAAACCCCCGGATTCACGCCGAACGTGCACTTCACCCGACTCGGCGAACGTGAGCTGTACACGGCGATCGTGCTGCCCTCATCCGATAGTGAATACGCGCACGAAGCCATCCTGCCGGTACTCATGAAACCCTACGGAGGCCCCGGCTTCCAACAGGTCATCGAAAGTCAATCCTTCTATTGGGACGCGCAATGGTGGGCCGACCAGGGCTACATCGTGGTCACCACCGACGGACGCGGCACCACCGGACGCGGCCCGCAATGGGACCGCGCCATCTACGAAACCATGAAATCCGTAACGCTCGAAGACCAGATCGACGCCGTGCGCGCGCTGCCGGAAGCGTTGGAAGCGTTGGCTGGCGAGAATGCGGCAGCCAACGTTCCGCAACCCGATCTCAGCCGCGTCGCCATGATCGGCTGGTCGTACGGCGGATTCCTCTCCGCGCTCGCCGTGTTGGAGGCGCCGGAAACGTTCGCCGCGGCCTGCGCGGGCGCGCCTCCGACCGACTGGACGCTGTACGACACGCATTACACCGAACGCTATCTCGGCCTTGACTCGGCCGTGTACGAACGCAACAGCATCATCGCCGACGCGCCGCAGCTTGATCGCCCGCTCATGCTCATCCACGGGTTCGCCGACGACAATGTGACGATCGCGCACAGCCTGCGCCTGAGCCAGGCGCTGATGGCAACCGGACGTAAGCACACGTTCCTGCCGCTGACCGGCATCACGCACATGACCAACGACGAGACGGTTGCCGAAAATCTGCTGATCCTGCAGCGCGATTTCCTTGCGGAAGCGTTGGGGTGACGGCACTGTGACGACAGTGCAGTAACGGTAACGGCAACATCGCAAACGAAAGTGCTGCAAAGCGCCGTAGGAAGACACAACGCGTTCCCCTGCGACTCCCGGACTGCCAAGCATCCGAACGTCGTGGGCGAACGCGTTCCCTTCTCGAATGCCAACATAAAACAGGCGAAAACGACTTCGCAAGCGAGGGGGTACCACATTTGTGTACCCCCCCCCAAAAAAAAATCTGGGCTTGAAAAGACGGAAATCGGTGGATCGGGTTCGTCCTAACCCTGATCCGCAGCTATGGTCAAACCTGCACTTGTTCAAGCAAACCGGGCGAATCGTCGATGACGGTCACCGGAATGTACGCAAACAACGTCCAACTGCCGTCCTGCGCAGACGTGGTGAGCGTGCCCTGATACGATTCGAGCTGCTTCTTGAACGAGGCGAGCCCGTGGCCGCCCGGTAGTTCGTCATCGCGCTCGTCAGCTCCAGCCATGTCCTCTTTCATGGGATTGATTTGCGTGATTTCGATGGCATTCGGCCGGAGCATCACCGAAAGATCGACCTTGCTTCCCGGAGCGGCATGGCGTGCGATATTCGCATAGATCTCGCGCAGCAGATTATTGGCAAGTTCGGCGATTGCTTGCGATGCGCTCGGCTTGCCGCCCGCGCAGTGCCGGATGGACGTGATATTGAAGCCAAGCTTGCGCAAGCGACGATCGCCGTCATCCAGTGTTGCTCGCAGCAGATTGGCCAACGCTTCGCCGTCGGCGTCGCCGGGGAGAGTGGTGGCGTCCATATTCAATTCGTCGATGACGCGATGCACGTTCGTCAATGCGGAAAGAATATATTCGTTGATTTGACGCCAGTCTTCGGCATCGGCTGTTGTGGTTGCCGTAGTTGTGGTTGCGTTGGCAGGGTCAGCAGCGACGCCAGGGCCGCTAGAGTTGCCACCGATATGCCGTTGCGCCACAAACGCCGCCGCTGACAAATCGCCCGTCACCGCATCGTGAATGGCATCGGCAATGCGTGCGCGGCTTTCCAATTCCTGCAGACGATTCTTGTTCTGCGCCGCTTCGAAGCTTTTCTGCGTTGTTTTTTCGCTCCAACTCAACGCCCGACCAAGCAGCAGCACCATGGCATACATGCTGACCATGGCGACGGGGTTGGTATTTGGGCCAGGGGGGGTCAATCAGCAGAATGTTAACAACGTAATATGTGAGTAACGTTGCCACGATGATGGCATTAGTGCTGTATGCGAGCATGCCATAGGCGTAAAGCTGCGCGGGAAGAGAATTTCCCAAATGCGCGTAGGGAGTAAACAGATCGCCTATGGAGGCAATCACGAGAATCGCCACCGATGTACTTTTCAGAAACAGCGGAGACAGTACGAGCGCCGTAACCAGCATCGCAACCCATATCACGCCAAATATGTCGGTAGGAGGCTCGTAGCAAACGCCGTATATGGTCCATGCAAGCACGATCAGCATAATGGCGAAACGGATTGGATGCCACAGGTTCGGATGCTGCGTGCGCATACGGTTGCGCCACGCAATGTACTGAGTTGCGGGTTTAGAGCGCATTGGACCTCACCCACAGTGCCACTGCCTGACGCGAGGTCTTGCAGTTGAGTTTTCTTAAAATACTTTGCATATGTTTGCGGATGGTGGCTTCGGAAATCCCCAAACGCTCGGCGATGTCCCGGTCAAGCATGCCCTCCGCGCACAAGGAAATAATCTGCTCCTCACGAACGGTAAGCGCGGGAGTGGTCTCAGCCTCCCTGCTGATACGCAGATTGGCCAACGCAGGCGGCTCAAATCCCTCCATCACCTCGCCATTGCACATACGCATAATAATCTGCGCCAACTGGTCGGCATTCTCCTTACCAACCAGCCCTTGCGCACCAGCCTCAACCAGCTTGTCCCGATAACTATTGATGGAAAAACTGGTTGCACCGAGAATCGGCATGCGCTGGCCCATCAAACGCAACCGACGACACGTGGCGGGGCCTTGCAATCCCTCCATCGACATATCGAGAATCAACAAACTGACATGGCCGTTCGCATCCTGGCAACGTTCTATCGCTTCACAGCCTGAAGTCGCCGTCCACACCACATACGCAGTCGGCACTTTGCTGGCAATGACGGCACTGAGCGAATCCAGCGCTCGCGGATCATTGTCGACCAGCGCGATGCGGTGAATCTTGGGATGCTTTTCCCGCGTGGACATCATGCGATCACTTTCCTTTTCCGCACAGCCATTGCAGCCATGTTGGGCAGTTGGAATCTTGGGCAGCGGAGATATCACCGTTGTTGTCAACGGGAGTTGCCGCCGCGTGCGCATACGTTGGTGTGCCGGTGAGAGACAGCGTTACCACCATCAGCAGTGAAACGAACTTCATACCTCCATAGTATGCGAGGATGGCGCGCGGGGGTGACGATTCGGTTGTTTCGGTACGCCGTTGATGCACTGACGCATCGTTATACAGCGCGCATGCCTGTGCTTAGTTTCGTCTTGGCGCCGTTCGCCTAAGATGGAACCATGACTATCACGCTCATCGACGAGGCGCGCTATGACGCCGAAATGGACGCTACGGTGCTGCCTGCGCTGCAGGCTTGCATGACGGAAGGTTGGATGGAACCGGCCACCGTCGATTGGGAAGGCAAGGCGTTGCCCAAGTTGGAGCGCCCCGGCCGGTTGCATTACTACCGCTACGACGCGCGCACATTCGACGCGTTGCGCGAGGAAGGCGCTTCGGGCGTATTTCGTGGCACGATCGTCATTTCGCACGGATTCACCGAATTCGGACGCAAATACAGCGAAATGGTGTGGTACTTTCTGTTGGCCGGCTATTCGGTGTGCGTGTTCGAGCATCGCGGGCATGGCCATTCCGCGCACGATATGAGCAATCCAAGTTTGGTATGGATTGACGATTGGCGGCGATATGTGGCCGATTTCGCCACGTTTGCGCAGACCGTGGGGCGTGAGGCGGCGGATGGTGGCCCAATGTACCTGTACTGCCATTCCATGGGCGGCGGCATCGGCGCGGCCGTGCTGGAACGTTACCCGTCGCTGTTCGACAAGGCGGTGCTGTCCGCGCCGATGATCGCGCCGGTGGTCGGCATGCCGACGTGGGTCGCACGCATTGTGGTCGGCGTAATCTGCGGGCTTGGCTTCGGCAAATCGCGTGTGTTCGGGCATACCGATTTCGACGGCAACCTCAATCTCGACGACTACCGCGGGGCCTCGGAGGCACGCATCCGCTGGTTCCACAAGCAACGTTTGGCGGACGTGACGTGCCAGACCAACGCGGCCACGTTCGATTGGGCAAACCAGGCGATGGCGCTTTCCCGAGCCGTGCTCAAACCTGACATGTGTGGAGCCATCGAAGCCCCGGTATTGCTATTCCAAGCCGGACGCGACGTGTGGGTGCTCAACGGACCACAAGATGACTTCGTCGAACGTGTGCGAGAAGGCGGCGGTTCCATCGAAAAAGTGCGATACAGCCAGTCATTGCACGAAATTTTCTCCATGCCGAATGCCGTGCTCGGATCATATCTCGGCAAAATCCTCGATTTTTTGTCAGCGCCGAACGCAAGCTTGGCGGAATAAATCTGTTTTGCATAACTGACGTTTAATATGCGTACCGTGTGCGTTACAATCGCCGTGAATTTGCCGTGAAAGCCGTGGAGAGAGCGAGGGCAGGCCGTGGCAAAGCAAACGTCGGGACAGGCGTCGCAATCGCAGAAAACTTCCGAATCGCAAAAAACCGCGAAAAAAACTACGAAAAAAACGGAACATGTGCTGGAACAGACGCCGAAAAGCCTGCTCATCGGCACTGGCATGACATTGCTGGGCGGTGCCATGTGGGGCATGAACAGCACCGTGGCCAAACTGCTGATGCGCGACTACCAGCTGGATCCGATCTGGCTTTCCTGCGTACGCGCGCTATTCGCCAGCCTGATCTTCCTGGTCGGATCGGCCATCACCACACCGCAGAAACTCGCCGGAGCGGTCAAAGACGTCAAATCGTATCCGAAATATCTGGTCACCACGCTGATATGCGTGCTTCTGGTGCAGGTCTCCTACCTGATGACCATCGACTGGACGAACTCCGGAACCGCCACCGTATTGCAGACGCTCAACCTGATCTTCGTGCTCGCCTGGGTATGCCTGCGCGGCAAACGACTGCCCCTCAAGCGTGAATTGGTCGGCGTGCTCCTGGCGTTCGCAGGCACGTTCCTCATCGCCACCGGCGGCAACTTCGCCTCGCTGTCGTTGCCATGGCAGGGGCTCGCATGGGGACTGGTTGACGCGGTGAGCACCGCGGCCATGTCCATCCTGCCGGTCGTGCTCATGCTCAAATGGGGCAACATGACCATCAACGGCATCACATTCCTCATGTCCGGACTCATATTATGCCCGTTCGCGCAACCGTGGGCGAACATTCCCGCACTGGACGCGCGAGGCGTGCTTCTGCTGCTCTACACCATCGTATGCGGCACGTTCCTCGCGTTCTGGCTCTACATGGCAGGCGTGATGCGCGTCGGCGCGGTACGTGCCACCATGCTCGGCACCAGCGAACCGGTCATGGCCACCATCACCGCAGTGGCATGGGCCGGCGAAACGTTCACCTTTACCGACCTGACCGGCTTCGCCATGATCATCATCATGGTCTTCCTCGTGCGCTGACCGCTCGCCATAGCCATAAACTGTCCGATTCTGGAGAATCGGACATCCAGAACGCAAAACCCATACCTTAGTTGTCCGATTCACCAGAAACGGACAACTAAACAGGTAAAACTGCCCCACAGTTGTCCGTTTCTCCAGAATCGGACATGCACGGCACAGGAGAGGGAAGTACTACTTGGCGTACACGGAGAAGCGCTCGCCCACGTGCGCGGCCTGCTCGGCCTCATTCACCACGGCGATCGCGTAATCCGCGTAGCTGATGTAGCTCTGCCCGGCGGCATTGACGGTGAACTCCTCACCGGTGAGTCCGTACTCCGTGCAATCCGCCGAAACAACCAATGACAGATGAAAGGGATTCGGCATCCTGGAGCATTCCTGCCGGAAATGTTGGGAGCTGCTGAGCCATACTGCCGCTTGGGAAACGAAAAGGCCGGAACCTTTCGGCTCCGGCCTTTCACCATGGTGCGAGCGGGGGGAGTTGAACCCCCACGAGCATACACTCACTGCCACCTGAAGACAGCGCGTCTACCATTCCGCCACGCTCGCAGACAGTCGACTAATCTACACCTATCGTTCCGATACCGCAATTACGGCGTGTCGCGATGGTTACGGTGTCCGATTCACCCGAATCGGACAGTCTGGGGCGTTCGGATGATGCGTGCATGACTGATTTACCCGAATCGGACACTCGGGTGAGTGGGGGATGCGCTGCGAGTGACCGATTCTGGAGAATCGGACAAATAGACATGCGAATACGCGGCTGTGAACGGGCGGGAATCAAGGCAGCATCAAATCGGTGCCGCCGAGAAAACGGTAGCCGCCGTCATCCAGCAATCGGGTTTTCGCAAAATGTAAGCCCAGGAGCGTGGCTTGCACCTCGTCGATGCCGTAAATGACATGCTCCCAGACGGTCTGTCCAGAAGCGTCTTCCAGACGAACGTTTACACTCCAGGCGTCCTCGTCGATTTGCGGTTCGGAAACCGACAACACCCGATCTCCACCCGCGTATTGGAATTGTCGCTGCATGCTCGTCTCCCATCAAATGCGCGTATCTTCGATTGCGGGTTGTTCGCTCTTCGGGTCGGAAGATAGTGTTTGGCTATTTGTCGCATTGGAACTTTTTCCCGCTAGGCAGGCGGCATAGGCTGTGGCTGCCCCGGCCCAGCATACTGCGGCCGCAGCACCGTGTAGGCGTTTGTATTTTTAGTGGGGAATATTCCGGAAGCCTCCGCCTCTGCCGGGTAAGCATATTGTTTGTCGGCTGTGGGCTGGACGGAGAGGCTATGTGCTTCGTGTTCGATTGCTGCGCTGTTCGGCACCTCATCCATGCTGGGAAGCGAAGCTTCATCTGCCATTGCTGTCGCGCTCCCCGATGCAAGTGTCGCACAAGCCAAAAGAGTCGCAATAACACGTAACGTGTTCTTTTTCATATATATGTCCTTTCGTCAAGTTGACGTGACATCAGTCGAGAGTAAAAGCGTGTTCGCAATTGTGATAGAGTGCTGTCACCTGTTAGGGGGACGTGTCGCATTAAATATTCAAACGGGTGACATTGCTGTTGTACGGAACCGCATTGCGTGATTTACATGATGACGGAATGTGTCCCCCGGTGAAAGGTGTGATATGCGACGGAAGCAAAATGCATGCGATTCGAACGGTGGCGTACATGCTGAGCGCGTGACGGCCAACATGCATGACCTTACATATGGCTTGAAAGATTTTTTCCGCGAGGTCTTTCTTGATAAGGATGATATCGACTATGAGCGCCGCTTTGACGTGCGTTCCTTGCCATTGCTGGTTGTAGCGATGGCTGCAGGATGGCTCTATTCTCGTGATGGAAACGGATTCTATGCGTGTGTCAGCGCGATTTTTGCTGTTTCCTATACTGTGTATTTCATCGTCAATCGAGGCGTGTACATCGTGCGCCTGTTCCGTGGGGAAAATATTTTCGGTAAACGGCGTGTGAGATGCATGAAATACTGTGGCACGATACATTCGTCGGTTGCGGGCGGGCTGGCAAAAGCCTTGGAAAAATTCGTTGATAACGATACGCTGTATGCGTATATCGGCGGATAT
>OGLF01000716.1_pt1 | contig 20803 bp, 15 predicted proteins | sample 1572701 | NCBI WGS metagenome assembly OGLF01 (sample SAMEA2581910, study PRJEB24529) | metagenome | biome: Human gut stool | place: China | collected 2011 | reverse complement strand
CGTACTGGGCGGTGTCGGAGCAGGACCAACGAGCCTTGTTCAGGCCGCCCTCGTTGATGAGGTCGACGAGCATCTTCAACTCGTGGCAGACCTCGAAGTAGGCGATTTCAGGCTGGTAACCGGCATCGGTGAGGACTTCGAATCCCATTTCAACGAGCTTGTTCACGCCGCCCATGAGCACATTCTGCTCGCCGAACAGATCGGTTTCGGTCTCCTCGGTGAAGGTGGTCTTGATGGCACCTGCGCGCAGAGCGCCCAAAGCCTTGGCATAAGCCAGGGTGATGTCCCAAGCATCGCCGCGCGGATCCTGCTCCACGGCCACGACGACCGGAACGCCACGGCCGTTGGCGTACTCACGACGAACGATGTGGCCCGGGCCCTTCGGGGCGACCATGAAGATCGGGTGGTCCTCGGACGGCTTGATGTAGCCGTAGTGGATGTTGAAGCCGTGAGCGAAAGCAACAGCTGCGCCCGGCTTGATGTTCGGCTCGATGTCATTGGCCCAGATGGTGCGCTGGTACTGATCCGGAGCCAGAATCATGATGATATCGGCCTCAGCAGCAGCTTCCGGAACGGACTTGACTTCCAGACCCTGCTCCTTGGCGTGCTCGACGGACTTGGAGGTCGGACGCAGGCCAACGACGACGTCCACACCGGAATCGCGCAGGTTCAACGCATGAGCGTGACCCTGGGAACCGTAACCGATGATGGCAACCTTCTTACCTTCGAGGACCGAGAGATCGCCGTCGTTCTCGTACCAGATTTGTGCAGCCATTGTACTTGGCACTCCTTTTTATGTAGTGGGGTGAACGCCTCCCGGCGCTCGGGTTTCTACCATTCGCAGATGAATTCGCGTGTTTTTGTGCATGGATTTTGTCCTGCAAACTGGGGTCTATCCTACTCCCGTCCCTTCCTAAATAAGCATTGAGTCCACAAAGTGGGCCAACGCCTAGCCGTGCGGTTCCCCCGACAATCAGTACTGCGATCCCGCATACGAAATATCCCAGTCATAAAACAACACAGCAACAAAAAGAAGCCACCGCGGTGAGACGGTGGCTTCCAACACGTTTCGCGCATATTGCGCTACTACGTTATTCAGCGGCCCTTAACATGCAGCCGCTACAGCGAAATCACTGAACCTGGGTACGAGCGATCTTGCCGTTGAAGGACTCGGCCATATCGGCATCGGCGTCCGTCTGGTTGTTCCAAGAGAACATGGCGCGCAGCTTCGGACCAACGGTCTCCAGGTGCGGGTGGCTGTACTCTTCCTGCAGCTCCTTGAACTTCGGAGCGCCAGCGGCCTGATCATCCATGAACTCCTTGGCGAAGGAGCCGTCCTGAATGCGCTTGAGCTGGTACTGCATGCGCTTCTTGGTCTCTTCAGTGATGACGGTGGAGGTGTAATCGCCGTACTGAGCGGTGTCGGAGCAGCTCCAGCGAGCCTTGTTCAGACCACCCTCGTTGGCCAGATCCACCAGCATCTTCAGCTCGTGGAACACCTCGAAGTAGGCGATCTCCGGCTGGTAGCCAGCCTCGGTCAGCACATCGAAGCCCATATCGCACAGGTGGTTGATGCCACCCATGAGCACGTCCTGCTCACCGAACAGATCGGTTTCGGTCTCCTCGGTGAAGGTGGTCTTGATGGCGCCTGCGCGCAGAGCGCCCAGAGCCTTGGCGTAAGCCAGGCACAGCGGCCAAGTCTTGCCATCCGGATCCTGCTCCACAGCCACAACGACCGGAACGCCACGGCCGTTGGCGTACTCACGACGAACGATGTGGCCCGGGCCCTTCGGGGCGACCATGAACACCGGATGATCCTCGGACGGCTTGATGTAGCCGTAGTGGATGTTGAAGCCGTGAGCGAAAGCCAGAGCAGCGCCCGGCTTCAGGTTCGGCTCAACGTCCTTCTTGTACACGGCGGCCTGGTACTGGTCAGGCAGCAGGATCATCACAACGTCGGCTTCGGCAACGGCCTCGGCAACAGGCTTGACCTCGAGGCCCTGCTCCTTGGCGAAGTCGACCGACTTGGAGGTCGGACGCAGGCCGACGACCACGTCGACACCGGAATCGCGCAGGTTCAGCGCGTGGGCGTGACCCTGGGAACCGTAACCGAGGATGGCCACCTTCTTGCCATCGAACACGGACAGATCGGCATCCTTCTCGTACCAGATAGTTGCTGCCATAATAGGCGCTCCTTTATTTTTCTTTTTATAGCGATTCGGGACTTGCATTCCCGAACAAACTCGCGATATTTAATTCTTGTTTCGGTTGTTCACAGCGGGCGATGGTTCCTAGGAGATTACTCCCCCGGATTGTGTCCGAGGAACCACCCCGCCTCTCCTGCGGAACTGTTTTAGTCCCGCTTTCTTTATGTTGCTTGCTGACGTTCACATAGTGGTTATATTCGCGTCAAACGTTTTTAGTAAGGCTTCCGTCGATGTCATCTTGACACGTCGCTGAATAGCCGGTCAAACGGCACTTGGCGATTGATCACTTGGTGAAATCAACATCCTTAGTCTCCTTGCAGCTCAGCACCGCAACAAGGCAGCACACGGCCATCACGCCGAGGTACAGACCGACGGAGTGCACACCCCAGTGGTGGGACAGCCAAGTGGCGATGGTCGGCACGAATGCCGCGCCGACGATGGCGGCCAGGTTGTAGCCGATGCCGGAGCCGGAATAACGCACGTTGGCGTCGAACAGCTCCGGCAGGAACGCGCCGATCGGACCGAATGCGGTGCCCATCAACGCGAAGCCGATGCATAGGAACAGCAGGTTGGCGGCGAAGTTACGCTGGCCGACGACCGACGGATCAAGCAGGAACGGGAAGAGCAGCGCGAATGCCACGAGGCAGCAGGACGAGATGACGATCACGCGCTTGCGGCCGAATTTATCGGCATTCACGCAGGAGATGACGATGAACGCGGCGAACACACAGATGGCGAGCATCAGCATGAGCAGATATTCACGATTGGTGAAACCAAGGTCTCCGCCGCCCTGCTCGACGGTTTTGGTGCCCCAAGCGAGGGACCAGGTTGCCAGCGTGTAGAACAGCGTGTAGGTGACGGCCACCAGGAACGTGGCTTGGATGACTTCCTTCCAGCTCTTCTTGAACACTTCGGTCAACGGGGACTTGACGACCTTCTTCTGCTCCTGGGCCATGCGGAAGATCGGAGTCTCCTCCATCTGCACGCGCACCACAAGACCGACGATCACCAGCACTGCGGACAGCAGGAACGGCACACGCCAGCCCCATGCCAGCATCGCATCGTCATCGTTGAACGTTTCCAACAGGAAGTAGGTACCGGTCGACAGGAAGAAACCGATCGGAGCGCCCAATTCCGGGAAGGAGCCATACAGCGCGCGCTTGTCTTCCGGAGCGTTCTCGGTGGCCACCAAAGCGGCACCCGACCATTCGCCGCCCAGACCGATGCCCTGCACGAAACGGCACAGGCACAGCGCGGCGACAGCCACAATGCCCCACTGGCTGTAAGTCGGCAGGCAGCCGATCAGGAACGTGGCGATGCCCATGGTCAACAGCGAAACCACCAGCGTGGTCTTGCGACCCATGCGGTCGCCGAAATGGCCGAACACCAAGGATCCGAGCGGACGTGCAATGAACGCGATGGCGAAGGTCAGCAGGCTGGCCAGCAGCGCGACGGTCGGATTGGTGGTGTCTCCGAAGAACACCTTCGGGAAATAGTTCGCAGCGGCGGTGCCGTATGCGTAGAAGTCGTAGAACTCGATGGCGGTGCCGACCATGGAAGCGGCGATCACGGTTTTCACCGAATCGCGCACCATTGCCTGCGCTTTGCCAGCGGCTGCTTCGACTGCACTCATTGGATTACTCCTGTTACGTCTGTCATGCGTTACCGGCTCCCAACATGCGCCGATAACGTCTTTCTTCTATTCTCTTGTGTGCAGTCTTCATTTCGTTGCCTTACGCCTTGTGGGCGGCAACAAAAAGACCCCGCAGCATGCAGGGCCATCAACGTGTGTGTTTTGCGCGCCTCAAACCCTGCCTCCGTTGGCGAGGGATTGAAGCTGCATTGCTCGAATCAGTCCGCCAACGAAAGCGGAATAATAATTCGTGCGGACAGCAGTACGCGTGCAACCATTCCGTTCATCGTGGCGAACCTCCTTTCGCAAAGTCTTGTATTCGGCGGATTATCCGCTCGAACTAAGCCGTAAAGATAAGCGCGTCCACAGACCCTTTCTACTAAAGGTTCACTATGTGGACGCGCAATTTTGAATTTGATATTCGTTTTTCGGATTATCTCAGGTCATCCAAATCATTTCAGCAGCAACGTCAGCACGCCCGCAACAGCCATGCAACCGGCGGCAACAACGAAAATCAGCAGATACTCGCCAGTCGCCGCAATCGCAATCGCGCAAACGACAGCGCCAATCAACGAACCGAACGTATTCGCCAAACTGAACGCAGCCAACGAACGACCAACGGAACGTATATCCGGCAACGTCGCAAGATTCAACCCTTGGCTCACGCCGTCATACACCACATACGCGAAACCTGCAAACAGCGCATACAGCGCGACCGCCATAGCACTATCGATCGGCGTCAACGGAAGCACCACAGCAACCACAAATAACAAGCAGGCGGCAATCGCGGGAATACGGGAATCTTTGAAAGCGCGGGCGATGCGGCCAAGCAGCAGCGCAGCCAACAGCGAGCCGACGAACGCGGCAACGGCCATCATCGACATAACCGCAGCCGCTCCGGACAAACCAAACATGGTGACCTGCGAAACATCGCCCAAACCATCCTGCGCAAGATACCACTGGTAAATCGCAATGCCGGAAGTGGCTGCGATGGCAAACATGCGCGCGGCAAACGCAATGAAGAACTTCGGAGCGCCCTTCGGCGGACGATACTGCGAAAAATAATCGCCCTTCTTCACACCCTCACGAGGCAAATAGCTGCTGGAACCCTCAAACGGCAACACCAGCAACGTAGCCACACCAGCCACCACCAGGCACAACGCAAACACCATCATGGCGAAACGCGTGGTGCCATCCCAACCGGAATCGTCGGCAGCCCACGTAATCGAAACGGCCGCGATAATGCCCAACACCTGGCCGAACGCCTGGCCAGCGCCACGCCACGCGTCCGCACGATCACGGAACTTGTCGGGCACGCGCTCACCGAAAGCGGCCGCCAGCGGCATCGATACCATCGCATGTCCGATCAGCGTGAACAGCCAGAACACGATGACCAACGGCATGAAATCGCATGCGGAAAGAATCGCCACCGACGTGGCGGTCAGCACCGTACCGGCGATGATCCACGGGGTGCGGCGGCCCAGCGGGCAGTACGAATGGTCGGATCCGACGGAAATCCACGCGTTCATCAGGAACGTCAACAGCGTGCCGACGACGCTGAGCAGCGCCAGATCGGTGACGCGGTCGGTGCCGGAAAGACGGCTGATGGTCTGCGGAATGAGCACGGAGTTGAGCGCGGCCATCGGCGCGGTGAACAGCAGCGCACCAAGCGCGAAGCCGGCGGTGAGGCGATGCACCTGCGGTTTGGTGGGCGTGGTGCCGTCGGGCGCGGTCATCGGATCGCGCAGGTCAAGGAACGACGATTCGAGGTTCGGCACGGCGGCGTCGAGATGGGCGAACGCGGTCAGCGGGGAGCCGCCTTCCGTGTTGATGAGGGTCTGCTGCACTTCCGGACGCTCGTTGGAAGCCTCGGGCACGCGCGGATTCTGCTGTACGGCCAAGCGCTTCAGGGCCGCTTTGGTCTCTTCGGTCAGCGTTTTTTCGTAATCGGGACGGTCATCGATGCCGGGGCGTACGAACACCTGGCCCGGCAGCGGCTGCGGCTGCATTGGAGTCTGCTGCTCACCTGCATTATGTTGATTGTCTTCAGTCATCTCTTGTTTCTATTCCTGTTTTTCCTGTTTTGTATTGTCGCTTCTCGTTCTTGCTTCTATTTCGTCGCTCGTTTCGAAATGTCACACGATATTCAGCACATATGAAAATCGCCCGGACGCACTGCACCAGTGCATTCGAGCGATTCTTTCGGCGAAATCAACCATATCAATACGTCCTGTCAGACAGCAGAAACATGCGATGGCAATCTCAATATCGATATCGCATAAGAATCGATATCGCATAAGAAAAGCCCGGATGCGATTATCGCTTCGCATCCGGACCGGTTGTGTGAGTCTGTTCAGTTATGATTGCGGATTCCGTACCGTTCGATCAGCCCTTGACTGCGCCGGAGGTGACGCCTTCGACGATGTAGCGCTGCAGGAACAGGTACAGGATAAGGATCGGCAGCATGGCCAGCAGCAGGGCCGCCATGATCAGGCCGATGTCGTTGGAGTATGTGCCGTAGAAGATCTGGGTTGCGATCGGGATGGTGTACAGATCGCGGCGACCCAAGACCAGGGACGGCAGCAGGTAGTCGTTCCAGAACGCCATGGCGTCGATGATGGCCACGGTGGCCACGGTCGGCTTGAGCAGTGGGAACACGATCGTCCAGAAGGTGCGCCACTTGGAGCAGCCGTCAATGCTGGCGGCTTCCTCAAGCTCGTTCGGAATGTTCGTCTTGATCGCGCCGTGGAACATGAACACCGCCAGGGAAACCGAGAAGCCGGTGTGCATGAGGATCAGCGTGATACGGCTGTTCAACACGTCAAGCAGGCCGCCGTAGACGGAGACGAGCGGAACCATAAGCACCTGGAACGGAATGACCATGGAGGCCACCATGAGCGCGAACACCATGCCGCCGAACTTCCACGAGGGGTTGCGTACGATCACGTATGCACACATCGCGGAGAACAGGATGGTCAGTATGGTTGCGCTGATGGTGATGACCGCGGAGTTGCCGAACACGGTGACGAAGTTCATCTTGTCCATTGCCCTGGGGAAGTTCTCCAGGGTGAACCCGTGCTTGCCGATCAGTGCCAGCGGAGCGGTGTTGATGTCCGCCTTGGTCTTGAAGACGTTGATCACGACCAGAATGAACGGTGCGATGAACAGCAGCAGCAGAATCGTCAGAACGACGATCATCAGTGCATGCAGAACCTTGGTGCGAGTGCTGGTTTGACCCTTCATTATGCTGCCACCTCACCCTTCTTGCCGAAGTACACCTGCAGCATGCCGATCACTGCGCAGACGATGAAGAGGACCAACGCCTCCGCCTGACCGGTGCCATAGTTCTTGTAAACGAATGCCTGGTTGTAGACGTGCATTGCTGCGAGCACCGACTGGTTGAACGGTTCGCCCTTGGTAAGCGAAAGGTTCAGGTCGTACACCATGAAGCAACGGGTGGTGCTCAGGAAGATGCACTGCACGAAGGAGGAGCGCATCAGCGGGATGACCACGTGCCACATGGCCTTGCCCTTGTTGCAGCCATCGATCATGGCCGCTTCCTTCAGGCTCTGGTCAACGCTCATGAAGCCTGCCACGTAAATCAGCATCATGTAGCCTGCGTACTGCCAGACCGAAACGAGAATCAAGCAGAACATTGCGCCGTTTGGCGTGGAGAGCAGCGATGCGTGGTCTGTTTGCGTCGCCACTTCGGCGACGGCCACGAATGCGCGGTTGAAGACGAACTTCCACACGTAGCCCAGAACGATGCCGCCGATGAGGTTCGGAATGAAGAAGCCCGCACGGAAGAAGTTCTGGCCCTTGATGCCGCTGGTCACGAGGTAGGCCAGCAGAAAGGCGACAATGTTGGTGAGGATGACGGCGATGACGGAGTAGATGAAGGTGCGTCCAAGCGACTGCCAATATGCGGTGTCGGCAAGAGCCGCCTTGTAGTTTTCGAGACCGACGAACGGCTTCGTTGTCGAAACGCCGTCCCAGCTGGTAAGTGTCAGATAGAGGCCATAGAAGAACGGTAGGATCACCACGGCGAAGAAAAGAATCGTCGCCGGACCACCGAACATCAGAAACTGGCCGATTTTATAGGAAAGCTTATTCTGTTTCATGATGGATCCCATACGTGCCGGGGATGTAAGGTCCGCCGCAGGAAGGAAGCGGCGGACCCTGCATCATGGTGCATTATTTGGAAGTTCAGGCGGTTGCGCCGGTGAACTTAGCGGTCTTCCAGTAGTCCTGGATGTCCTGGGCGAGGCCTGCACGGTCCTCTTCACCTGCGAGCCACTTCTGGAAGGCTGCGCCGAGCACGGAGTAGTGATCGTCCGGCAGGTAGTTGTAGTTGCCGATCAGCTTGCCGGCGTCAGCGTAGGACTTCACGGACTTGCCCAGCGGATCGGAAGCTTCGATGTCGTTGTTCTTGAACGGGGAGATCAGAGCGGCATCGGTGGAGATGAACTCCTGACCTTCCTTGTCTTCGGCAAGCCAGTTCAGGAAGTCCTTGGCGGCCTTACGCTGCTCGTCGGAGGTGTTGTCGGAAGAGTCGATGAAGAAGTACTTGGAGCCGCCGCCGACGAGCTTCTCATTGGAGCCGTCATCTGTGTTCTGTGGTACTGGCATCATTCCCATGTTCTCGGTGTAATCGTACTGGTTCAGCACGGACCAATCCCAGTTGCCGCCGAACATGAAAGCAATCTCACCCTCGGCCAGCTTCTGCTCAGTCACCTCACGCTCGGCGGAGATGGCGGAGGACTTGGCGTAGTTGTTGTCTTTCATCACGTCGAAGAAGTCCATCAGGGAGTTCCACTTGGCGTTGGAGCTGAGGTCGACCTTGCCGTCCTTGAGCTCATGGCAGAAGGCGTCCGGATCTTCCTGCTCCTCGTAGACTTCCGGCAGGAGGTGCCCGGCGAGGGACCAGTCTTCCTTCATGACACCGGTCGGGGATTCCATGCCGCCGGCCTTGAGCTCGTCGATGAGATCCTTGAACTCGTCAAGGGTCTTGTAGTTCTCAGGCTTGAATTCCTTACCGGTGACCTTCTTGATGGCGTCAGCATTGTAGATCAGGCCACGGGCTTCGACGGAAACCGGGAAGCCGTAGGTCTTGCCGTCGATGCTGATGGCGTAGTCAGTGTCTTTGACCCAATCCTGGTCGGACAGATCGACGGCGTGCTCTTCAGCCAAGGAGTAGATGTCCTTGGCGTCGACCATGGAGATGGTGTACGGATCCTTGGATGCGTACTTGGTGGCGAGATGCGCTGCGACGGTGTCGTTGGAGTAGTAGACCTCAACGTCTATGCCCTTTTCCTTGGAGTACTTCGCAGCCATGTCTTCCATTTGGCTTTCGATTTCAACCTTGGAGTTGAAGATGGTGATCTTGGTGCCGCTGGAGCTGGATGACGATCCGCATGCTCCCAGCATGCCAACGGTCATCAGCGTTGCAACAATAGCGGTGCCAGCCTTCTTCCAAGAAGAGAACTTGCTCATTTTCCAATCCCTTTCTATCCACTATTCACCGAGCAGCCCTGCCCAATGAGGTGATAAAGGAAGGTGAATCCCCGACTCGCGTTGTCGGAATCTCTCCGTCCTTGGTATACAGGATATCAAACCGGTTCGAGAGTTGTCAAACCGGTTCGAGAAACCTTGTGTACAGTGCCATCCGTCGGCGTGTCGCGTCAATCGATTGACGTATTGCAAACATTGGCATTCCATACACCCCTAAAAAGTGTCTTCACGGGCTATAATGACGGAAAAGCAGTGACCGACGTTTCCAACGTTGCGATACATCGGTAGACCAACAGCAAAGACGCGAAAACAGGAGGATTTATGGCACGCTGGCTCAACAACGCAATCTTTTATGAAATCTATCCGCAATCATTCAACGACTCGAACGGCGACGGTATCGGTGACTTCCAAGGCATCATCGACAAACTGCAATACGTGCGCGATCTGGGGTGCAATGCGATCTGGATCAACCCATGCTTCGACTCGTCGTTCTACGATGCCGGCTACGACGTACGCGACTACTACACAGCCGCGGAACGCTACGGCAGCAACGCGGACCTGCAGCGGCTCTTCGAGCGCGCGCACGAACTAGGCATGCACGTACTGCTCGACCTCGTACCCGGGCATTCCGCGGTCGACAATCCATGGTTTCTTGAATCCGGCAAGGACGAACGCAACGCATGGACCGACCGCTACATCTGGCGACCGATGACGCAATCGCCGAATCTGAACTCGCCCTACGAATCGATCCGCGGATTCCTCGGAGGCATTGCGGAACGTCCCGACGCGGCGGCCGTGAACTGCTTCTCCACGCAGGCATGCCTCAACTACGGATTCGGCACCGTCACCGAAGACTGGCAGTTCGCCGCCAACTCCCCCGAAGCGGTGCAGGGCCGGCTGCTCATCCAAGACATCATGGACTTCTGGCTCGGGTTGGGGGCGGACGGCTTCCGCGTGGACATGGCAGGCAGCCTCGTCAAGGAAGACCCCGACCACTATTGGACGAAACTCTTGTGGCAGCAAGTGCGAGCGCATCTGGACGAAACCTACCCGGAAGCGGTGCTCGTATCGGAATGGGGTGACCCCGAAGAGGCGCTGCACGCCGGATTCGACATGGACTTCCTGCTGCATTTCGGGCCGTCGCATTATCTTGACCTGTTCCGCGAGAATCCGTATTTTTCGGCCGGATCTTCCGAAGCTACGGGCAGCGCCGAAACTGCCGAAACGAAACACGACGGCGAACGCAGCGAATGCGACGGCGCGGGCAGCAGCGGGTGCGACAGCAACGGCAATTCAGTCGTCGACGGAGACAATCCAAATTGCAATAACGACAATGTCGGCAATGCGAGCGGCGACATCAAGGCGTTTGTGGACACATATACGGCCATGCTTGCCAGCACCGCCGGAACGCCTGGATACATCTGCATTCCGTCGGGCAATCACGACATGATCCGCATGCGCGACACCTTGACCACCGATGAAATGAAGCTCGCATTCACATTCCTGTTGACCATGCCCGGCTGCCCGTTCATCTACTACGGCGACGAAATCGGCATGCGCTACATGCACGGGCTCAAATCCAAGGAAGGCGGATACGAGCGCACCGGATCGCGCACACCAATGCAATGGAGCTGCGCAACCAACGCAGGATTCTCCGCAGCCCGGCCCGATGATCTGTATCTGCCGATCGATGCCGACAGCGAGCGCCCGAACGTGGCTTCGCAGACCGGACGCAGCGACTCGCTGCTGGAAACCGTACGCGCACTGAACACGCTACGCCTGGCACATCCCGCACTGCAGGCCGACGGAGGCATCGAGTTCCTCTACGCGGAAGATCACGCGTATCCGCTGGTGTACGCGAGAAGCTCCGAGGCCGGCGAAGCCGAACGCGACGCAACTGACGGCGCACGCAGCGGAACAGCACACGAAACCAGCTGTGAAACATCTTGTGAAACATGCAGCAAGATTAATCGCGAAGCAGGTGGCGAGCGCATCGTCGTCGCCATCAATCCGTCAAACACCGACGCAAGCTGCACACTGCCGAGCGACTATGTGAAACTGCTGTCTGGCGGCTTGGCGCAGGAAATATCGCAAGAACCAGCGGAGAAACCAACGCTGCTGAGCATCGGCAACCCCGCACGCTTCGACGGCACCCAACTGCACGTCCCAGCCCGCAGCGCCACCATCCTCCCCTGCTAATCCCGCCCCCAGAGTGTCCGATTCTCCAGAATCGGACACTCAAGGCGACGAAAACGCGTAAAGGCCGTTCCGCGGAACTTGCAATCTGCGGAACGGCCTTTACGAGCAAACAATTTCAGGACTGCGCTACCTTGCGCCCCTTGGCGTCGATCTCACCGTCGATACGGCGGAAAATCCAGTTGTAGATCCACGCGCAACAGTATTGCGGCAACGTGACGCCCATCAAAATCAGCAGCGGAATCATATATATGAAAAACTGCGCATACAGCACGGCGAACGCGGCCAAAATCACCAGCATGCACAAGGTGCGCGGGAAAAAGCCGAGCGCAAGTTTCGTCGCATTCTTCAACGTTTCGGAAGTCGGATTCTCATAGCGAGAAAGCAGCGGGAAGAAGTACTGCGCAATCGCAATAATCACCAATCCCATGAACGCGACGCACGCCATCAGCGGCCCGCGCATCGACCCCATGGACCGGGCGAGCATGCCGTCGACCACCAGCACAATCGCCGCCAGCAGGAATGCAAACCACGGCAGCAGCGACTGCTTGAGATTGCGCTTGAACGAGTCGAAAAACTGGCGCGCCACATACGTTTCCTCATGGCGGACCATGCGCCAGAGCACACTGTGCATCGCAGTGAACGATGCGCCGGCCGTGACGATCGGCAGGCAGCACAACAGCGTGAGCACGTTGAGAATAATCAGATCGAACAGCACGCCCATAATGGCGAAAAACATGTTGTCTTGATCGAAAAGCTTTGACATCTTTGACATAAGCTCACCTTACCCGTTTTTGCTGGGATTTCAGCTGATTCCCGGGAAAATTGTTTTCCCGATAAGACGATTTCTCGAAAAACGAAAATGCGAATCGTCCTTCCTGAAGGAGAGGTGACAGGAAGGACGATTACAGATTTATGGATTTATGCGCGGTCAGGCAGCGACCGGATCAGGCGAGGCTGAATCAGGCCGCGACCGGCGGATTGGCGATCAGATCGTCCGTGCGGTGCTCACCGGCGGCATCACGCCATTCGAGCGTGGCGACGGACGCGGTGTTCTCCACACCAAGACCACGACCCGGTTCGAACGTGAGCGTAGCCTCGGTAGTTGCACCCTTCCACATGAAGCTGATGGACGTGTCGCCGTCGGCGCTGTACGAGAAAGTGCCGTCGAACGCATCAAGCTCGTTGCGGAACTTGGCAAGCGCGTTCAGTGCCTTCACCACCGGACGCTGCAGATTCTCGTCGACCTCAGCCGTGGAATAGTAATGGCGATTGATATCGCGGCCATTATTGGTCTTGCGCAGCAGCTCCATGTCGTTCTTGCCGGCAAGCGCGCCGACATAGTAGACCTGCGGAACGCCCGGCAGGAAGAACTGCACCGCGCGAGCCGCAATATAGTGCTGATCGTTGCATCCCAGCGCCGAATAGTAGGTGCTGTTGACCTGATACAGGTCAAGATTGGATGCGGCGGCACCGGTAGCGGCCTGCGATTCGCCGTGAGTGTTCGCATGAATGGCGTTGACGAGATTGTCGACATCCTCATCCGGCACGAGCCCCTTGAGCGAACGGTCCAGCTGATCGGAACCGATGTCGATCACGCCGATGCCATCATGCGTGTCAAGTACGGTGACGGCATTGTTCGGACGGATGTCGGTCCAATGCGCGACCGGCTCGACATGACCGGTATTCAGCGAATGCAGCAGCAGCGGCGGAAGGGCGAAATCGTAGACGCGATCGACCTTCGACGCGATCTCGACCTGCTTCTTGTAGTAGGAATGCACTTCGATGAGGATTTCCAAGCCGCGCTTGACGCCCTCCTCGCGCAGGCGGGAGATGAGCTTGAACGTTTTCGGCGTCATGAAGCAGCTGGTACCGGCTTCCTTGGCACCGTAGCCGACGGCGTCAAGACGAATGTAGCTGACGTGGGATGCGGCCATCTGGTCGAAAATCGACATCAGGTATTCCCAGCCTTTGTCGGAATCCGTGTCGATATCGACCTGCTGCGGGGTGAAGCTGACCCAGACCAGGCGAGTCTTGCCCGCGAACTTGTAGTGGGTGAACGGCAGACCCGGGCGCGGACGGTAGATGCCGGCCAGATCCTCTTCGGTCGCGCCGTTCGGAAAGACGGAACTCATGGTCAGGAACATCGGGTAATACTCGGATTCCTCGCCCTTTTCAAGCACGTCTTGGAACTGCTTGGATTCCCAGCTCATGTGGTTGACGATGGCGTCGACCATGATGCCGTGGGTCTTGGAAAGTTCGGCGACATCGTCCCAGCCGCCGAGGCGCGGGTCGACCTTGGTGTGGTCGATGGGATCGAAGCCTGCATCCGCGCCGTCGAATGGAGTGAAGAACGGCAGGATATGCACGCCGTCATACACGCCGTCGAAACGGGTGCGCAGGATGTCGGTCATCGAGCTGAGGGTGCCGTCGCCGAGGCGATCGGCGTAGGTGATGAGCTGCACTTTGTTTTTCATGGGACCTCCCTTGGTTCATGGGTGCGGGTGCAATGTGTGCGCGTCTGCCTGTTTGTTGTTTACGTATTTGCATACTCACGTATGTATCGAACCGGTTCGATATTACCTCGAGAGGGGCGTCAATGTCCAGTCACACAGCGGAATGCGCGTGTCGAACCGGTTTGATGCGGTGTTCTATGCAGCCCAGACTGTCCGACCCCAACCCAGCGTTCCAACGCGCAGCATCAACGCGTGGTATCGCCTGGCACCAGCGTCATGGGAATAAGCACGTTCGGCTCGAACGGCTTGGGGATGTTCTTGCGTGAAGCGTTAGCCGCAGCCACTTCCTCATTGGCAATCGCCTGCACGATATGGTCGGCCGCCGATTGTGCGATCGCCGAGAAATCCTGCGCGACCGCGGTCAGTTTCATGCCGGCCAAATCGGTCAAATATGTGCCATCGTAGGCAACGATCTGCAGCTCGTCAGGAATCGAAATTCCGCGGCTCAACGCTTCGCGCACGCAGAACGACGCACCGATATCGGAACTGACCACGGCATCGACGCCATCGGTCGCCACCCCATCAAGCGCACGGCCAACCGCACGATGATAGCCGGCGAAATCCATCACCTCACCGGCCTCGATATACTCATACTTCACGCCCGCGGAGGTCAATTCCTGTTCCAACGTGAGGTAGTAGCGCACCGTCGGGAACGTGGTCTTTCCCAAATCGAACGATCCTTCCTCAACTTCTCCGCGCGTAGCCAAATCGAAGAACTGATCGCGCGGACCGCCAATCATCACCACATGGCGCGCGCCATTGCGAATCAGCATCTGCGCAATCAGTCGCCCACCCTGCTCGTGGTCGGATCCGATTGACGAAATACCGTCTCCAAGCACACGGTCGAACGCGACGATCGGGCGATGAATCGACGTCCAATAATCGCCGGGATGCGAGGTGTGAGCGCACATGACGATGCCGTCCATCATGTGCCTGCGCAGCATATCGACGTATTGGATTTCGCCGTCCGTCTCGTCGGTGGTGGAGCACAGCATGGTGCGCAGCCCCTGCGCGGCGAGCGCATGCTGCAGGTGCGCGGTAAACGTTGCAAAGAACGGGTGACGAATGGTGGGCACGATGACGCCGACCAGATTCGTGCGATCGTGGTACAGGTTGCGGGCAAGCTCGTTCGGCACGTAATTGAGGGCTTGCATGGCCTTACGCACGCGGTCGCGCATGTCGTTGGATACATACCCGTTGCCGTTCACCACCAGCGAGACGGTGCTCAGAGACACCCCGGCCTTCTTCGCCACATCGCGCATGCCGACCATGATCGCACCTTCCCCGTTATCACTGTTCCATCGTTGTATTCTCACGTGCTTGCCGCGCGCTTTCCGTGCGCTTCTCGCGAGATATTACATTCATTTACATTCTCTCGAACCTGTTCGACAGTCCGGCGTGTATATCGCTTAACGAGGTTACCCCTTTACTTGATTTTCAATATTGATTTTCGTATGCTGCCCACGACACGGAAAACGGCAGCACAGCACAACAAAAGAAACGGCGCAAAGCTTGCGATATCCACGCTCACTTTGCGCCGTCTTCTTGTATTGATGATGACCTACATTGCGGTCAGTCGGTCGGGACGTCGCCGGACTGGGTGTGGTCGAAGACCGGCTTGTTGTCTACCTGATGGAAAAAGAAGTGAAAGCTGTTGTTGTCTTTGTCGAAGGTGTAGACGCCGATATTCGCAGACCTCGGATCATTGTTCTTATTGAACGGCCCGATACCGGTCTGGCCCCGATACTGGATATCCTTGCCATCCTTCAGCAGCGGCTTGGTCTGGTCGAATGCAATCACCAGCGTCGCATCCGGGCTGGCGGCCTTGATGGCGGTTGCGCTCAGATTTCTTTCATGTTACTCAGCGACCGTCCGTGTAACGTGAAAATTACGCCGGATTGGCGAGCAGCGCAATGCCGAAACCGGTGGCCACGCAAATGAGAGGCACCGCGACGGTTGCTATTCCATAGCCCAGAGCCAGCGTAAAACGACGCTGGCGAATCAATGAAACCACTTCGTTGAGCGCCGTGGAGAATGTTGAGAAACCACCGAGAAATCCGACAACGAACATCATGACCGTGTCCATATCCACCGATTGCGAATAGTAGGACATCATGGCGATGCCCGCGCATAGCGAGGCGACGCCGTTGATGACGAGCGTGGATAGCGGGAAGTTGCGGTTCGTTCTCCGATTCTCGCGATTCCAGCCTCGTTGAATTGACACGTCGAGCACGTAACGGGCCATGGCGCCCAGACCGCCGAACAGACAGATCATCCACATCATCAGCGCACCTCCCCGGTAGCCGGGTCGGCGATAAGCGAAATCTCCGCAGTGATCGGTTTGGGCTCGAAGCTGGGCGGAAGCGGGTTAGCCGGCTGCTGGATTGGTTGCGACTGCTGAATCGGCTCGGGCAGCTGCCCCAAGTCTGAAGTATCCTGCTCGCGCAGCAACGGCTGCGATGGCTGTGCCAGCTGAGGAACGGCCAGCGGAGGAATCTGCGGAACGCGGCCCGTCTCTCAAGCACATTCTGATGCTCGATTCCAACGCCATGGGCGCGTTGGAAGGCTTGGGCGTCACCGTGTCCGACGAGGAGCTGGAAGCGCGCATCGATTCGGTGCATGCAGACGATCTGGCCACCATCGTGTACACGTCCGGTTCGACGGGAGCTCCAAAGGGTGCCGAGCTTTCGCACCGCAATTTCATATCGATCACGCGCGCAGGCAGTCTGGCGTTGCATGAGATCGTTCTCGAAGATCATCCGCGACTGCTTCTCTTCCTGCCGCTCGCCCACTGTTTCGCACGGTTCATCCAGTACGCGTCGATTGCTTCCGACGACGGCGTGGTCGGCTATCTGCCGGACACAAAGACGCTGCTGCCCGATTTGCGTTCCTTCGAACCGACATATCTGCTGGGCGTACCACGAGTGTTCGAGAAGGTGTATAACGCGGCCTCCCGCAAGGCCGGCACGGGTTGGAGGGGACGCCTGTTCCTCAAGGCTGCCGAAGCCGCACGCGATTGGTCGCGCATGCAGCAGGCCGGCGAACGCCCGACCGCCAAGCAGATCGCGCAGCATCTTTCGTATGAGGCTTCCGTATACCGTACCGTGCGTAGCGCTCTCGGCCCGCGCATCCGCTACGTGGCATGCGGTGGTGCTCCTCTGGACGTGTCTCTGGCGCATTTCTTCAACGGTATCGGCCTGCCGATGATTCAGGGTTACGGTATGACGGAAACCGCTGCGCCGTTCGCCGCGACCCGCGTCACCGACAATGTGATCGGCACTGTCGGCCAACCGGCTCCGGGATCGTCTGTGCGCATTTCCGATGATGGCGAACTTCAGGTGAAGGGCCCGAACGTGTTCAGGGGCTACCACAACCTGCCTGAGAAGACGGCGGAAGCGTTCACCGAGGATGGGTGGCTGAAAACGGGTGATTTGGCGTCGATTGACGACGAGGGACGTATTACGATCACCGGCCGTAAGAAGGACATCATCATCACCGCCGGCGGCAAGAACGTTTCTCCGATTCCGATGGAGCAGGAGATTGTGAAATGTCCGATTGTGGAGCATGTGGTAGTTGTCGGCGACAATCGTCCGTTCATCGGTGCGCTGATCACGTTGGATTCGGAAGGATTGGAGGCTTGGCTGCCTTCCATTGGACTGTCTGCCGATACGCCGTTGGATCGCGTGGCTGCGACCGCCGCCGTTCGCGACGAAATCCAGAAGTACGTCGACAAGGCGAACGCGACCGTTTCCCGCGCCGAATCCGTACGTAAGTTCGTAGTGCTGGATACCCAGTTCACGCAGGAAAACAAGTGCCTGACCCCGTCGCTGAAAGTGGTGCGTCCGGCAGTGAACCGCGTGTTCGCACAGGTGATCGATCAGCAGCTGTACTCCGGCAAGCGCTGAATCGCATAACACATAAAAGCGTGGGGTGCGAGAGAATACAAACGGTCTCTCGCACCCCACGCTTTTGTTCTGTCCGTACAACTTTCAAGGAATGCAAACGAGCGCCGGAGATCGGAAGCGATCCGACCCGCCGGCGCTCATATGGCAGAGATTAGTGATGAATCCAGAATGTCTAACGACACCCCATCAGCCATTGTCAGTAAAGCGACAATCAGTGACGGTTCCGTCAGTGCATAACGCGTGCGGTAACGGTGCGGCAGAAGGCGAAGACGTACGAGGGTACGTCGAGTCTTCTGCCGTGCCGTTAACGCTCCGGTATGTCAGTGACGGTTGTTGAGGCGGTGGTACATTTCGGAGATCTCAAGGTCGCGCTCGAATTCTGCGGCCTTGGTGTTCGCGTCGATGGTGGCGAGTTCAACACCGGCGATGCGGGCGAAGTCTTCCCAAGCCTCGCGACCGACGGAGGTGGTCATGCAGGTGTGGTGGGATGCGCCGGAACGCAGCCAGCACTCGGCGGAGGTCTTGAGGTCCGGCTGCGGCTTCCACAGACCACGGGCGCACGGCAGCTGCTTGAGTTCGCCGAGCGGCTCGACCACGTCGACCAGGTTCATGGTCAGGCGGAAGCGTTCGCGCACGTCAGACATGGACACGACGACGGCGTCCTTCTTCGGGGCGACGGTGAAGACCAGGCGCACCGGATCGGCCTTGCCACCGATGCCGAGCGGGTGGATTTCCAGCTTCGGCTTGGCGATGGTGCCGACGGACGGGGAGACTTCGAGCATGTGGGAGCCCATGATCATCTCGTTGCCCGGGGTGAAGTTGTAGGAGTAGTCTTCCATGAGGGAAGCGCCACCTTCGAGGCCGTAGCCCATCACTGCGCCGATGCGCACGAGCACTGCGGTCTTCCAGTCGCCTTCGGCGGAGAAGCCGAAGCCGTACTCGGACGGGAAGCGCTGCGGGCCAACGCCCGGCAGCTGCGGGAGGGCACCCAAGTCTTCGAAGTTGTCAACGCCGGCGGTGCAGCCATTGGCGCGCATCATGTTGACCATGGCGGCTTCTTCCTTGGCCGCGATGAACAGGGAATCGTACTTGGCGTCGAGCAGAGCCGGATCAACGTCGTACTTAACCTTGTAGTCTTCGATGATGCTCTTGACCTGATCGTCCTTGACGGCTTCGTAGGCTGCGACGAGCTCGTTGACGGCCCAAGTGTTGATGGATGCGCCGAACACGCGCTCGGCTTCGGTCTTGTCGCCTTCGGTGACGGCCACGTTGCGCATGTTGTCGCCCCAACGCATGACCTTCATGTTGTTGGAAGCATCCCAGCCGGCGCAGGCGCGTGCCCAGGTGCCGATTTCTTCGGCAACGGCCGGATCGGTGTAGTGGCCGACCACGATCTTGCGGTTGATGCCCAGACGGGTCAGGATGTAACCGAACTCACGGTCGCCGTGTGCGGCCTGGTTCAGGTTCATGAAGTCCATGTCGATGGTTTCCCACGGGATTTCGAAGTGGTGCTGCGTGTTGAGCTGCAGCAGCGGCTTGGTGAGCACTTCGAGGCCGCGGATCCACATCTTGGCCGGGGAGAAGGTGTGGCACCAGGTGATCACGCCGATGACGTTCGGGTTGGCGGAGGCTTCGACCATGAAGGCCTTGACGCCGTCGGAGGACTTCAGGGTCGGCTTAAGCACCACCTTGACCGGGATCTTGCCGGTTGCGTTGAGTGCGTCGACGATTTCGCCGGACTGCTCGGCCACCTGACGCAGCGCTTCTTCGCCGTACAGATCCTGGGATCCGACGCCGAACCAGACTTCCTTGCCTTCAAACGGGTTTTCCATTGCCATGTGATTGTTCCTTTACTTCGTTGTTTATGGAGTTTTTAATTATTTATTGCGATTGCGAACTCGCGCTTCGCGTTGTTCTGTTGCGTAGCGCGAGTTCGTACGATTGTGAAATTATGTAGGATTACGGAATCGTAGGATTGCAGCTCAGTGCTGGCCGTAGACGTTGGTGTAACGATCGTTCAGCTTCGCGATATCCTCATCCGAAATCGGAATGATCTCACCCAACTGCCTCGCCGCCCACATCGTATGAGCGACCTCCTCCGTCATCGCCGCGGCCTTCACCGCGGACTCCGCGTCCTTGCCGATGGTGAACGGACCATGGTTCTGCATCAGCACCGCAGGAGACTTCGGATACTCCCTGAGCGTCTCGACCACGCCCTCGCCGATCGCCTCGGAACCGATCAGACGGAACGGACCCACCGGAACAGGACCGCCGAACTCGTCGCCCATCATCGTCAGACCGCACGGAATGTTCTGCCCCGTCGCCGCCCACGCCGTCGCATACGTCGAATGCGTATGCACCACGCCGTACACATCCGGCATATGACGGTAGATGTACGCATGCGACGCCGTATCGGAGGAAGGAGCCTCCGAACCGTCCACCACGTTGCCGTCCAGATCGCACACCACCATGCTCGACGGCGTCAGGTACTCGTAACGCAGGCCCGACGGCTTGATCACCATCAGATCCGCGGTATGCAGACGCTGCGACACGTTGCCAGCCGTCCACACCACCAGGTTCCACTTGATCAGCTGCTCGTGCAAGGTCGCCACGACCTCGCGCACCTGCTTGATCTCGGCACGAACCTCAGGACCATAATCAGCCAAAGTAGCCATAATCATTTCCTTTCAAATTGAAATAAGTTTTTAAAATATTTATTTACTTGGTTTCCAGCGGAATGCTTTCGATTGCAACATGCTCAATCGGCAGTCCCTTGCGGAAGCGATCGAAGAATTCCTCGAATCCTGCGGCATCGCCTTCATCCGGATTTTCCGT
>OGLF01000696.1_pt1 | contig 21092 bp, 21 predicted proteins | sample 1572701 | NCBI WGS metagenome assembly OGLF01 (sample SAMEA2581910, study PRJEB24529) | metagenome | biome: Human gut stool | place: China | collected 2011 | reverse complement strand
ATTTCCTGTTATTGCTGTAAGGATAGTTCCGACATATCCAATAGCAGTAGTAAGAGCAGTTCCAACAGCTTCCATATTTAAACCTCCTTATTATAATCATTTTAGTATGAATAATACTAAATGAGTGAGTGGGAATCGAACCCACTTAAACCAACTTTCACTCAATTTTCAAACCGATAATTTAAAGAATACGTACGCTAAATGTCCGGCCCTAGTCTTGCTAAAGCAAGCCTCTCCCCATGGGACCCGCCGAACATTCTTAACGCTGTCTAAGAGCCTGCGGCGGTTTGTAGAAGAAAAAACGAATAGTGCATCATTTCTTCTGTGAATCTACAAAGTCTAAGCCTTTGATATATAATGTCTGCTTACCGCCAGAATTCTTCATTCCATACGTTACTTTAGCAGATGCAGGAAGGCCGTGAACTTTTGCACGCTGATAAAAATCAACTGGCATTCTTTCTTTGATTGGAATATAGCCAAGTTCTCCAGAATCTGGATCTGCATTAACAGCATTAATATCTGCTGCAGCAATATAACTCATTGAACAACCAGTTATATGACTTCCATCCTCACTAGCTATGTCGTAAGGCTTACCAACTCCTAAAACAATAATATAATCTTCCATGTTCTTTTCCTTTCTGGTCTATCATAATCAATCAGCCGGCGACCAATCCGGTTGAGACTATATAAGTGAACAGCTTATATAGTTTCAAAATTATTAGGGAAATAAATAGATACTGCAAGTTAACCATGTTCATATTTGACACAACTATTTTCATCAAGTACAAGTGCATCATCATGACACATATTTTTTGATATTTCTTTACACTTTCCAGCTAAAGTTGAAACATCAACACCAGGAATAGCATAATCAATATTACAAAAAGATAATATTTTACTTATATTGTAAAAATCATTTGAATCTAATGATAAATAAATATTTTCGTTCATATATACCTCCTTTCCACCTTGCTTCGTGCATGGACGAATTGACAAGGATTTGATATAATATTTTGTTAAGGTACATCAAAAAGATATTGATTAGCGGCTTATATCTTTTTGAATAACCTATATTTAACTACAAATTTATTATATACCTATATATAGGCATAGTCAATAAAAATATAACTATTTTTAGGTGTATTAAGAAAGGAGTAACATGGAGTTTTATGAAAGACTAGAAAATATGCTAAAATCAAGAAATATAACAGTATATAAAATGTGTAAAGATTTAAAAATAAGCACAAATACAATAGGAAATTATAAAAATGGTACTATACCGAAAATTGATATAGTTAATAAAATATCACTATATTTAGGTATATCAACAGATTATCTTATAAAAGGAGAAGAATTCAATTATAAAATACAAGCAGCATATGATATTGCTGATCCAGGAACACAAGCCGCAGTAAGAAAATTATTAGATATAAATGAATATGAGGAACAAGATATAAAATCATTAACTTCAAAAATTGGATAGAAAGGAATAGATAAATAATGGGAAGTACATATATATGGATAATTATAATTATTGTTGTGATTATAATTAATTCAGTGATAAATAAAAAAATAACAGATAATAAAATAAACAAGAAAAATACAGAAAATGTTAAGTTAAATGATTATCCATATAAATCTAAAATGCTATTAACAAAAACAGAATATAATTTCTATATGAATTTAAGAAAATTTACGGATGAAAAACAATATATTATATGTCCTAAAGTAAGATTAGAGGATTTCATTGATGTTACAAATAAACAGGAGCTATATAAATACAGAGGATATATAAAAAGTAGACATATTGATTTTTTAATATGTGATAATAAATTGCATATTAAATTTGGTGTAGAGCTAGATGATAAAACTCATAATAGCAATAAAGCAAAAAATACAGATGAATTCAAAAATAAACTATTTGATACAATTCAAATTAAACTGTACAGAATAAATATTAATGATAATTATGAAGATAAAATAAAACAGATCTTCAATAATTTGACATAAATAAAAAAATATATTAATATAATAATACAAAAAGGTGCTACCGATAGACGGTTTAGCCTTAACAAAAATGCTTAAAAAATAACCGCTTAGTTGTCCAGACTGGGGCGGTTATTTTTTTGGTATTTTATATACAATAGTAATAATTGCACACAACATAATAACAAAAGTAAATAAATCGTTATATGTAACCATGTCAATCACCCCCTTTCGAAGGTTATTGACTAAACCGCCTACCGAGATATGGTAGCACCCAGAAATTATAGTAACATGAAACAGATAATAACGCAAATACGACTTTTAATCTAGGTGTCCCGGGTTCGAACCCCGGTGGGCTCATTGCAAAGGGAATGGTTGAAATACCGTTCCCTTCTTTTTTTGCCATAGTGGACTAGGGGTCAAACGGGTGTCGTAGTCTTAGAATGGAAAAAGTGTGATTTTAATATAAAAGGTATAAAAAGTCTGCAAAGCCGCATAAATACTGGGAGAATCGTTGGTGGTGAAGTTGGGCACTTTTGTGGCACTCGGTGACGTAAGATAATACAAAGATTACTGCATTTTGTAAATCACCAACCTGTAAATATATATAATAAATTTGATACAAGAAACAGAGCAAGTACTAAGGTAGCGAAAACCTTTCAGTACTTGCTCTTATTTTATTTACAGGAGGTTTGCTATGGATGACAAGATAAGTGCTGTTGTTGGTAAGCTACAGCAAAGACTTGGAGATGATTACGAGGTGAGAATTGTTGATGTAACAAAGAACAATGATACTGTGAAGAAAGGAATTTCTGTCAGGAAGAATGGAGAGAAAATCGGAAGAATATATTACTGGAATGGAGAAGCATTAGAAGCATTTCTTGGTGATGTAGAAAGCAGGTCTACAGCTATAACGGAGAAAGAAAACGTGGAAGTAAAGTATTTCCAAAGAATACATCAAAGGCAAATATTAAGAGGTTTATGGCTGAAAAGGAGAGAGAATATTTTTTGCAATCTAATGCCAGTAGTTCACGCATCTTGTTGAAGGAGTTTGTACCAATATATCTTGAAATAAGTGATAAATGGCATTCTCCAAGTACTCAAGCGAGTGATAGGAGCTTTTTATATAACAAAAAACATGGTATAGTCACATCTCTTGGTGAATGTAGATTAGAAAATATCAAGATGAAAACATTACAGCTATATATTGATGAAATGGAAGGATTGAGCTCTAAGACAAAATTTAACTATCTTATGTTGATATTGGCAATGCTGGAGATGGCGAAGAAGCTTGAATATATTGACTTTATAAAAAATCCAGCCAAGGATGTTATTGTGAAAAAAACAAAGCCAAAAGGAATAGTACCATACACGATACAGGAAGCGAGATACATACTTCAAGAGGTTAATAAGTGTGAGGATGAGAATACAAAACTAATAATTGAACTCGCTCTTCTGTGCGGGCTCCGTAGAAGTGAGATAGCAGGTATTCAGATGAAGGATATAGATTTTGATACAGGAACAATCAATATTAGCCATGCTAGGGTGGCAGCAGGAGATAAAGATTACGAGAAAGAACCTAAGTCATATTCAGGATACCGCAAGATATATGTAATGGATGAACTCATGAGTTTACTCAAACAACAGAGAAATAAGAAGCGATTCAATGATTCAGCTTATCTTTTAACAGACAATCAGATGAATCCTGTAAGGGTATGGCAGATTAGTGATAAATATAGAACATTTATGAAGTCATTAAATATTGAATACAAAAGTCTGCATGTTCTTCGACACACCTATGGAAGCATTTTGGCAAGCGAAGGAATCGGTGCTAAGGATTTACAATACTTGTTAGGGCATGCCAGTATCGTTACGAGTTACGATATATATATTGGGTTGTATGAAGAGAATCGTAGGAAGGCAACAGAGAAACTGCAAAAGTCACTTTTTGTTAGTTGAGATAATTACTAGGTAGGAAATACATTTAAAACAGATAATGATTAAGTCCTGAGTGGTAATATGAATGATTGCTCAGGATTTTCTTATATAATATTTATTATGCGATTATGACACCTTTCTAGGCACTTCTGAGCAGAGATGATGAGGAATGTGATTAAGAGAGCTTATGTTTAATAAAGCCTCTTAGATAGCATATATTCTAACACAGAAAATGTTTTATAAGATAATAAAAATTTTATTTGAAGATTATTATATTATGTTACATGATGCTGTTGATATACTATAATAAAAAGATTTAAAAAAATAATATTTTCATGAAATAAAATATTATTATATATTGATTTTTTTCTGATAATTGCATATAATATACTTAGATTAATAATACTAACACTTTTTGAAAAGGAGAAGAAGATTATGGCTCGTAAAAAAATAATTGATGCAAATGCTTGTAAGTTTTCATTATTTATTAGTGGTGATAATAAAGAAACACTAGATGAACTTACTGACAATTATCAGCTAAAATATGGACCTATGATTAATAAGATTATCGGAACATTTTGCATAATGCCTAAAGCTGTTAAAAAGGTATTTGAAACAACATGTATTTCAGAATATAAAAGACTTACAAAAGAGTTATCTCTGACAAATGATGATTTTCATAAGAAAGCATTAGAAGAAGAAAAAGACGTATATAATGAAATATTTAAATTAATAAATAATGGAAAATATGAAATCATAGAGGAAGCAGCGGAAAATAATACAATGAAAAAAATTGAGATTGCTGATGGATATTTAATCATTCCTCATGATTGGATTGTAGTAAATCCAGAGTATGCAAAATCTTGCAGATATGCAGCTGTATTAGAATGTAGAAATTCAGAAAGATATAATGTACCACATTTTATATATTTTAATAATTATAAATATGCAAAGCAGTACACAGAATCTCTTGAAAAAGATTTTTATAAACTCTGTGAGAAAAAATGGGACAGATTTTCATATATTGAGAAACTCTCTAATGATAATCAATTAATACCCGACCCTGATAATGAAGGAAATTATTTGAATTTAGATGAATATCTTCAGTCACCAACAATCGGATTATTCAGCATTGAAGAACAAAACGAAGATTCAACAGAAGATTATCCATTTAATGCTATGATTATAAGAGACTAAGAAAAATATTGAATTAAAATTAAACCTATATAAATAAAGTCTTGATTATTATTTCAAAAGAATAAATAAAAGAAATGCTGTTGTGTTGTAACACAACAGCATTCTGTGTAACAACTCAGGATAAATGCTAAATTATTACGATTACAATTTTATAATATCACATTTATCCTTAAATATATAATTCTTTTATTTTTTTTAACATTTCCCAAAACAGATATATTTATACACATTTTCTTATGAAAAAAACACCATTTGGTGTATATAAATGTATATTATCCGGCTGTTTTTTAGCTTTATTTCAATTATAATAGAAAGACTAACTATTAAAAGTCAAGTCTAAAATTAAGAAATTTTTGAATGAATTGCAGAAATGCATTTCAGATATAAAAGAATCAAAAATGATTCTTAGAACCTTGAAAACTGCATGACAAATAGAGTGTCATTGCTGGCACTCAAAAAAGGAGTTATTTACAGAAACGAATTACGAGGCACTTTGGTAAGGTTGTCCTGATTTTTCCATTGCGTAAATCGTTCTTACAAGTTTTTTTGTGGCATGAGATAACGCAACATTATAATGTTTGCCCTCGGCTCGTTTTTTAGCAAGATATGTTCCAAAGGATTCGTCCCAATGACAGACATATTTTGTCGCATTGTAAAGGGCATACCGCAGATACATTGAGCCACGCTTTTCCATGTGGGAATAACAGTTATCTAACTGTCCCGATTGATAGGTAGAGGGTGACATTCCGGCATAGGCAAGTATCTTATCAGGGGAGTCGAAACGGCTGAAATCACCAATCTCAGCAATAATCATGGCACCCATACGATAGTTGATACCAGGAATGCTGAGAATTGGAGAATTGATTTCATCCATAATGATTTTGATCTCGTTTTCGATTTCTTCAATTTCTGCATCTAGTTCACGGATGAGTTTGATGGTATGTTTCAGTTCCAAAGATTTCGCAGGCATATGAGAGCCGATCGAAGTCCTCGCAGCTTCACGAAACAAGACAGCGGTATCTTTGCTATATCTGCCTTTGGAAGATTCAGTAAGCAGATTTGAAAGTCTGGTAAGATGAGCATTCGCAACTGTGTCTGCACTTGGAAACTCGGAAAGCAGGGCATAGACGGAAGACATATGAAGTGTAGGAACGAGCTTTTCCAATTCGGGAAAAAGGATACAAACAAGTCTGGAAACGGAAGATTTCAGTTTTGCTCATTCTTTTACTTTATCAAAACGATAACGAGTGAGTGACTTTAATTCCTCGTTGTGGTATGATGTGTCTGAGTAGGACTTCAAGTTCACATCAGACATTATCATAGTAGCAATAGTACGGGAATCAACTTGATCCGTTTTTGTCTTTCTAAGGCTTAGACTTTTTCTGAAGATTGTAGCTGTAGTGTCCGGTGGCTTCCAGTCCTATTTTTACTTTTGTAAAATCAGCTGATACGGATTCGATTCTTTGAAACAGGGATTCAAAACCTTCCCGATTGTTAGAGATGGTAAAGGACTTAAATAATACTTCACCGTCTGAATTGGTAATAAAGCAGTCGTGTTTGTCTTTTGCAACATCAATTCCAACGTAGATCATAAAAATACTCCTTTGAATAAATTTGATACTGTTTAGAACCACTGGTACTCTTTGCGATTGTAACCTCGTTCTAAATAAACCGTCATGCGGTATCTAACTGATTAACAAATATACAAAGAGACTGTGGTTGTAGCCTTTCTAAAACCATCAGGTGGTAGGGAAAATAAAACAATCCACAGTATCTCCAATAGTATAGCATACAGTCCTTGGAGAGGGACTATAAACACTACTACTTTATAATACGAGGAATTATATATGATTAATTATGCGTTTGTAATTTTGGAAAATATATATACTTTTATTTTGTCATTATTTGCAGCATATTATGTTTGTAGGTGGTTGATATTGAATAATAGTTGGAAAAAATTATTTTTTATTGAACCATATATGTATATACAGACAATAGTAATATATTTTCAATTTCAAATAAATAATGATATGGGATTTAGTGAATCAGTAGTATTTTTAATAGGAATAGTACTAGCTTGTATTCGTGCATATTTAATTATTATCAAATACGAAAAAGGTTTAACTAAGATAATGGGATTTATAGGAATAATATTGGTGCTAATGCTTTTTTGTATACAGTTTTCAAAGAAGTTTTATTTAATAGCTTTTGGAGTGAAAATATTATTGTTTTTCACATTGTTATATTGTGTTAGTTTGATAAAACCACAGAAGATAAAGTATTACTATTTTATTTTACTTTTTATTCTATATATTATATGTATAATGATAATTACATTTATATCATATTCTATTTTACAAACTACGATAGAATACGAAAATTTCTATATTGCTGTGAGAAATTTATATTCAATTTCAGAAGTTCAACTAAATATATATGAAAATATTGATAATATATTTAACTTTATTTTAATTAAATTTATTGATGCCATTATATTAGGTAAGGCATTAGAGTTTTTCATTCATAACGATACAAGTAATCAAAAGTAATTGTTTAATGATAATATGTGAAAATTGTCATTTAAATATGTTTTAGATAATGTGAATTATAATATTTATAAAATTAAAATAGATGATGTAACTAAAAATATTTACTAAAAGTAGACGGAATAAAACAAATACTGAGTGGTCATATGAATGATTGCTCAGGATTTTCTTATATAATATTTATTTAGCGCTTATGACACCTTTTTAGGCACTTCTGAGGAGAGATGATGAGGAATGTGGTTAAGAGAGCTTATGTTTAATAAAGCCTCATAGATAGCCTGTTTGATACCGATACGAGTTACTAACCAGGTGGGGTGATTTAGATTGCAGTTTTTATTAGGTAGTTAATAATTTATTTGAAAATTTTTATGATAAAGATCTTTACAAAATCTATTAAATAATGTATTATTATTCGTGATGAACAATAACTCGAATATTTGTTCGAACTATTTGTAAAGGATGAAGAATAAATGAAAAAAACTGTCTGTGAATTATTTGCTGGCGTTGGTGGTTTTAGGTGTGGCTTGAATCATATTAAAAGTATAGAAGATGCAAATAAAATAGAGAAATGGAAAACGGTATGGTTTAATCAATGGGAACCGGCAGAAAAGACAACGCAATATGCACATGATTGCTATATTAAACATTTTGGAACTTGTCTTGATTTGGAAGGAAAAGATACAACAAACTATGACATTAATTGTGTTGATAAAAAATTGATACCTGATCATTCTTTACTGGTAGGTGGGTTCCCATGTCAAGATTATAGTGTAGCTGGTAGTTTGGCTACATCTAAAGGATTAGAGGGAAAAAAAGGTGTTTTATGGTGGGATATTAGAGAAATATTAGAAAAAAAAGAAACGCCATTTTGTTTATTGGAGAATGTTGATAGGTTGATAAAGTCACCTGCAAAGCAAAGAGGAAGAGATTTTGCAATAATATTAGCGTGTTTTAGAGATTTAGGATATGTTGTGGAATGGCGAGTCATAAATGCAGCTGAATATGGATTCCAGCAAAGAAGACGCAGAGTTTTTATTTTTGCATATAAAGAAAAAACACGATATGCACAAAAAATTAATCAATTAATTAATTATGATTGTGATGGTAGTGAAGATTCAAATATAAAATCAGTATGGTCATTGATTCAAAAAAATGGTTTTTTTGCAAAAACTTTTCCTATTGAGACATTCAAAGACACTAGTATCAAAACGCATACATTAACAGAAGAAATTGGCGAGATATCTGGAGATTTTTCCTTTGAATTTGATAATTCTGGTGTTATGAAAGATGGAATGATATATAGTGTAAAAACCATTTCTGATTATACAGGTGAGAGAATTGTTTTAGGTGATATAATTGATACAGAAAAAGCGGACGATGAATATTTTATTCCAATTGATGAACTATATTATACAGATGTAAATATAAATTCTAATGATGCTAGAATAAATCCTTTGTCAAAAGAACAGAAACATACGTGGCAATACCTAAAGGGTGGGAAGAAAATGCCACGAAAATCAACAACTGGACATGAATATTTATTCTCGGAAGGTCCAATACCAATGATTGATGAATATGATAAACCAGCTCGTACAATGTTAACATCGGAAGGTGGATTTTCAAGGACAACACATATTGTAAGAGATAGAATAACTGGAGATATTAGATTATTAACTGCTGAAGAATGTGAGAGAATACAGGGATTTCCAACAGGATGGACTAAGGAATGCTTAGTTAATAAAAAAATTATTAATATGCCTATCAAGAAAAGAAGATTTATGATGGGGAATGCATTAGTTGTTAATATAATAGAACAAATGGAACCAATTCTTGATGAAATTGTTTCAAATGAAATATAATTTATACAGGCTACCTTTAAAGATAGCCTGTTAGTAATATAAATAAATGACTCGGTTACTTTGATATTTCGTTAAGTATATAATTATTATTAATCCAAAAACTTTGAGTTGTCATATATTGACCATCAGGAAGTACATTGGCATCTTTTTCAATATCTCCTTTTGAATATCCATTATTTAGTTTATAAGCAGATTTACCTGCATGAGGTCTAATATGTATAATTCTATTGTCATTTTTTCCTGGAAGATTATTGGAGACCTTTCCATTTTTATTAATTTTAAAAGTAATACCATTAATTATAGTATTTTTAATTTTTAGCCATCCTGATTTAACATCACCTTCTAAATCAGATATTGGCATATTCCAGAATTTTACATCATATAAGATATAATGATTTTTTTTTCGTTTGAATATTACGAATAAAAATTTAGTTGATGAAAAATAGTTATATATATCAGAATCTTCCCAATCTTCATTTATTATATTCATAAATTTAAATGGAGGAAATGACATGTTTTCTCTTATTTTATTATTTTCTTCAAGTCGTATGGTTTTAACAACAATATTTGATTTCACAAATTCATCTGCATGATTTCCTTTAATTCCGAGCATACGGTAAGTTAAATCTACCCATTGAGCCTTATTATTATTATATATTCGATTATAATATTCGCATAAATGCATATCAGATTCGCCAATATGAAATTGCAAACGTTCTATAATGATATCTTCAAATGATTTCTGCGCTAATAAAGAGGAATCTTTAATAATGGTTTCGTAAGGAACAGAGTCATTTAATATATATGCATGTAAAACATAATCCATATAGCTTCTTTTAAAACAAAAATTCCTTTTTTTGGCAGGATAGTTTACACCGTTACAATCATAATATTGTGAACGTAAGCTTTTTTCAGCTGTTGCTCCCTTTGTACAAGCTCCTAAATATAAAGTGTCACTTTCAGAAATTTCATGAGCCTTACCTAAACGTATTTTTTTGATGATGTTATTGTAATCAGAAATAATTATAGATAAATCATCTTTGGGAGGTGTAAAAAGGTTCGCAAATAGAATTTTATTAAACATTCTAGGAATGGATTTATCTCTTAAATAAAAAATTAAGAGTATTAATCGAATTTTGTTCCACACATGACTTTTATAAAAATCAATTTCTACAGGTTCTTCATAAGAAATATTAGTTATAGATAAACGTTCTCCGGCAACATATTCACCACTTTTTTTTACATCAATACAAGTTTGCTTTAGTTCAACACCAGCATCAGGAAAATCTGCTCCTTGATTTGAATTAGGTTTATAACCGAAGTAATACTCTTCAAGAAAATTGCCTAATTGTCCTTTGGCAGCAGTATTGTTGTTAGAATTAGAATCAAGTTCATTCAAGCGATTATAATATGCTAAATATCTTTGTTTTACATCAAAGAAAGTTTTTCCCTCCAAATTTTTTGCATATCGTAATATACTTTCAGCAGATGTTGGATCATAATCAAATAACATAGTAATATTTACCTCCGTAATATACGAATATTATATCATATTTTATATCTATAATGTTTGAAAAAATAAAAGTATATTAAATAGTTAAAGGTCTAGTTTAAGTTTCAAGGTATAAAAGATATCTTTGAACAAAAATATGAATTTATGATATAATCAAATTACATTATATTTGTTGATAAGTGGAAGATATTTAAAATGGTATATTAATTTATTATGCATTGATATAGAAATAAGAGGGGAGGTCTTTGTATGAATGAGGAAATAATTCTTAGCATGGCAAGACCATATATCAAAAATTCAGAAATTACATATGCCGATTTTGATAATATTTATAAAATGTTATCAGTCAAAGAGCAATATGAGGTTACAGAAATTTTATTACAAAATGGAGTAAATTTTGTTGATGAAAATAAAAAATCGAATAAAGAACCGTTTGTTTTAGAATCAGATTTAGATGAAACAGATTTTGAGATTTTATATGATGAATCAATTTTTAAAGATAATAGAGGTGAATCGTTTAGTGAAGAAGATGAAGTAATAGAATTAAATTATGATATTAGACAATCTAATGATATATTATGTCATCTTATTCAGGAAGAAAATAAACAAGCAGTACAAGATCTATGTATAAAGAACAAACGTCTTGTAGATAAATATGTAATATCATATCAGAAAAGATATGGAAATAGACTTGATTTTGAAGACCTTGAACAGGTAGGATTTATTGGATTAATTAAAGCAGCTAAAAAATTTGATTTTCAAAAAGGTACAGCTTTTAGTACATATGCAGTATATTGGATAAAACAGGCAATTTCTAGAGAAATTATGGATAATGGATTTGTTATTCGAATACCAGTTCATATGATGGAACGTATAGTAAAGGTAATTCAACTTGATAATAAATTAGTAGAAAAAGAAAAAAAGTTGTCTAAAAGGATTAAGCAAATATCAGTGGATTTGGGTATTACGGAGAAAGAAGTGAGAGAGTGTCTGGTTTTAAGAAATGATTTTTTATCATATACATCATTGAATGTTCCGGTTGGAGTTGAAGAAGAAACCGAATTATGTGAATTTATTGCAGATGATGAAAGTGATTCTGTAGAAGATAAAGTATATGATTTATTGCTTCATGAACAGCTGGAAGAAGTACTGAGGACACTTACGGATAGAGAAGAAAAGGTATTACGATTAAGGTATGGTTTTGAAGATGGACGTACTCATACTTTAGAAGAGATAGGAAAAAAATATAATTTAACAAGAGAACGTATACGACAGATAGAAGCAAAAGCATTGAGAAAAATAAAGCGCACATCACGTTCAAACAAAATTGTTGATTTTTTAGATTGAGGAGAAATTATATGAATAAATCTATTATTATAAATGTAATAAATGATAAAATTAAATCTTTAGATATTGAAAAAAATTCGATTATTGTACTTAAAGGTATACCAGTTAATGTTGTAGATTCGACAACGGAGAAGATTAATTTAGCTGATATTATAGATAACAAACTAAAATATTTTATGTCAATAATTGAAAAAAGAAAATATATATCTTATGAGGAATTTATTTTATTAGCGGATTTCGTGGTATCACAATATAAATATGTTTATATCCTTAATAATAATATATATATAAATCAATATCCAATAGAAGGATGTTTTCCAGAGGATGTAAGGAGAGGATTGCTGGCTCATTTTGATGAGGCAGAGGCGGAAGAAAATGATGAAACATATATCGGTGATATAGACGAATACATATCAATATTTGATGGAATAAAAGAATATGATGGAAATTTGTTTGGAGTATATAGTCAAAATAATACGGTTTTAAATAATTCTAAAATAATAAACATCAATTTGTTTGATAAGAAAGATGTAGATATAGAACTGGCTAATAATGATACTGTAATTGATTATGATATCATTGAAGAATCGGATTATATTGATTTTTTAAAAAAATTATTTGAACAGCCCGATGAATTATGTATAAGAGTATCAAATTACACAGGAGATTTAAATAAGCTAAAAAATCATATATTTACAGCTTCAGCGTATTGGGGAGTGTATACAAAAATTTATTTTGTACAAGTATCTAATATTGAAGATAAATATGAGCATAGAGATGAATATATAGAAATATTAAGGAAATATTGGGGATATTCATCATATAGAAAATTACCTGTATATAATATGTCAAAGCTTGAAAATGGTGAAAAAGAAGTAATTCAAGTTTCACAAGAAAATATAATTTCTAATCTAGTTCAACAAGTTGAAAATTGTGGAGAGGGTAAGGATTTTAGAGATATATTTGTTACTGCACCAACGGGTGCTGGTAAATCAGTTATGTTCCAAGTACCTGCGATATATTTGGCTGAAAAATATAACCTGCTTACAATAGTAATATCACCATTAATTGGATTAATGAATGATCAAGTGAAAAATTTAGAATTGAAAAATTATACTTATGCTAAAACTATTAATTCAGATATTTCACCTATTGTAAAACAAGATATAATTGATAAAGTTGCAGATGGACAATATCATATTCTGTATATTTCTCCCGAGACACTACTGAGTAGAAGTGATGTAGAACAGCTAATTGGAAATAGAACAATAGGAATGATAATAATTGACGAGGCTCATATTGTTACAACGTGGGGAAAACAGTTTAGACCTGATTATTGGTATTTAGGAGATCATATAAAAAAACTTAGAAAGAAGCAAATTCAAAATCCGGATAAGAGAAAATCATTTGTTATAGCTACATTTACAGCAACAGCTATATATCGAGGATTGGAGGATATGTATATAGAAACAATTAATAGTTTACATATGCTAAGTCCAATTACTTATTTAGGGTATGTAAAAAGAAATGATATAGATATCGTAATTGATAAGTCGAAGAAAGATAAAAATGAACGTTCAGAATACGAATTGGATAAATTTGAGCAAATAGAAAATGTGATAAAAAGAGCTATAATTACCAATAAAAAAACTTTAATATATTTTCCAACAGTAGCCCTAATAGAAAGATGTTATGAATATCTAAGAAGTAAACGAGAAACTGAAAAGGTTGCTGTATATTATGGAACTTTGAGTAAAGATAAAAAACAGGAAAGCTATGAAAAGTTTTATGCAAAAGAAAAATTGATAATGTTAGCTACAAAAGCTTTTGGTATGGGAATTGATATTAATGATATAGAATTAGTAGTTCATCTTGCACCAACAGGAAATGTATGTGATTATGTTCAAGAGATAGGACGTGCGGCTAGAAAGGAAGATTTACGAGGAGAAGCCTTTTATCATTACAATGCTAAAGACTTTAAGCATATTAATAGATTACATGGATTATCTACAATTAGGCATTATCAATTAATTGAGGTGATAAAAAAGATAGATGAACTTTATCAGCAAAGCCTTCAAGGGGGCAAAAGAACAGATTTTACAAAAAAAAGGAATGCAATGTTACTTGATGCTGAAAATTTTTCATATATTTTTGGTACACCTGTTAGTGATGAGGATAATAATGTAAATAAAGTAAAAACTGCATTATTATTAATTCAGAAGGATTTTGAATCAAAAGTAGGATTTTCTCCAATACAAGTAAGACCTATTCCGATGTTTTCCATTGGATTTTTTGAAATAAATCCGAGAATTCAGGAAAAAATAAATAACAAATATTTTGGAGCAATTGAAGAAATTGAACATAATAAACATATTTGTAAAGTATTTTTGAGTTCAATTTGGAATAAAGATTATAGAACATTATCATTTCCTAAATTTAAATATGAAATATATTCAAAAAATCAAGAATTGGATTTTGTAACTAAATTTCCAATGAATTCGGCTCTTTGTGTTGGAATTACATTTAATGATGATTATACAAGTATATTCAATAATATATGGGGAGCACTTAAGAAATTTATATTAAAAAAAGTGCAGTTAGCAGAACATACGGCTGTTTCTGAAATTGTTGATGCGTTGTTAGAGGATTGTGAAATTAATAAATATAAGGCAGAGACAATTTGTGAAGTTATTATAGCTTCAATGGATTCATATAGAAAGAATTTTGCAAAAACAACTTATCCAATAGCACAGGAAAAGACAACAACAGCAGGAAAGACAAAATATCAATTTAATGTTGCAGTAAATTCATATTTTCAATGGGTTGAGATAGGTATGCATAAAGTAGAGGAAGAAACAAAAAATGGTCAGTTATATTTAATCAATGATGCGGGGAATAAGACAAAAGAATACAATGTAATATTGGGAATTCTTGAGGCTTTAGGGTGTTTGTCGTTTAAGATGTTAGGAGGAGCTAATAGTCAATTATATATTTATATTAACCAGATTCAGTCATTAAAGAATATATTAAATGCTCCATATAGATATAATAATAGGTTATTGGATATGGTTGCAGAAAGACATCTTATTTCTGTTAAAATGTTGACATATATATATGAAAGTGGTTTTGAAAGTGAAAAAATATGGGATTTATTAGAAGATTATTTTCTTGGAAAAATTCCAGAGAAAGTAAAAAAAGAATGTAAGAAAGAAAATCCTAAAATATCCTTAGATTAATAACAAAAAATGAAATATGATGAAAGCTTATGTTGATATATGTGTTGTGTAGGAATATTTAATTGTATATGATGCTTGAAATCATGTAAGAATAATTGCAAATATTTCGGGCACTTTTCCGGCACTTATTTCATCACTAATCATTACATAAAAATCATTACACAGGCTATCGGCTCCTACTGGACTAGTGCCATAAAGGAGACCTAAGAAAGCCAGTGTTTAAGCGGTCTCACGGCTTCGAACCCCGGTGGGCTCACTGTCAAGGGAATGGTTGGTTGACCATTCCCTTTTTTCTTTTTGTGCCTGGTGACTAGGGGGAGAACAGGTGTCTTGTGAAGAAATTCATTCTTTATTATTTCCAAGTAGTAATTATTATGATTTTGAGAAACCGCATAAATGCTGGTAATGTTTGAAGGTGAGTTGGGCACTTTTGTGGCACTTGGTGTCAGGGTGAGTGATATATTTATATTGGATTTTTGTTTTTATTATTTTGATTATTGTGTTAACATAAATAAAATAATTGTTTTTTAAAATAAATTATAATTGACTTATATATTAGAGGTGGATAATGCAGGAAATTAAGAAATGGGGATTTGGGGCAGCGCCATTAAAAGAAAAGCAAGAAAATAAATATAAATATAATTTAACAGTGGTTTTGAGTTATATTCATAACATATCAATGCCAGTAAGTGAATCATTATTAAATAGTATAAGTGAAGTAAAAGGATTATTTAACAGAATAATAAAGCAAGATCAATGGGATTGGTTTACTGTAAATATGTATTTTGACTATCCCTCAAATAAAGAATTAGTTAAAATTGTATGTTTGTTGTCAGATTTGAGGCGAAATGTTAAAGAACTGAATATGACTCAAATTGAAAAGACAGTAGAAAGAATTTTAAAAACAAATTTTACCCAATATAGTCAGAATTTTCTAGAATTTAGCAATAGACCTGATACAGATGATTATATTTATATTTTATCAAGAAGGGATAATAAAGATTTACTTAAGATAGGTATGACTACAAGGAATGTTATTAAAAGGTGTAATGAAATAAATTCTGCAACAGGTATAGTTTTTCCATTTTCACCTAGAAAGGTTTTTAGAGTTTATGATGCATCATATTCTGAAAAATTGGTTCATAAAGAATTATCACAGTATCGAATAAGGAACGATAGAGAATTTTTTATATTATCATATTCAAAAGCATGTGAAATGATAGAGAAAATTTTAATAGACAATAATATGATGTATTATAAGTATGACAATAAAGAAAAGTAGGAATTTGAGTATTAGTTTATAGGAGTTTTATATGAGTGATTTAAAAGCAATAGAGTATAAAAGATTTGAAGATATTTTGAAAAAGTAATAAAACGTGCAATGATTGCATGTGAAAATAGTGGACATAATGTTTTGGACGATTTTGCCGAGGTCAGCAAAATCGTGGAAGCTGGTGCAACACACAAATCTACAAGGGATTATGAATTATCAAGATATGCTTGCTATTTAATAGTTCAAAATGGTGATCCGAGAAAAGAGGTCATTGCTTTAGGACAAACATATTTTGCCATTCAGACATATAGACAAGAAGTAGCTGATCATTTCAATGAATTGGATGAGGATAATAGAAGGTTGGTGGTAAGAGGTGATATAAAGCAATGGAATCAGATGTTAGCAGAAACTGCTCATAATGCAGGTGTTATTACAGATACAAGTAATAAAGAGAAAATAGACTGCATGGTAATCAACATGTATCGGTATCTATCTTTTGAAGAACTGTATCAGCATCACAGTAAAGTGTCCATTGGATATAACAAAGATGAGATTGCAAATCCGAAAGAAATGCTTATGTATTATTCTAACGAAATGATAGAGCAATATGGTGTTGTTGCCATTGAAATAAAAGTTCTATAGCTTCCTATTTATAAATTACATTTTATAGAATATCCGCAAATTACCAACCTACAACCATATATAATAACTTTGATACAAAGAAACAGAGCAAGTACTTGAGTATAGAAACTTAAGTGCTTGCTCTTATTTTATTTATAGGAGGTTACTATGGATGACAAAATGAATGATGTGATTGATGAAGTGCAGAAAAGACTTGGAGAAGAATATGAGGTGAAAAGAGTTGAAGTTATGAAGAACAATGACACAAAACTGAAAGGAATTCAGGTCAGGAAAAAAGATATGAATGTTGCAAAGATATGTTACTGGGCTGGTGAATCAGTTGATGAGATTGTAGATGTGATTAATAGCAGCCTGTTTCCTAAATTTGATTGTAAAATCAATTTGGAGAAACTAAAGGACAGGATTGTCTATACTCTGGTAAATGCTGATTCTAATAAGAGCAGACTAAAGACTATACCTTACAGGCTATTGGAAGTTACGGAAAATGATTTGTATACATTTGCAACTAAGAATGCCCAGAAACTCTATGCTCAGAGTATTATGTCACTTACGGATATTGTATCAAAAATAGATAATCGGTCTCAGGAAGATGTCAGCAACACTACTGAGACTATTTTTGTATTGACTAATTTCAAAAAGCATTTTGGGGCTTCATGTATCTTGTATCCAGATGTGTTGAAGAATTTCTGTATAGAGAAAAATATGGATGGTGTTTACATGATTCCGTCTTCTGTACATGAATTTCTGCTTTGGGTAATGGATAAGGAATATGTAAATTGTGGCTATGTTAGGCAAATGATTAAAGAAGCTAATAAAGATAGCTTGTCAGACAGTACATCTTCCTTCTCCAAGAGTATACCAGCATAGAGGAAAATGCGTGGTAAAAGAGACTAAGACTGCTAGTAGTGTAAGGGTAATTCCTATAAATAATACCCTTTGTACATTAATAAAGAAAGCAAGAAACGATTACTACAAGAAGATGTTTGCAAAAGGAGAAGATTTTGTGGATTCAAAGGCTCTATTTACGGATGATTGTGGAAATCCATCAAGAAGTGAAACATTGTCAAATGAATATAAAGAATTCCTGGATTCACATTCGGATGAAATCAGATATCTTAATCTTCACGCATTGAGGCATACATTCGCTTCACTTGCCCTTAAGAATAATGCAGATATCAAGTCTGTGCAGAATATTTTGGGTCATGTAGATGCCTCTACCACTCTTAATACATATGCCTGTGCTTATGAGGATCAGAAGCGGTCTGTAATAGAAGATATGGAAGCAAAGTGGATTAAGACGAGCTAGGAGGTGCTATATGCAAAGAGAATATGACATTTGTATTGCCAAAAAGGATATTTGATAATAACCGGAGTTAACCAAGGATACAGTCCTGTCAGTTATAGGTTTTGGTTACTTGCAACGAAAAGCCAGAAAATACACAAGCCAATATGTAAAAGCTCTTGACATAATGTACGACACACAGTATACTAAATTAAAACTATAGTGTGTGGCACACAGCACAGCGTAGCAAAATTATTGCTTTGAATCAATAATAATTTAAAGAAAGGTGGAAATTTGATGAATTGTGATGAAATTGTTTCAGGATTAATTTTAGAATTCAGACGAGGCACACTTATCATGGTGGTGTTAGCACAACTAAATAAACCAATGTATGGATATTCATTGGTAAAGGAATTAGAAGGAAAAGGTATTTCGATAGAAGGCAATACATTATATCCTCTACTGAGAAGACTAGAGAGTCAAGGTCTGCTAAAAAGTGAATGGGAAACTGAGGCAACGAAGCCAAGAAAATATTATATCATCACAGAAGATGGGAAGCTGGTTTATAAAAAAATTAAAGAACACTGGAAAAAATTTTCACAGTCAATCAATGTTTTAATGGAGGAAGAGTAGATGGTAAAAAATGATTTAATCGACAGATACATTTATGCAGTTACGAAACATATGAAATCTGCCATGAAAAAAGACGTGGCGGCGGAATTAGAGACAATCATACAAGATATGTTGGAGGAACGATGTGAGGATGTTACTCCAACTGAGCGTGATATCAAAGTTGTTCTAACGGAACTGGGAACCCCGAATGAGTTAGCTTCAAAATATAAAGGTGAAACACAGGATTGTTTGATTGGGCAGCCGTATTACAGTTTATATGTGTATGTATTGAAAATCGTGACAGTGTGCATCAGTGGAGGAATGTTACTTGCTCAAATCATGGCAGCATTAACATCGCATACAATCTGGTATATAGCTATCTATAGAACCATCGGTGGGATTTTTGGTGGTATATTGACAGGATTTGCATTTGTGACATTATTATTTGCATTCTTTTATAAAAAAGGAATTAAGGTGGATGGGTTAAATGATGGAATAGATAATTTGCCTCCTGTTCCACAAAAGACTAATAGAATTTCTAAAGCAAATGCGATTGTTGGAATTGCTTTTTCAGTTATATTCACTCTTATATTTCTTGTATGTCCGCAGATTATATGCATTGCATTTGTAAAAAATGGGGCAAGTGTTTATGAACCACTTTTTAATTTAGAATATATCAGGCAAACATGGTATTTTATTCTTGCATTTGGAATTTTGGGTGTTGCAAGGGAAAGTGTGAGACTTATTGATGGCAGCTATACAAAAAGGGTGATGCTTGTTACTATTATTACCAACCTCATTGATGGTGCGTTAACAATTATTTGGCTATTAAACGACAAGATCATGAATCCTAATTTTTTTGAAGGTATTGAGCAGTTGTTTGGAGAAAATACAGAAGTTATTTCGCAGGTTTTCATACAATTTAATAAGGTATTTCTTGCAATTATCATTTTTGCGCTGGGAATTAATTGCATTGAGACAGTTATAAAAGCATTAAAATATAGTCGAAAATAAATAATTTGTAAAAGGCATATCTGACATTATGGAATCAAACAGTTTTCAGATATGCCTTATGACGTTATAACGCTTCAAGTGAAAACTATGCATTTTATATTTTGTTCTACATTTCCAGTGAATTTTCCGTGTCTACCCCAATTTGCATCGTGCCATCAAGGTACAGCCTTGCATATTCAAGCGGTTCGTCAATCGCCAGTGCATTTAACGCACACTGAGAGCATGGTGTAGTTTTAATACCATTTTCTGCCTTATTGCAGTCAATACGAAGCATATAACCAGTATGGGTGTAGATGTCTATGCTGTTCTAGTACATATTGTATTCTGCGTAAATAATATTCATATCGTGTCTCCTTCAAATCAATTAATCACATTAAAAAAATCAGAAGCATTTCAATCAGTTCACCATGTCAGTTTCATTTTGTGTTATACTGTGTTTATATGATTTTGTTGCCCTTGCTTTTTCCCTTACCAGAGTCCGTAAACTCTGGTGGGACGATATAACACAAGGGAACATATAAGGGAAAGATCACCTGTCACAAACTTAGTGTTTTCAATAGTTTGTGAGAAATTTGATAACAAAATATAACAGTTTAGATAAGGCAGCGCTGTTATATCAAAACCGAAAATCCAAGTCAGTATCACAG
>OGLF01000685.1_pt1 | contig 21367 bp, 22 predicted proteins | sample 1572701 | NCBI WGS metagenome assembly OGLF01 (sample SAMEA2581910, study PRJEB24529) | metagenome | biome: Human gut stool | place: China | collected 2011 | reverse complement strand
GATGGCCCTATCATAACACACGTCCGCACATGCGACACGTAGGACACGAACAACACCTTCTTCAGCTTCAGATCAATCACGTACAAACGTTTCTCCGTGGAAGGCAAGATACTCAAAACCGGCACCGCCGAGGAGCTGGCTGCCGACCCGATGGTCCGCAAGGTCTATCTGGGCCAGCACTTCGAGCTGAAAAAGAGCCACCAGCTGACGCAGGAGATGAAAAACCGCAAAACTCCGCAGGAATAACGGCCGAAACACGAAATCAGGGATGCGGCGCTTTTGCACCGGCATCCCCGCTCAATCATATATCACCCATAATGGATAAGACGGTTCCATCGGGCCGCGTCAAAGGCACGCTGACGCCGCCCTGCTCGAAAAGCTACGCACAGCGCGCCTTGGCGGCATCGCTTCTCTGCGAAGAGACCTCCGTGCTGCGCAACATCGAGTTCTGCAGCGACACGCGCTCGGCGTTGCAGTGCATCGAGACGCTCGGCGCCCGCGTGACCCGGATCGGCGAAGAGACGCTTTCGATCGAAGGCGGGCTGCGCCCGCAGGGGCACACGCTCCGCGTCGGCGAGTCGGGTCTTTCGACACGCCTATTCACCCCCATCGCTTCGCTCTGCGGCACGCCGATCACCATCGAAGGCGAGGGCACGCTGCTCCGCCGCCCGATGGAGATGATGACAGGACCGCTGCGCACGCTGGGCGTCCGGGTGCGCGACAACGGCGGATTCCTGCCCTTCGAAGTCCGCGGACCGATCCGCGGCGGCGAGGTCGACGTGGACGGCTCGGTTTCGTCGCAGTTCATCACGGGACTCATGCTGGCGCTGCCGCTGGCCCGACACGACACCACGATCCATGTGCGGAGCGCGGTTTCGACCCCTTATCTGGACATGACCATAGACACCGCGGCCCGTTTCGGCGTGGAAATCTGCCATAACGATTACGAAGAGTTCTACATCGAAGGCGGCCAGCGTTACAGCCCGGCCTGCCTGAGCATCGAGGGCGACTGGAGCGCGGCGGCCATGCTGCTGGTGGCCGGCGCCGTCGCCGGAGAGGTTACAGTACGGAATATCTCGATGCTCTCGAAGCAGGCCGACACGGCCGTCTGCACGGCGCTGGTCCGGGCCGGCGCCGCCGTCATCAACGAAGCCGATTCGGTGACGGCGATCAGCCGCCCGCTGCACGGCTTCGAATTCGACGCCACCAACTGCCCCGACCTCTTCCCCGCCCTTGCGGCCCTCGCCGCGGCGGCCGACGGCGTCAGCACGATCCGCGGCACTTCGCGGCTGCTGCACAAGGAGAGCAACCGCGCCGAGGCGATCCGCGAAGAATACGCCAAAGTAGGTATCGAAGTGGACATCTCGGAAGAGGACGTCATGCGCATCCGCGGCGGCAAAATCCGCCCGGCGCGCGTTTCGAGCCACGACGACCACCGCATGGCCATGTCGATGGCGGTCTCGGCGCTGCGCTGCGACGGGCAGATAACGATCGAAAACGCCGAGTGCGTAGCCAAGAGCTACCCCGGCTTCTTCGAAGACCTTGAAAAAATCAGAGTTTAAAGCCATGAACATTTTCGGTCATAACTTCAGGCTCGCCATCTGGGGCGAGTCGCACGGCCAGCAGATCGGCATCTCGATCGACGGCATTCCGGCAGGCGTTCCGCTTTCGGCGGAGGATTTCGAAACCGACCTCGCACGCCGGCGCAGCGGCGCGCGCGGCACCACGCCGCGCCGCGAACCCGACATCCCGCAGATCGTGTCGGGACTCTACAACGGCATGACCACGGGCGCCCCGCTGACCATCGAGTTCGCCAACCGCGACACCCACTCGCAGGACTACGCCAACGTGATGCGCCACTACCGGCCCTCGCACGCCGACATGGTGGCCTACCACAAATTCAACGGCTTCAACGACCCGCGCGGCGGCGGCCACTTCTCGGCCCGCCTGACCGTGGCGCTCACGGCCGCAGGCGTGGTCGCCAAGAAGATACTGCCGCCGGGCGTGACCTTCGACACCCGCGTCGCGGAGATCGGAGGCTGCACCGACCCGGAGGGTTTCGACGAGGTGCTGCGCGCCGCGGCCGCCGAGCAGGACTCCGTAGGCGGCATCATCGAATGCCGCGTGCAGGGCGTTCCGCTGGGGCTGGGACAGCCCTTCTTCGACTCGGCCGAAAGCATGATCGCCCACCTGCTCTTCTCGGTTCCCGCCGTCAAGGGCGTGGAATTCGGCAGCGGCTTCGCCGGGGCGCGCATGCGCGGCTCCGAGAACAACGACCCGTTCCTCGACGTCGAAGGCACGACAGCGACCAACAACGCGGGCGGCATCAACGGCGGACTGACCAACGGCAACGAACTCGTCGTCCGCGCCGCCGTCAAGCCCACGCCGAGCATCGGCCGCGAACAGATGACCTACAATCTGGCCACGAACAAGGTCGAGCCGCTGATGATCCGCGGCCGCCACGACGTCTGCGTCGCCCTGCGGGGCGCGGTGGTCGTCGAAGCCGCCGTAGCCATCGCGCTGGCCAACTTCATCCGCTAATGACCACGCGCCGCGACATACTCGGCCGTATTTCGGCACGCCTCGCGCCCCTCTACGGGGCGCGTGAAGCACGGAGCATCGCCCTCGTCGCCGTCTCGGAGCTGTCGGGGCTGAGCGCGTCGGCCCTGCTGACCGATCCCGGCGCGCCGCTCGAAATCGCGGAGCTGGACGACATCCTCAGCCAGCTGGCCGCAGGCCGTCCGGTGCAGTATGTCGTGGGGCGCACGGAGTTCTGCGGCCGCACGTTCGCCGTGCACGAAGGGGTGCTGATTCCCCGGCCCGAAACCGAAGAGCTGGCGGCATGGATCGCGCAGGCCGAAACCGAAGCCGCCACTCTGCTCGACGTGGGCACCGGAAGCGGCTGCATCGCGGCCACCCTCGCGCTGGCGCTGCCCGGCGCGCAGGTATATGCGGCGGACATCTCCGACACGGCGCTGGAAACCGCCGCCCGCAACTGCCGGGCGCTCGGCGCCGGGGTCATCCTGCGCAAGGCCGACGCCCTGAGCGATCTGGCCGAAGTCTTTCCGGGACCGTTCGACGTCATCGTCTCCAACCCGCCCTACGTGCCGCAGAGCGACCTGCCCGCGATGCACGTCAATGTGCGGGAATACGAGCCGCACGAAGCGTTATTCGTCCCCGACGACGACCCGCTGCGCTTCTACCGCGCCATCGCCCGCGCCGGATGGCGGACGCTCCGCCCCGGCGGCAGGCTCTACTTCGAAATTTACGAACGCTTCGCCGACGCCATGCGCCGCATGCTCGGCGAAGAGGGATATACGGACACCGAGGTCCGCGAAGACCTCAACGGCAAACCCCGCATGATATGCAGCCGCCTGAAGTAAAAACGACCGGGAAACGCGCCAAAACGCCCGAACAGGCCCTCGCCGCACTCATGCGGCTCTGTGCGCGCGCAGAAAAGTCGCAGGACGACGCCCGGCGGCTGATGCGCGGCTGGGGGCTTGCTGAGCGCGAGGGCGAGCAGGTGCTGGCGCGGCTCGTCCGCGACCGCTTCATCGACGACGGCCGTTACGCCGAAGCTTTCGTGCGCGACAAACTGCGGCTGAGCGGCTGGGGCGAATACAAGATCCGCACGGCCCTGCAGCGCAAGCGTATCGACAGGGAGCTGATCGACGCGGCGCTGGCGCAGGCCGACCGTCAGGATATGGCCGGCCGGCTGCGGCAGCAGCTGGAACGCAAGATGCGGACGACCAGACATACGACACAATACGAACTCAAAACCAAACTGATACGTTACGGGCTTTCGCTGGGATACGACTACGAGACGGTGCTCGACAGCGCCGCCGCGCTCGTGACGGACACGGAGACATGCGACGAATTCTGACATTACTGCTTTTCACGACGATCTGCTCCGGGGCGCAGGGCCAGCGGCTCAACCCCGGAGATTACATATATCCGATCCGCGGCGTCGCGGGGCTTTACTCGGCCAACTTCGGCGAAATGCGTCCCGGACACTTCCACGGCGGCATAGACATCAAGACCGACGGCGGCGAGGGCAAACCCCTCGTGGCCGTGGCCGACGGTTACGTCTCGCGCGTGAGCGTCAGCCCGTCGGGCTACGGACGGGCGATATACCTCACGCTCGGCAACGGCACGACGGCCGTATACGGCCACCTGCAACGGTTCCGCGGCGACATCGAAAAACACGTCCGCGACGAACGCTTCCGCCGCCGCGCGAACAGCGTCGATCTCTGGTTCGGCCCCGGCGCATGGCCCGTCGCACAGGGCGACACGATCGGATTTTCGGGCAACAGCGGTTCGTCGCTGGGTCCCCATCTGCATTTCGAACTGCGCGACACCCCGACCCAGCGGCTCTACAACGTCGTGCGCGAAGGCGTCGTCCGCCCCGACGACGACCTGCCGCCCCGCATCATGCGCATCCACTACATCGAGGTGGACAGCGTGCAGGGCGTTCCCGTCCACGGCAGTCCGGAGAGCTACGCCGTCGTCCGCGAAGCGGAAGGCCGCTACCGGCTGACGCGCGAAGAGCCTGTCGGCACGGGACGCAAAGGCTATTTCGTCCTCGAAGCCAGCGACCGCCGCAACGGGGTGCACAACACCTTCGGACTATGGAGGGCGAGCATGTCCGTGGACGGCGATCCCCGGTTCGAATACCGCATGAACGGCTTCACGCACGACCTTTCGCGCTGCTGCGACGCCGTGAGCCACTACCCCATGCAGCTCACCTCGCGCAACGAGGTGATCCGGCTGGCGCAGCTGGCCGAATCGCCCGACTGCTTCTATCCCGTCATGCGGGAGCGCGGCCTCGTCCGCACCGCCGAGGGCGAGAAACGGCGCATCCGCATCGAAGCCGAAGACGACTGCGGCAACCGCTCGCAGCTCGAATTCGACATTCTCGGCCGCACGGAAACGCTCCGCGCCGAAGCTGACAGCACGGCCGTCGTCCTGCGGCCCGAAAAGGCGGCTTTGGTCCGTGCGGGCCGCGATCTGACGGCCCGCATCCCCGCAGGAGCGGTCTACGAACCCATTTTCTGCCGCCCGGAACAGCGTCAAGCCCCCGCATCCGACTCCACGGCGGCGATCCTCTCGCCCGCCTACCGCATCCTCGGCGCCGAAACGCCCCTGTGCCGCCCGATGACAGTCTCCGTACACGCCTTCGTGCCCGACGACATGCAATCCCGTACGGTTCTTGCGACCCGTACGGCCAAAGGACGCATCGCCTGCATCGGCGGCAGATACGCCGACGGCGCCGTGACGGCGACGACCCGCACCACGGGCGACATCTTCGTCGCCGCCGACACCATACCGCCGCGCATCCGGCCGCTCTTCAGCGAAGGGGCCGACCTCGGCGGCGCCCGCAGCATCCGCTTCCGCGTGAGCGACAATTTCTCAGGCATCGCCTCCTGCACGCTGCTCATCGACGGCCGCTGGGCGCCCTGCGACCGTTTCCCGATGCAGGGTACGCTCGTACATGCGTTCGACCGCCCCGCCGCAAAAAAACGCCGCAGCGTACAACTCTCGGTAACCGACGGATGCGGCAATACAGCCCGCTGGGAGGGAACATTTTGGCGGTAAACTCTTAAATTCAGGAATTATTTTCTATATTTGCACACATCCCAACAACAAACACAATGACAGACAACAATCCCGACGTACGGAAACCCTTGATTCTGATAGCGGAAGATGTCGAGAGCAACTACAAGTTTCTGGAAATAATACTCAAAAAAGAGTACGATCTGCTATGGGCCAAGAATGGCAGGGAGGCTGTCGATTTTGCCATGGAGCACAAGCCCGACGCAATACTGATGGACATCAAAATGCCCGTCATGGACGGCATCGAGGCGCTGAAGGAGATTCGCCGCTACACGGCCGAACTGCCCGTGATCATGCAAACGGCCTATGCCTTCGACACCGACCGCCGCACTGCCGAGGAAGCCGGATGCAACGGATTCATCACCAAACCCGTCATGCCGCGCGAACTGAAAATGTATCTGGACAAATACCTGAACAAATAACAGAGAAAGTCCGGGAACAGCCGTCGCAAATCCGCTTCACACCCACACCGTCTCCAGCGGCCGGCCCCGAAAACAGGCGCCCCGCACTAGACTCAAAACAAGCCGGACAGACCGTCCGGCTTGTTTTTACAAGGCTCAGCGGCGCTTCCGCAGACGCCCGGTCCGGAATAAAACGCCGGCCGTCCGATGCAGATAAAACAAGAAAACACGAAATAAATTTGTAGATACTTCGGAATTTCGTACTTTTGCACCCGAAAATCGACATGGTCTCGTAGCTCAGTTGGATAGAGCAACAGCCTTCTAAGCTGTCGGTCGTGGGTTCGAATCCCGCCGGGATCACTCGACGCCGGGCCGCAAATGCGGCCCGGCATTTTTTCATCCGTATCGAAAACGCCATAAAACAGCCTTCCGCGCGCATTTTTCCGCAATTTATTTTGCCGGGCGGAATATTTTGCCTACATTTGCAGGCTTAAAAGCCCAAAGTGGGTGAGCGTTTTTTATTAATTACAACAAAATTTTATAGCAAAATGGCTGTTAAAATTCGTCTGGCACGTCATGGTAAGAAGGGTTACGCCTTCTATCACATCGTTGCCGCAGATAGCAGGGCGCCACGTGATGGTAGATTTATCGAGAAGCTGGGTACCTACAACCCCAACACGAATCCTGCTACGATCGACCTGGACTTCGAGAAAGCACTGGGCTGGTTGCAGAAAGGCGCACAACCTACGGATACCTGTCGGGCAATTCTCTCGTACAAGGGCGTATTATACAAGAAGCACCTGCTGGGCGGTATCGCCAAGGGCGCATTCTCGGAGACCGAAGCCGAAGCTCGTTTCAACAAATGGATGACCGAGAAGGCCGGTAAGATCGAGGCTAAGGGCAACAAGCTCGAAGCGGATGCCAAGTCGGCCGAAAAGGCCCGTCTGGCCGCCGAAGCCAAAGTCAAGGAGGAGCGCGCAAAGGCCATCGCCGAGAAGAAGGCCGCAGCCGAAGCTGCCGCCAAGGAGGCCGAGCAGGCCGCTGCCGCAGAGGGCGCAGAAGCACCCGCTGAAGGCGAAGCCGAAGCTCCCGCCGCAGAATAAGCGCAGAACGCTTCTTTCCGGAATCCCGGTAAATTTCCCAACGCGGGAGATTTACCGGTTTTTTTCATTACTTTTGTAAACTCTTTCCGGCCGGGCGGCACGCCCCGCAGCGCCACGCCACGCATGGAAAGTCCCCCTGCCGCACCGCCGGACGAGCGAGAATCGCACGCTCCACGCGATGCGGAGGATAAAACACCGTAAACCGAACCGACATGAGCGTTTCCATACCCGCAGGCAGAATCAACAAGCTTTTCGGCACCGACGGCGGAGTGATGCTGTCGCTTTACGCCGATTTCCCCGCGGATTTCGACACCGACATCCCGCTGCTGGTCACCATCGACGCCCTCGAAGTGCCGCTCTGGTGCGAACGTTTCGAACGCCGCGGAGCCTCAGGCGCCGTCGCCGCATTCGCCGACTTCGACACCGAACGCCGGGCGCAGGAGCTGCTCGGCCTCGAATTCCGCATCCGGTTCGACGAGGAGGATGACGACGAATTCTACATGGAGGACCTGATCGGATTCGCCGTTACGGGCTTCGAGATACGGCACGGCGGCACGGAAAACGGCGGAAACGGCGGAAATGACGATGGCAACAACGCAAACAACGACACCTGCAACGACGACGGCAGCAGAGGCGGCAGCAACGATAATGCCAACGCCAACAGCGCCGGCAGCGCCGCCGGCGACAGCATGCCCCCTGCCGGACAATTCGCAGGCAGGGTCGCGGACTATTATGACAGCGAAGCCAACCCGCTCTTCGAGCTGGAAATCGGCGGCCGCCGGGTGCTGGTCCCCGCCGCCGAGGAGTTCATCGCCCATATCGACTTCGAGGGGCGCACGATGAAGATGATCCTGCCCGAAGGGCTGATCGACCTATAAGATTTTCAAGACAATATGGCACACGTAGTAATCGGATTATCGGGCGGCGTGGATTCGTCCGTCGCGGCGTATCTCCTCAAACGGCAGGGGCACGACGTCACGGGGCTTTTCATGATCAACTGGCACGACACCACGGGCACGCTCGAAGGCGACTGCCCGTGGCACGACGACCGGGTTTTCGCCGAGCTGGTCGCCAAACGGCTCGACATTCCGCTGCGCATCGTGGACCTCTCGGCCGACTACCGTACGCGCGTGGTCGATTACATGTTCGCCGAGTACGAAAAGGGCCGCACGCCCAACCCCGACGTGCTGTGCAACCGCGAAATCAAGTTCGACGTCTTTCTGCGCGAAGCCCTCAAGCTGGGCGCGGACTTCGTCGCCACGGGCCACTACTGCCGCAAGGCCGAAGAGTTCCTTCCCGACGGACGGACGGTCTTCAAGCTGCTCGCCGGCGCCGACCCCAACAAGGACCAGAGCTATTTTCTCTGCCAGCTTTCGCAGGAACAGCTGCGCTACGCCCTGTTCCCGATCGGCGATCTGCTGAAACCCGAAGTGCGGCGCATCGCCGCTGAGCAGGGACTCGCCACCGCCAAGCGCAAAGATTCGCAGGGCATCTGCTTCGTGGGCAAGGTGGACCTGCCCGCTTTCCTCCAGCAGAAACTGGCTTCGAAAAAGGGCAACGTCCACGAGATCCTCCCCTCGTGGCCGAAATACGACCGGGCTTTGGCCGCAGCCCCGGCCAAAGCCGAAAACGCCGCTGGCCCCGGTACGTCAGACGCCCGGACGAACAGCACGCTTTCGACCGAAAACCGGGCTATACCTGCTGAAGCGGATGCCGAAGTCGCCCGAACCGACGGCGAACCCTCGACCGAACGCCTTACCGCCCTCGCCGCCCCGTGGCGCTACACCGTACGCGACGGCAAGAAGATCGGCGAGCACAACGGCGCGCATTTCTACACCATCGGCCAGCGCAAGGGGCTGGGCATCGGCGGCCGCCGGGAGTCGCTCTTCATCCTTGCGACCGACACCGCGCAGAACGTCATCTACGTGGGCGAGGGCGACGCCCATCCCGGTTTGTGGCGCCCGGCGCTGCACATCGCTCCCGGCGAAATCCACTGGGTCAATCCCGCACGCGCCCTCTCGCCCGGACAGAGCGCCCGCTTCAGCGTCCGCATCCGCTACCGCCAGCCGCTTCAGGACGCAACGCTCTTCATGCGCGACGAGGGCGCCTACATCCTCTTCGACCAACCCCAGCGGGGCATCACGCCCGGACAGTTCGCCGCATGGTACGACGGCGACGAACTGGTCGGTTCGGGCGTAATCTCCGAATGACCGCGTTCCCGCAGCCGCCAAACGCCGCTGCTTGCCGCACACCGGAAAAACACCGGAAAAACATCGGGATAATTCCGACTCCAATCAAACGTTCAGCCTATGAATATCGAAGATTTCAGGACCTACTGCCTTTCGTTCAAGGGGGCCTATGAAAAGATGCCGTTCGAGAAAGCGGCTTCCGCATACGACCGGAACCTGCTCGTCTTCTGCGTCGCGGAGAAATGGTTTTGCTTCGTAAACGTCGAGACATTCGATTTCTGCAATATCAAATGCGCTCCCGACCGGATCGTGGATTTGCAGGAGCGTTACGAAGGAGTGACGCCGGCATACCATATGAATAAAAAACACTGGATAAGCGTACATTTCGACAAAGACGTACCCGACAGAACGATCGAAGACCTCGTGAAGCAATCGTACGATCTTGTCGCGGCTTCCCTGCCGAAAAAGGAAAGAGCGGCTTTGCAGACCCCGTAATCGGCATCGGGGAACGGCATCAGGGAGATATACGGCGACGGAGGAAAAAAACTCCGTCTTTTTTATGCCCCGGCGAGAGCCGGAAGGTCACTTAGACATAGATAAGTATTGCTTAGGTATAAGCGGTCATTCACAATGGCACGTTTTTTAGTTTTACATCCGAAAAACGTACATTGTGAAAACAGCGATCGACCTATACGTAATCGACGCCATTCGACGCGAACGAAGGGCTCAGAAAGTATCTCAGGCCATGTTGTCCTTTGGGATCGGCGTTTCGCGCGGTTTTGTCGGTCAGGTCGAAAGTCCGAAGTATAACACAAAATACAACATAATCCACATCAACGAGATCGCCAAATTTCTGGGTTGTTCGCCGCGCAAGTTTCTGCCCGAAGAACCGATCTGACCTTCGGCCCATGTTCCCGCACCGCACGGCATCAGCCACCAAGCACCGTCCCCGGACCGGACCGAAATACCGATCCGGGAAACGTCCGCTCCTGCCGTTCCGCACGCTTCTTCTCGCAGCGCTCCTCCTCTCCGGCATCCGCTGCGCCCTCGCCCAGCCCCGCATCGGCATCGCCTACTGCGACCTCGACCACCTCTACGACACCATACCGGCGCTCTTTTACGACGACAGCGACTACACGCCCGGCGGGCGTCTCGCGTGGGACACGGAACGCTACCGCCGCAAGATAGCCCGCGCGGCCGCCGTCATCGACTCGATGCGCATGCCGCTCGTCGCGCTGTGGAGCGTCGAAAACGAAGCGGTCGTGCGCGACATCGCGGCGGCCTGCCGGGGCGACTACAGCTACCTGCACTGCACGCTTAACTCGCTCGACGGCATGGATTTCGCACTGCTCTACTACGGCGACCTCTTCGATCCCCACTACGAGGAGCCGGGACGCCGCTATCTCTACATCGAAGGCACCCTGCGCTTCCCCGCCCCGCGCACCCGCCGCACAACCGGCCGCCCGGTCCGCCCGTCGCGCACCGACACCGTGGGACTGGTGTTGTGCAGCGACACGCGCATGGCCGAATGGGTCGTCCGCGACCTGCGCGAAGAACGCCCCGGCGTGAAGCTGATCGTTCTGGGGCGCACCGCCTCGCTCGACGCGGCGGCATACGGACTGCGCGACGCCCTCGAACGTCCGGCCCGGCTGGGCCGGGGCAACGTCCGCCGCCGCGGAGGCTGGCTCATGCGCGACCGCATTCTGGCCGACACCGCGCTGATATGTTCGGGCGGCGACGTTTTCGCCCGCCGCTATCTGCTTGATCCCAAGACGGGTAACCCGCTGCCGACCTACGAGAGACGGCGTTACCGGGGCGGCTTCGGCTACGCCCTGCCGGTATTCGTTTACTTGGAGTAGAATTTTTTGGAATTTCAGAAAAGTTTTCCTATATTCGCATTCCCAACGGCAAATAGGATTCTTGGACGAGGCGGTAACAGCGATGTCACCGCAATTTTCGTCTGTGAAAAGCGGCAAGTTGACAAAAAATTTATAAATTTATATACCAATTAAATTAACCAAGAAAAATTATGGCAGACGTTAAACGAGTCTACACCTTCGGCAACAAGGAAGCCGAAGGCAACGGCAAAATGCGTGAGCTGCTCGGCGGCAAAGGTGCCAACCTAGCGGAGATGAACCTCATCGGCATTCCCGTTCCTCCGGGATTCACCATCACCACCGAAGTATGTGCGGAATATTATGCCCACGGCAAGGAGGCGGTCATCAAGATGCTCCGTCCCGAAGTCGAGCGGGCGATGCAGAATATCGAGAAACTGACCGGCATGAAGTTCGGCGACAAGGAGATGCCGCTGCTGGTTTCGGTCCGTTCGGGCGCACGCGCCTCGATGCCCGGCATGATGGACACGATCCTCAATCTGGGTATGAACGATCAGGCCGTGGAGGCTGTCGCCAAGCGCACGGGCAACCCCCGCTTCGCATGGGACTCGTACCGCCGTTTCGTACAGATGTACGGCGACGTGGTGCTGGGCATGAAGCCCGAATCGAAGGAGGACCACGACCCGTTCGAGGTCATCATCGAGGAGCAGAAGGAGAAGCGCGGCGTCAAGAACGACACCGACCTGACGACCGACGACCTGAAGGAGCTGGTGCAGAACTTCAAGGCCGCCGTCAAGAAGCAGACCGGCGAGGATTTCCCGGCATGCCCTTGGGATCAGCTCTGGGGAGCCGTATGCGCCGTGTTCGGCTCGTGGATGAACGAGCGCGCCATCCTCTACCGCAAGCTCAACAACATCCCCGCAGAGTGGGGAACGGCCGTTACCGTGCAGGCCATGGTATTCGGCAACATGGGCGCCAACTCGGCGACGGGCGTAGCCTTCTCGCGCGACGCCGCGACGGGTGAAAACCTCTTCAACGGCGAGTACCTGATCAACGCGCAGGGCGAGGACGTCGTGGCCGGCATCCGCACCCCGCAGCAGATCACCATCGAAGGCTCGAAGCGCTGGGCCGTGGCCCAGAACGTCTCCGAGGAGGAGCGCCGCACGAAATACCCTTCGCTCGAAGAGGTCATGCCGACGGTTTACAAGGAGCTGGACGAGATTCAGCGCCACTTGGAGCAGTACTTCAAGGACATGCAGGACATCGAGTTCACGATTCAGGACGGCAAGTTGTGGATGCTCCAGTGCCGCAACGGCAAGCGCACCGGCGCCGCCATGGTCAAGATCGCGATGGACATGCTCCGCGAAGGTCTGATCGACGAGCGCACCGCCGTGCTGCGCTGCGAGCCGGCCAAACTCGACGAGCTGCTGCACCCCGTATTCGACAAGAAGGCCATCGCCAATGCGCAGGTCATCACCAAGGGTCTGCCCGCATCGCCGGGAGCCGCTACGGGTCCGGTGGTGTTCTTCGCCGAAGACGCCGAGAAGATCCTCGCAGAGTCGGGCCAGAAAGCGATCCTCGTCCGCATCGAGACTTCGCCTGAGGACCTCAAGGGCATGCTCGACGCGGCAGGTATCCTGACCGCACGCGGCGGCATGACGTCGCACGCGGCCGTCGTCGCACGCGGCATGGGCAAATGCTGCGTATCGGGCGCCGGCGAGCTGGAGATCGACTATAAAACCCGCACGATCCGCGTGAACGGCTTCACCGTGAAGGAGGGTGACTGGATTTCGCTCAACGGCTCGACGGGAGAGGTTTATCTGGGTCAGGTAGCCACGATGGCCGCCGACCTGAGCGGCGATTTCGGCCAGCTGATGGAGCTTGCGGGCAAATACGCCGTGCTGAAGGTTCGCGCCAACGCCGACACCCCCAAGGACGCCCTGCAGGCATTCGCATTCGGCGCCGAGGGTATCGGCCTCTGCCGCACGGAGCACATGTTCTTCGAAGGCGACCGCATCAAGGCCATCCGCGAGATGATTCTGGCCGACGACGAAGCCGGACGCCGCGTGGCGCTGGGCAAGCTGCTGCCGATCCAGCGCGGCGACTTCGAGGGTCTGTTCAAGGCCATGAACGGATTCCCCGTGACCGTACGTCTTCTCGACCCGCCCCTGCACGAGTTCGTGCCGCACGACGAGAAGGGACAGCAGGAGATGGCCAAGGAGATGAACGTACCCCTCCAGAAGATCGTCGCCAAAGTCGAGTCGCTGGCCGAGTTCAACCCGATGCTGGGACACCGCGGCTGTCGTCTGGGCAACACCTACCCCGAAATCACCGAGATGCAGGCGCGCGCCATCATCGAGGCCGCCATGAACGTCAAGGCGCAGGGCACTCCGGTGCACGTCGAGATCATGGTTCCGCTCGTAGGCAACCACAAGGAGCTGCGCTACCAGAAAGGCATCATCGACGCGACGGCCGAGCAGGTGTTCTCCGAGCGTAACGACAAGATCGACTACATGGTCGGCACGATGATCGAGGTTCCGCGCGCCGCCGTGACGGCCAACCAGATCGCCGAGGTCGCCGAGTTCTTCTCGTTCGGCACCAACGACCTGACGCAGATGACGCTGGGCTTCTCGCGCGACGACATCGGCAAGTTCCTGCCCGTTTACCTCGAAAAGGGCATCCTCAAGAACGACCCGTTCCAGATCCTCGACCGCAACGGCGTGGGCCAGCTGATCCGCGAAGCCGTTTTCAAGGGCCGTTCGACCCGCGAAAAACTCAAATGCGGCATCTGCGGCGAACACGGCGGCGAACCTTCGTCGGTCGAGTTCTGCCACTACGCAGGGCTGAACTACGTGAGCTGCTCGCCGTTCCGCGTGCCCATCGCACGTCTGGCGGCCGCACACGCCGCGCTCAACGAGAAATAGCGTTCCTCCGGTTACGGCCGGAATATCCGAAAACGAAAGCCTGCGGCATGAAAGCCGCAGGCTTTCGTTTTCAGCGGAAAAAAAGTCCGGTTCGTTGAATATGTTTGGCGAAAGCGGATAAGTTTTGTATATTTGCTATCGGCAAACAGTATAACACGCAACTTTTTTGTTGAATTAAAATAACAGAACATGAAGAAGATGTTTTTTGCGGCAATCGTCGCATTATTCGCAGTGACCACCGTATCAGCACAAACTCCGGGCAATTGGGCCGTAGGACCCAAAATCGGCGTATATACCAATACAGGCGCCGACGGCGCCATCTTCGGCATCGGAGCCAGCGGACGCTACAGCTTCACCGACAACTGGCGCATGGAGTCGGGCATCATGGCCATCTGCAAGAAATTCTGCTCGGTGGACATCAGTGCCGACGTGCAGTACCTCTTCAATATCGCCCCGGACTGGCATATCTATCCGCAGGCGGGTCTGAGCGCCAACGATATCGGCGGATGGTCGTGCGGCATCAATCTGGGCGGCGGCGCCGACTTCTCGGTAGCCCGCAACTGGGACCTCTCGGCAGGCTTCAAGTGGATGATCCAGACCGCTGAGTACCACAAGAATCCGATTCTCATCAATATCGGCGCAACCTACAAGTTCTAATCCGGCGCAACCCGGAAAACGATATCCCGGAGACCTCGACGAGGTCTCCGGGATTTTTCATGTCCGGCCGCGAACGCCCCGCACCCCACTGCCGCCCGCCACGAAAGCCAACGCGCAACGAAGTGCAGCGAGCAACAACGAGCGACGGTGACTGCTGCGACGGCGGTGAAGACAGCAACGGCGAAGACAGCAACAGAGACAGCGAAGACAGCAACGGAGACGGTGAAGACAGCAACGGAGACGGCAACGGAGACGGCAGCGGAAACGGCAGCGGAAACGGCAGCGGAAACGACGAGCTACAGCGGCGGAGAGCCGTACATTTTTCAACACCCGGCCAAAAGCCCCCGCAAGCAAAACAGAACGCACGGCCCGTCCGCCGTAAAATACAGCAAATCGGCCGGATTCCGCGACCTGAAAACCCTTCCGGAGAGCTTCGCAGCCCTCCGGCACGGGACGGTTTTTCACCTCCGGTCGCGCACAAATTCCGGCGGCAACCGATCGCGGCACGAGTGTTGCACGCCGTTAAGGCAATGGAACAAAGGCGGTTCGGGAAGCTTTCCGAATCAGGATATATGGATTAAATAACTGACAACCACTTATTAATACATAAAATTTTAATTGAAAGCTATGAAAAAAATTCTTCTCATCTCGGTTGCGGCATTGTTTGCTTGGGCAGCGTCCGCTCAGGACAACACCTACCGCAACACTCAGACAAACAACTACCGCAATGCGGCTCAGACAAACAACTACCGCAACGCGGCTCAGACCTACAACAACAATGCGGCTCAGGCCGGCAATTACCGCGGCACGCCCTCCGATTACCGCAGTGCAGTGGGTCCGCGCGTCAACTTCTACACCAATACGGACGACGCCTCCATCGGTATCGGCGCCTACTACCGCTACAGCTTCAATTCGCACTGGCGCATCGAGCCGTCGATCTATGTGCTGACGGAAAAAGACAGCTCCGTTGACATCAACTTCGACGCACACTATGTATTCCAGATCGCCGACTGGTGGGGCGTATTCCCGCAGGTAGGTATCGTGGCCAATGACATCAAGGACTGGGCGGTCGGCATGAGTGTCGGCGCAGGCTTCGACTTCAACGTCGCCCACCGCTTGAACATCTCCGCCGGTCTCAAGTACGAGCCTATGTTCGACAGCGACCGTTCGAACCCGTTGGTGGTATACGTCGGCGCCGCATACAGATTCTGACAAACGCACCGTTCATACATGCAAAAAAAAGCGGATTCCGGCGTCGGGATCCGCTTTTTCATGCGGTACGGCACAATGCCGGAATCATCTGGTCTTATAGGCCGCACGGTACTTTCCCTTGGCAAGGTTCAGCAACTTGCCTTTCAGCAGGTTGCGACGCAGCGGCGAGATGCGGTCCGTGAAGACCACGCCTTCGATATGATCGTATTCGTGCTGGATGACCCACGCCTTCAGTCCGTGGAACTCCTCGTCGTGCTCGACGAAGTTTTCGTCGAGATAACGCATCTTAATGGCCAGCGAACGAGGCACATCGGCATGGATGCCCGGAAACGAGAGACATCCCTCGTTATAGGTCTTCTTCTCCTCCGAAAAAGCGTAGATTTCAGGGTTGATAAAGGCGCGCTTGTAGTCGGCGCATTCGGGATCGTCCTCGCCCCACGGCGTGCAATCGACGATGAACAGACGAATGGCCTTGCCGATCTGCGGCGCGGCCAGTCCGACGCCTTCGGCTTCGCCGAGCGTCAGGAACATGTCCTCGACAAGTTTTTTCACTTCGGGATAGTCGGGCGCAATCTCCTCGCACTGTTTGCGAAGCACCTCGTTCCCGTATATGACAATCGGATAAATCATTTGTTAAACTCCATATAACTTTGTAAAATAATCGTGGCGGAAATCTTGTCCACCAACGCCTTGTTGCGCCGGGCCATCCTGCCGATACCGCTTTCGAGCATCGTGCGGTGCGCCAGCACCGAGGTAAAACGCTCGTCGTAAAAGACCACCTCCTTATCGGGATAGGCCCTGCGCAGCCGGGCTGCCAGCGGCTCGACGAAACGCCACGTTTCGGAAGGCGTGCCGTCCATCTGCGTCGGCTTGCCCACCACTATCGTAGTAACGTCTTCCGCGGCGAAATATTTTGCCAGCCACGCTTCGAGTCCCTTCGTTTCGACGGTTTCTAGCCCCCCGGCGATCAGCCGCAGGGGATCGCTCACGGCGATTCCCGTACGCTTCGTCCCGTAATCTATGGCGAGGATGCGGCCCACGGATCAGCGATTACAGATTCAGCTTCCGGAAAAGCTTGCGGTAGGAGCACTCCTCCTCGACCAGCGCGGGCAGCTTGTCGATCGCAACACGCTCCTGCTGCATGGTGTCGCGGTGACGCACCGTCACGGTGTTGTCTTCGAGCGTCTGACCGTCCACGGTCACGCAGAACGGCGTGCCGACGGCGTCCTGACGGCGGTAACGCTTGCCGACGGAATCCTTCTCGTCGTAAACGACGTTGTAATCGTATTTCAAGAGGTCCACGATCTTCTGCGCCACTTCGGGCATGCCGTCCTTCTTCACCAGCGGCAGAACGGCGACCTTCACGGGGGCCAGCGCCGCAGGCAGACGCAGCACGACGCGCGAGTCGCCGCCTTCGAGCTGCTCCTCGGTATAGGCTGCAGACATTACCTGCAGGAACATGCGGTCCACGCCGATCGACGTCTCGACCACGTAGGGTACATAGCTCTCGCCCGTTTCGGGATCGAAGTACTGGATCTTGCGGCCTGAGAACTTCTGGTGGTTGCCCAAGTCGAAGTCCGTGCGGGAGTGAATGCCTTCGACCTCCTTGAAGCCGAACGGGAAGTTGTACTCGATATCGGTCGCGGCATTGGCATAGTGCGCCAGCTTCTCATGGTCGTGGAAACGGTAGCGGTCGTCGCCGAAGCCCAGCGCGCGGTGCCATGCCATACGGGTCTCCTTCCATGCCTGCCACCACTTCATCTCCTCGCCGGGGCGCACGAAGAACTGCATCTCCATCTGCTCGAACTCGCGCATGCGGAAGATGAACTGACGGGCGACGATCTCGTTGCGGAACGCCTTGCCGATCTGCGCGATACCGAACGGCAGTTTCATGCGTCCGGTTTTCTGCACGTTCAGGAAATTCACGAAGATGCCCTGCGCCGTTTCGGGACGGAGGTAGATCGTATTGGCGCCCTCGGCCGTGGAGCCCATCTGGGTCGAGAACATCAGGTTGAACTGACGCACCTCGGTCCAGTTGCGCGTACCTGAAATCGGGCAGACGATTTCACAGTCCACGATGATCTGGCGCAGCTCGCCCAGATCGCCGCTGTTCTGCGCCTCGACGAAACGCTTATGCATCTCGTCGCGCCGGGCGGCCGTCTCGGCAACACGGGGCGAAGTTTCGCGGTACTTGGCTTCGTCGAAAGTCTCTCCGAAACGCTTGCGGGCTTTCTCCACCTCCTTCTCGATCTTCTCGTCCTGCTTGGCGAGCCAGTCTTCGATCAGCACGTCGGCACGGTAACGCTTCTTCGAGTCCTTGTTGTCGATCAGCGGGTCGTTGAACGCGCCGACATGTCCCGAAGCCTCCCACGTACGGGGGTGCATGAAGATCGCGGCGTCGATGCCCACGATATTCTCATGCAGCTTGACCATCGAATCCCACCAGTAGCGCTTGATGTTGTTTTTCAACTCCACGCCGTTCTGTCCGTAGTCGTACACCGCAGCCAGACCGTCGTAGATTTCGCTCGACGGGAATACGAATCCGTATTCCTTGCAGTGGGCGATCAGCTTTTTGAAGAGTTCTTCCTGTGTCATCGTATTTGGTTTTTAAATTATTTTCCGAATTACAAAAGTACAAAATAAATGGAAATTAAGCCGTTCTGTTGCGATTTTATTTCTATATTTGTCACGGCGGCCTGCGAGGGCGGCCGACATACGAGACATAAAAAGCGCATCGGCTTTTTTCTTGCAGGTGAAAATTGGACACTTTCGCGTAAGGTAAGGAACAAAGGTTGATGCTCTCGCTGTTTTTCAGCGCGGGCATATTCCATCATTCTACCTTACGGGTCGTCCAATACCCCACTTGCGGATGTGGAAACAGGTCCGCGCTTTTGTGTCCGGCAACAGGTGAAAAGACCCAAATCAACCAATGACGGGAATCGTAAAACTTCTGATTGCGCTCATTGCCGTCGCCATAATAGCGTTGTGCGGCAGTATCGGAAGAGACAAATAATGCGTCACGAAATCAGTCCCTCGCGCAGGAACGAGAAATCTCCTTCACGGGCGATGATGATATGATCCAGCAGCCGGATGTCGAACAGCGCGGCCGCCTGCGCGATCCTTTCGGTCAGCACCTTGTCCTGCGGACTGGCTTCGGCGGCGCCGGAGGGGTGGTTGTGAATCAGGATAAGCTGTGTGGCAAGCAGTTCCAAAGCCCGTTTGATAATCAGCCGGTGATCGACGACCGTGCCCTGCACGCCGCCCTGACTTACCCGCTGGCGTTCGATGATCCGGTTCGAAGAGGTGAGGTAAACGGCCCAGCACTCTTCATGCGAGAGCGTTTCGAGCTGCGGGCGGAAGAGCCGCACCACGTCGTCGCTCGACGAGACGACGTCGGTTTCGGCGGCGCGCGCAGCGGTGATGCGACGGCCGAGTTCGGCCGCGGCGAGCAGCATGCGGGCGCGCCGGAGTCCCAGACCGCCGATCATCCTCAGACGGGCGGCCTCCTCCGAGCCGACACGCGCAAGCGATCCGCCGTAAGCGGCAAGCAGCGCTTCGGCGCTCTGTTCATCCTCGGTAAGCAGGGAGAGCAATTCCCGGTCGGTCAGCGCATCGACGCCACGCGCCGCCATCTTATCGGCTATCGTCTTCATTCGGAAATGTTATAGGGAAGCTATCCCGCCATGCGTCCGGCGGCCTCCGGCAGAGACCGCACGCAATACAGGCGCACGGGAAATAACCAAAAGTTATTGCGTCAGCCTGTCCACCCGGTCCAGCAGCGTGGCGCACTGCTCGTCGCTCATGTACTGCGCCACCGAGAAAGCCGCATGCTGCTCGGCCTCCTTCTTCGAATCGCCGGACCCGTGGCCGACCTCCATGCCGTCGACCAGCACCGTGGAGTAGAAAACCGGATGGTTCGCCGAATACTCCTTGTCGTAACCGGTGCGGAAAGCGATCTTGTGACGGTTTTTCTGGCACCACTCGATCAGCCGGCTCTTGAAGTCGGTCTCCGATTCGGTCAGCTCGTCGAGACTCAGGTGTCTGAAATAAATCCGGTTGATGAGCAGCCGGTTCACGAATTCATAGCCCTGATCGAGGTAGACCGCGCCGATCATGGCCTCGAAAGCGTCGCCGTAGATATGTTTCTGCGTGACGCTGGTGCTGCCGTTCGAAATGACGTGACGGTCCAGCCCGATATTCACGGCCAGCACGTTGAGCGACTGGCGGGAGACGATTTTCGACCGCAGCTGCGTAAGGAAACCCTCGTCCCGGTCGGGATACTCGATAAAAAGGTAGTCGGAGGTGACCGCCTCGATGACGGCGTCGCCCAGAAATTCGAGCCGCTCGTTGTTGATAGCGCGGCCGTCCTCCAAAACCAAAGAAGCTGACTTGTGAATCAAAGCCAGCTTGTAAAGCTCGATGTTGTTCGGGATGAACCCGAACATGTCATCGATAATTCTGTAATACGCCTTATCCCGCCCGAAGTTCCTTCTAAGGGGGCGCAGTATGAAATCAAACACGGCCCGGACGGTTTAAAACGTTAGAGTTTACGGAAAATGATCGAGGAGTTGTGACCGCCGAAACCGAACGTATTGCTCAGCGCGCATTTCACGTCGCGCTTCTGCGCCTTGTTCAGCGTCAGGTTCAGGTTCGGGTCGATCTCCGGATCGAGATTCTCGCAGTTGATGGTCGGGGGAACCACGCCGTGCGTAATGGCGAAGATGCAGGCCAGCGCCTCGGCGGCTCCGGCGGCACCCAGCAGGTGTCCCGTCATCGACTTGGTGGAAGAGATATTGATGTTGTAGACGTGATCGCCCAGCACGCCGGCGACAGCCTTCAGTTCGGGAATGTCGCCCGCGGGAGTCGAAGTGCCGTGAACGTTCACGTAGTCAATATCTTCGGGTTTGATGCCGGCGTCCTTGATGGCGTCGCGCATCGATTTCATGGCGCCCTTTCCTTCGGGATGGGGAGCCGTGAAGTGGTAGGCGTCGGCCGAACAGCCGCTGCCGACGACTTCGCAGTAAATCCTCGCACCGCGCGCCTTGGCGTGCTCGTACTCCTCGAAAATCAGGGCGCCGGCGCCTTCGCCGATCACGAATCCGTCGCGGTCCTTGTCGAAAGGACGCGAAGCGTGCGTGGGATCGTCGTTGCGCGTGGAAAGCGCCTGCATGGAGTTGAAACCGCCGACACTCGGCTCGTTGACCGCAGCTTCCGAACCGCCCGTCACCATCACGTCGGCCTTGCCGTAACGGATGGCGTTCATGGCGTCCATCATGCCGTGGTTCGAAGATGCGCAGGCCGACACCGTGCAGTAGTTCGGCCCCATGAAGCCGTACTTCATGGAGATGAAACCGGCCGCGATGTCGGAGATCATGCGAGGAATAAAGAACGGGCTAAACCGCGGGGTTCCATCCCCTGCGGCCCAGCCCAGAC
>OGLF01000620.1_pt1 | contig 22431 bp, 9 predicted proteins | sample 1572701 | NCBI WGS metagenome assembly OGLF01 (sample SAMEA2581910, study PRJEB24529) | metagenome | biome: Human gut stool | place: China | collected 2011 | reverse complement strand
GCCACCATTTCTTCCACCTTAATACGGTTGGCACCTGCACAAGCGTAAATCTGGGCGATACGTTCTTTTGAACCACGGTCAGCATTCGTAAAGTCTTCTCCTTCGTGCACTTTACCGCTCATAACCTTGAAATACTGAACATCACCGATATGAGGTTCAACAGCGGTCTTAAAGAAATAAAGGGACGTAGGGCCATTCGGATCTGGTTTCACAACTTCACCGCGTGTATTATGTACAGGAGGCATTTCGTCTACAAACGGAACCACATTACCCAGGAATTCCATCAAACGACGCACACCCATATCTTTACCTGCACAAACACAGAATACGGGGAACATGCCACGTGAAGCCAGTCCCTTACGGATACCTTCACGCATTTCATCTTCCGTCAGAGACTCTTGTTCAAAGAATTTCTCCATCAGGCTTTCATCGTGTTCTGCAGCTGCTTCCACCAATGCTTTATGCAATTCGGTTGCTTTTTCCATTTCCTCTGCAGGAACATCTTCAATAGTAGGTGCACCACCTTCGGGACCCCACGAATATTTTTTCATCAAAAGTACATCAATCAACGAATTGAAGTTCGGTCCGGTAGCCAACGGATATTGTACGGGAACTACCTTCGAACCATAAGCAGACCTCAACTGCTCAAGTACCATATCATAATCACACTTCTCATGGTCAAGCTGGTTCACCAGGAAAATCACCGGTTTACCTAACTTTTCTGTATATCGGAAATGATTTTGGGTACCTACTTCAGGACCATATTGGCCATTCAGAAGCAATATTGCAGTATCGGTAACATTGAGTGCTGTCATGGCAGCTCCAACAAAGTCATCACTTCCCGGACAATCTATAATATTAAGTTTTTTACCGTTCCACTCCACATGGAAAACGGTGGAAAACACAGAATAGCCGTATTCCTGCTCCACCGGGAAGTAATCGCTGACTGTATTCTTGGCAGTAATTCTGCCGCGACGTTTTATAATACCACTCTCAAAGAGCAGCGCTTCCGTGAGAGTGGTTTTACCCGAGCCGTCATTGCCAAGGAGGGCAATGTTCTTAATTTCATTCGTCTGATATACTTTCATGATATATAAGATTTAAAATGAATAACTCAGTATGCCTTCGCATACCCTTAACTTTTAGTGAGGCGCAAATTATGAATTTATCAAAAGAAAAGCAATAAATCGATAGTGTTACTAAACTATGTTATGTAACACATCACTACTAACAGAAAGATTTTCTTAACTTTACAGCAAAATCATTAACCCCCAAACTTACAATGAAAGAACTACTATTATCTATTGTACTGCTCATTCTCCTGTCATTTACCGGATGTCAATCCGGAAGTTCATCTCACAAGCAACGACCACTTATCGGCCTATCTTGTTCACATCCCAGCGACTATTCGTCTGCACGAACGACTTATACCGAATCAGTCATACAAACCGGAGGCACTCCAATGCTTATACCAGTCACAACAGACAGTATAGTTCTGGTAGACATCATCAGTCGACTGGACGGGATTATTTTAATCGGAGGGGCGGATATACATCCTTCTTATTATAATGAAGAACCTATCGAGCAACTGGGAGAGGTAGATTCACTGCGTGATGTTTATGATATTTCCCTTATCCGCCTTGCAGCGCAACGTGGTGTACCCATGTTGGGAATCTGCCGGGGCGAACAATTAATCAATGTGGCATTCGGTGGCACACTCTATCAGGATATTCCAGCCCAACATCCGGATACTACCGTGCGACATAATCAGGAAGAGCCACTCATGCAGTCAACTTGCTTCCCGATTCTGAAATGGCACGGATAACAGGAGAGACACAACTATTTACCAACACCCACCATCATCAGGCCGTCAAGCAAGTGGCACCCGGTTTCCGGATTACGGCATGGGCTACGGACAGTATTCCCGAAGCCATTGAAAACATTGAAGGAAAAACTATCTGGGGAGTGCAGTTCCACCCGGAAGCATTAACGGTAGCTGGTGATAGCATATCTGCCAGATTCTTCTATTTTCTGGTTGATCAAGCAATCGCATTCCGGCAAAGCAAATAATAGTCTTATCCATTACCGGACATATTCAATTCCCTACCAAGTCCGTACCAACTCCGTATCTATACGCTTGGACTTGGTACGGACTTGACAGGGAGTTGGTAGGGAGCAGGTCATACTCCGGTAATTCTTTAGTGATTTCTTATATACCATATATATAGGTACGCGCGTATATCACATATAATCCAACTTAATCACGATCACCCTTATATCCTGATCTTCCTTATCCGTAGCTATTTTTGCAATATGCCAGTCGGACGGGAAGAACAAGAAAAACTCACCGGGAACAGAGTCGATAAAGGTAGTTTTTTCCGGATCAAAATCATAGTGAATAACATCTTTTTTCTCACTATATTCGCAATTAGCCTTTGAAGATTCATGGTCCAGCAATGCAAAACGTTCCGTTCCTTTCACCACATACTGCAAATCTATATGTTTCCGGTGTGATTCGGATGTCCGCTTCTCTAACGGTTCATTCTTACTATCTTCAACAGAAACCACAAGTGGTGTTCCTTCTATCGGATATTTTCCCTTCTCGATAGTAGTCAGGTCGTGCGACGCCAACCAGCGAAAAGCCGCCTTCCATTGTTCCGGATTCGCTTCGTACTGCGCTTTGAATTCCGCTAAATTCGTAGAAGAATGGGGCTTCGCCTTCAAACCTTCACTCCAGACTTTCGATTTTACCCATTTTTCAGGCGAGATACTTTTTACTTTCTTGCCACTTTGAGCAGAGACAGACAGACAAACCGCAAGCATACAGGCAGTTGCCAATAACCATTGTAAGTGTTTCATGTTAATGTTTTCTATAATTTCGTTTACTGACTACAAAGATATAAATTATAAATCGTATTAAATTGAAACATCTGTCTACCTATATTGAATTATTTGTGGAACATTAAATGAGAAGTCGTTCTTATCTTTGCAACAGAAATTAATTCGTAAACTAACAATAAACCATTCAAATCATGAGAAACATTTTCTGGAGTATGACATTAGTTGTTGCCTGTTTGTTTGGAGCTGCTACAGCGCAAGCCCAAAAACAAGTAACCGCCAACAATGCCATCGTGCCGGGTGAAGTATGGAACGACACCGACGGTAACCCCATCAATGCACATGGCGGCGGTATCCTCTACCATGAAGGAACGTACTACTGGTACGGTGAGTACAAAAAAGGTAAAACCATCCTGCCCGAATGGGCCACATGGGAGTGTTACCGCACAGATGTAACCGGCGTGAGCTGCTATTCATCCAAAGACCTGCTGAACTGGAAGTTCGAAGGCATCGTGCTTCCCGCAGTGAAGGACGACCAAGGCCACGACCTGCACACCAGCAAGGTACTGGAACGTCCGAAGGTGATTTATAACCCAAAAACCAAGAAATTCGTGATGTGGGCACATGTGGAAAGTGCCGACTACAGCAAGGCATGCGCCGGAGTAGCCATCAGTGACTCCCCTATCGGAGAATTCACCTATCTGGGCAGTTTCCGTCCCAACGGTGCCATGAGCCGCGACCAAACCGTATTCGTAGACGATGATGGCCGTGCCTACCACTTTTATTCATCAGAAAACAATGCAACGCTGTACATCAGCGAATTGACTGACGATTATCAAAGACCGAGCGGACGCTATACCCGTAACTTCGTCAAGGAAAGCCGCGAAGCTCCCGCCGTCTTCAAACGTAACGGAAAATACTACATGCTCTCTTCCGGCTGTACTGGTTGGGATCCCAATCAGGCAGAACTGGCAGTAGCAGACTCCATCATGGGTGAATGGAAAACAATCGGCAACCCTTGTACCGGAACAGATGCCGACAAGACTTTCTATGCTCAAAGCACTTACGTGCAGAAAGTAATGGGTAAGAAAGATATGTATATCGCCTTGTTCGACCGCTGGAACAAGAAAGATTTGGAAAATTCACGTTATGTATGGCTTCCTTTCTCCTTCGAAGGTGATAAAATCACCATCCCCTGGCGTGATAAATGGAACTTCGACAATTTCGAAAATCAAGGCCGTTTTGAAGCCGGCAAAGGAACTTTCCTGTTAAACGGCAAACCGTTTGTGGTAAAAGCTGCTGAACTGCACTACCCGCGTATCCCGAAACCTTATTGGGATCAGCGCATCAAATTGTGCAAAGCACTGGGTATGAACACTGTCTGCCTCTATGTATTCTGGAACTCTCACGAACCGCAACCCGGTGTATACGACTTTACGGAGCAAAACGACCTGGCTGAGTTCTGCCGTCTGTGCCAGCAAAATGATATGTATGTCATCCTCCGCCCCGGACCGTATGTTTGTGCCGAGTGGGAAATGGGTGGTCTGCCGTGGTGGCTGCTTAAGAAAAAGGATGTGCGTCTGCGCGAATCCGATCCTTACTTCATTGAACGTGTAGCTCTGTTCGAAGAAGCCGTTGCCAAGCAAGTGAAAGACCTGACGATTGCCAATGGCGGCCCCATCATCATGGTACAGGTAGAAAACGAATATGGATCTTACGGAGAAGATAAGGGGTATGTATCCCAAATCAGAGACATCGTACGTGCCAACTTCGGAAATGACATCGCTCTGTTCCAATGCGACTGGGCTTCTAACTTCACCCTGAACGGACTCGATGACCTGATCTGGACCATGAACTTCGGTACAGGCGCCAACGTCGACCAGCAATTTGCCAAACTGAAACAGCTTCGTCCCAACAGTCCGCTGATGTGTTCTGAATTCTGGAGCGGTTGGTTCGACAAATGGGGTGCCAACCACGAAACGCGTCCTGCTGCTGATATGATCAAAGGTATCGACGATATGTTATCAAGAGGTATTTCATTCAGCCTGTATATGACACATGGAGGTACGAACTGGGGACACTGGGCAGGCGCCAACTCTCCCGGCTTTGCACCCGATGTGACGTCTTACGATTACGATGCGCCTATCAGTGAATCCGGTCAGACAACTCCTAAGTATTGGGCGTTGAGAGAAGCCATGGCGAAATATATGGATGGTGAGAAACAGGCGAAAGTACCTGCACTGATCAAACCTATCAGCATCCCTGCTTTCAGATTCACAGAAATGGCACCACTGTTCGAGAACCTGCCCGCAGCAAAGAAGGATGAAAACATCCGCACCATGGAAGAATACAACCAAGGCTTCGGAAGCATCCTCTACCGCACTACCCTGCCTGAATTGAAATCACCCGCTACCCTCACAGTAAACGATGCGCACGACTATGCTCAAGTATTCGTAGACGGGAAATACATCGGCAAGCTCGACAGAAGAAACGGTGAAAAGCAATTGGTACTCCCCGCCTGCGTCAAAGGCTCCAGACTTGATATTCTGGTAGAAGCCATGGGCCGCATTAACTTCGGTCGTGCCATCAAAGACTTCAAAGGAATCACGAAAAACGTAGAACTTTCTATGGACATCAACGGATATCCTTTCGTTTGCGACCTGAAGAACTGGGAAGTTTTCAACATTGAAGATACTTATGAATTCTATCAGGGCATGAAGTTCCAGCCGATAGAGTCATTGACAGACCGCCTCGGACAACGTATTCCGGGTGTTTACCGTGCTAAATTCCAGGTGAAGAAACCGAGCGATACTTTCCTGAACTTCGAAACATGGGGCAAAGGACTGGTTTATGTGAACGGTTATGCATTAGGCCGTATCTGGGAGATCGGTCCTCAGCAGACTCTTTATGTACCGGGATGCTGGTTGAAGAAAGGTGAGAATGAAATCGTAGTTTTCGACATCGTAGGCCCTAAAGAAGCTAAGTCCGAAGGTTTAAGTGAACCGCTCCTTGACCAGCTGCTTGTACAGAAACCCTTGACACATCGCAATGAAGGCGAAAACCTGAACTTGTCAGGTGAAAAGCCTGTATTCACGGGAAGTTTCAAACCGGGTAACGGCTGGCAGGAAGTTAAATTCAACAAACCGGTTACCGGACGCTATGTTTGCATTGAAGCATTAAACTCACAGGATGGAAAAGATTTGGCTTGTATTGCCGAAATGTACTTCTTGGACAAGGATGGCAGCCGTCTGTCCCGCGAGCCTTGGATTGTGAAGTATGCCGACAGCGAAGACGTGGCTCACGTCAACCGCTCTGCCGACAAGACTTTCGACCTTCAGGAATCCACCTATTGGAGCACAGAGAAAGGTAGTCCTTATCCGCATACGATTGTAATCGATCTGGGCGCCAGTCATGCCGTGACTGGTTTCCAATGCTTACCCCGAATGGAAAGCGAAGTACCGGGAAGCATTAAGGATTTCAAGATTTATGTGAAGGGGGAAAACTTCAAATACTAATCTGATTTATACAGGCAATAAAAAGCGGCTGTCGTTATGAAATGACAGCCGCTCTTCTTTATATAGAAGTCTGACTCATTATCGTACGATTGTAGTTTCAGGGCCAAGATAAGAGCGCTTCATTCCTCCCATATCTATCACCACCTTTTGAATAATCATACCCGGGTCAGAGCATATCAATTTCAAAGTATGCTTGCCCGGCTTATCAATGTTTAGGGTTACAGCATTTATCGTACTGTTGCGGTATACATTTTCCCTCCATTCGCCTGAATATTCTTTTGCATTATTCGAAGCATATTTCAATAAGCCATCATCTATCATTATGCCGAAGCAAGTACCACGTTCCGAATTCACCGGAAAAACAGGTAATGCATATGTATAAACCATTACTGAACCGGCATTAAAAGTATAAAAATCATATTCCACTTTGGCAGCCTGTCTGGAACGACGTGGATTTTGAACAGGTTTTGTAGCCTCTCCTAATTGTATACACTGGTTCTCATATCCCAATCCCTCTATTACTTTCATTTTTATATCTTCATTCTCCACTTTTCTATGAAATTTTCCCGGATTGATAGATACACAACCATTATCCTCCACATACCATCCTTTCAACTCGCCGGCTGTAGGATAAGCAGGATTGAAAACAGGCAAATAAATCTTTTCCTGATTGCTGCCGGATATAATATCAATTTCACCTGTTACCCTTTCTCCTACCGGAACTTTCGACCAGTCAACAGATACAATAATCCGTTCTTGCAGAAGAGTGGTTCCGCTCTGCCGGCTGAGTTTAATCCACGAATCCGAAACTTTAGCATTCCACGTAAATGCTTGTTCTCCTATATTATACAATTCAATAAAAGATTCTTTCCGGGTATAAGGATTTACGCAAGGAAGTACATTCAATGTAATCTTTCCCAAAGGAGAGGCCTGTCCCGGAAGAAAAACACGCATTTCTGCTTTCTGCGGTACATCGATGGTCGTTACCGGTGGCATCTTCTGATAAGTAGCAGTCCATCCGGGTGCCAGAGCCATCATATGGTTCCATTTACCATTAAGCAGGGAGTTATACTTACCGGTATAATAATCGATACTATCATGATAAGCCTTTGTTCTATCAGCCAAATAGTTGGTTGCTGCACGTCCTTGACGCGCGTACCATCTGTTTTGCTGCGCAGTCAGCATTTTCTTGTTCATAAGCGCCGCTCCTTTCACAGGATAGAAAACCAGCTCATAAAAAGCAGCCTTATAAGATTCCGGCAACGTGTTCCATATCTTTTCGCTCTTATCAGAAATACGGTCGTACTCTTGCATTCTGCCTTCTGCTTCATTATAATTTGCAAAAGAAAAGTCTGTATCCGTCATTCTTTCCTGAGAATGTTCATTATTCCATTCATATCCCCATCCCATTGCCTCCGGTTTGTGCTGGAAACCTAAATGATAATAACTGTTCATTATATCGTCAATATCTTCCCTATACTTTTCACCAAATATGGAAGCCAGAAAGTCCACCTGATGATTGTTTATATTATCAAAATTGAATTTATCAATGTCCCAGGCCATATCCAGAAATGTTTTCATACCCAATTCACCCGGTTTGATGTCTCCCACATTCAATAACCAATAGCGTTTTGCTCCGGTATCATAAGCCTTGCGCATTTCTTCGAACATCAATGCCGGAGGAGTTGTATTCAACCATAAATAGTCATGCGGCTCGCCCAAATATGAAATATGATAATATACGCCCGATCCGCCTTTACGGTTTCTTTCCTCCTTATTATTCAATCGTTTGATATAACCGAAATTATCATCCGGCCAAACCAACATAATATCTTCCGGAAGCCTCAGCCCTCTTTCATAGATATCAAGCACTTCTTTATAGGGAACAAAAATCTGAGGGATAGAGTCAAGAGGAGAATCTACATGTTGCTTCAAAATGCCTCTTTGGTCAGCAATGACCTCCTCTACCAAGCTGACTTCTTTATCTTTGGGAACACCTACAAGTCCGGCGTCATGAATACCACGCATAGCAATCGTATAAATGTTCTCATACGGGGCATTCTCGGAAACCCGTCGGTCGAGTATCTTATTGATTCCTCCTTTGTTAGTTATATAATTCCATTCTCCCATTGTTTTTTTATCCCACTCCGTTACATTATTAAAGAGTAACGGTTCGCAATGAGAAGAACTCATTATAATTCCATAACTATCAGCAACTAATTTGTTTTCAGGATATTTATTGAAAGCACCCGAAGAAGGATGCATCGCAGGTGCCAGCATATTACCTTTCATCCGGAGAATCAGTTCACACACCTTAGCATAAGTTTTCGGTCCGATGTCGCCCAGTTCTTTATCAAACGTTTTTCCGGCCCACGGAGTTATTCCCCAACCTTCATCATTAATAAAGATACCCCTGTACTGAACAGACGGGGCCTGAGAAACATAGTTTATGTTCTCAATATATAATTGAGACTTTCTTTTTGTTGGCACATCGGCCCACCAGTACAAAGGAGACACTCCTATAGCCTCTGACAGTGTGAATACGCCATAGGCTGTACCACGCCTGTCGCATCCGGCAATGACAAGCACTTTTTTCACTCCTTTGGCAGGATCATCTATCGTTTTAACAACAAACTGTTCCCAACCACCACGAATAGCCGACACATCTAATTGTCCCTCTGCTACCAATCGGTCAATAAAAGCATTATGTCCCACTGTTCCCACAACAACGGCATACTTCGAAGAAACCTTTTTCGAAGAAACAGGTACTTTCTTATTAGTCACCCGCTTTATATCTTCAGCCAGAAGACAAGCTGTTTTTTCTACTACACCATAATCCCCGGCATCATAATAAATCACTGTTTTATGGGAAGACACTAACGGAAAGGCTGCCATGCCTCCGGTTTCTTTAACAATAATCTGTCCCCAGCATATTACCGGAAGAAACATAGACATGAACATTAACCAAAATCTCATCATAACATAAACTATATTTTAATTACTACTGATTGTGTGTCTGCAAATGCAGACACACAATGACTAAAAACAACATACCTTCTATCCCTAATACCTTATATTATATTTATTTGCTTTATTCATACCCGGGGTTCTGCTCTAACACAGCTCCTCTATTAGCTTCAATTTCTTTATAAGGTATTGGCCATAATTCATAATGTTTTTCCATCTCCTTGGCATAATAGGGATTACATTTCATCACGCGGTCGTAAAGCTTTCCCATTCTCATCAACGTTATTCTACGTCTTTCTTCTACGCCTAACTCTCTCATTCTCTCATCCAATATATAATCCAATGTTACCTGAGATGCCGATACAGGCTTAGCATGAGCTCTATCGCGAATCACATTGATATCAGCCGCTGCCTTATCCTTATCATTTAAAGCCAGATAAGCCTCAGCACGCAACAAGTAAGTCTCGGCAAGCCTGAACATATATTGATCCGTATATGTAGCACCGGCTCCACTGTTAAGCGCAAAAGTTTTGGAATTGGAGTACAAACCATCCGGATGATTATACGGAGTAGTACACTTGGATTGATAAGCATAGAGCGGACGGGATGGAACCGTAACCCCTACCGGCGGATTCTGAGTGTCAATGGTATCCCCGTAAAGTTTGGCATACTCTTTATTGTGAACTGCAAACCTTCTCACAAAATTATGATTTGCGTTTCTCATGTCTCCATAGAAATCATCTTTCCATATCTCATCACTGAAATATCGGGTCGAAATGGCCCAACCAATGCCACGACCTCCGGTATAGTCACCAATCGGCCAGCTAAAAGGATTCATGCCATGTGCTTTCACGTCACGAACCATCGGAGCGTGATGCCTTTCCAAAGTGTATGTCTGGTCTTTGGCCGTCAAGGAACCACTGCCGCCAGGAGTGTCAGTTTCAATCTGAATAACCCAGATTCCTTCTGTGTTTCCGGAACCTCTGTTCTGATTGTTTTTTCGGAATAAATCCCAATATACATCTCCCGGAACTTCATTAGCTCTGGAACCAAAGCGATTATACATCAGTCCGGTAGCCGGATCATCGATGACTGTTGTGGCAGCATCCACCGCTTTCTGATATTGAGCTGTTGCCAGGTAAAGTTCTGAGAGCAAATGATATGCAGCCGCATTAGAAACTTCTCCATCCTGCACACTGGACAAACTGGGTAAATGAGCAGCCGCAAACTCTACATCCGTAAGTGCCTGCTTCAACACCTCTTCTTTGGATGCCCTGACATAATCAAACTTGGGTTCAACGACTTCCGTCAATAAAAGAGGTACCCCACCGTAAAGATAAGCCAAGGTCCTATATGCAAATCCTCTAAAGAAACGGGCTTTGGCTTCGGCAATCGTCTTTTGTTCCTCTAATACTTCAGAAGCAGGCAGACGGTCGATAATAGTATTAGCAGTTGATATAGTATGATAAAGCAATGACCAGTGTACCGATGCAATATTACCGGTTGAATGATAAGCTGAAATCATATTGGAATGTCGCTCCGTACCATTCGGTTCGCCATCATAAACAATATCCGTACCGTAAAGGTAATCCATCGGACGGTTTTCATCCCTACTATAAAATTCTCTTCTTATCAGGTAATAGAGATTATTTATTGAACAATCAATATCTTCTTGGGTAAGAAAAGAATTGGTTGCACTCATAAAATCCAAAGGCTTCTCATCCAAAAAAGAACTGCTGCACGAACCCAGCACTGCTGAAAGCAACAAGGTAATAGTATATATTTTTATTTTCATAATAAATCAGATTAATAAGTAAGACTAACACCAAAAGAAAAACTTCTCATTACCGGTCTGCCCGAATAAGTACTTCCGGCTTCCGGGTCCCAACCATGCCATTTTGTAAAAGTCAGCAGGTTTTTCCCACTGAAAAACAGATCAATTTCACTCAAACCAACCTTGTTCGTAACAGACTTTGGAAAGGCATAAGACAATGAAACATCCTGCAAACGTACAAAGCTCCGGTCTTCATATACCGTAGGAGTTATTTTCGGGGTACTAATGGAGCGTGCATAGACTGCATCCGGATTGCGTGGTGACCAGTAATCCCATGCACTGATACGATTCCAGCGCAGATTATTCTGATCTCTGACTAACGAAGAAGAGTTGGCTGCCAGATACCCATCCTTTCCTCCTTGAACAGAATTGATAAAGAAACTAAGTGTGAAGTTCTTATACTCCAACGTATTCATAATACCAAATCGGTAAGCCGGATCTCCTTTCCCTAAAATGACACGGTCTTCAGGGGTTATTTCTCCCTCTCCGGTCATATCTACAATACGATAATTGCCCGGATGGAAACCGGCAGGTATATCATCACCCAACTGATAAATACCATCTACCACATACCCATATACCGCAGAAATGGGCTGGCCTATAAACAGATTACTGGATATGTTATCATCCTCTATGCCATCTCCGTCATTATCTTCTCCTGTCAAAGTTACGATCTTATTGGAGTTTGTCGAGAAATTGAGTGAAGTAGTCCATTTAAAATCAGAAGTTTGAATATTCTTCGAAGTGAGAATAAATTCGAAACCCTTGTTTTTGATTTTTCCAAGATTAGAAGCAATCTTTGAAAATCCCGTAATATCGGGCAAAGCCACATCATACAACAAGTCTTTCGTAGTTGTCGAATAATATTCAACGGAACCGGTGAGTCTTTGACCCAGAATTGTGAAATCAAGCCCTAAATTTATCCCTGCTGTTTTTTCCCATTTCAGATTACTATTTCCCAAAGCCGAAATCTCCTGTCCGATTACAGGCTTTCCACCATCACCAAAAATATATCTGATCTCAGAAGCCACTGTAGACAAAGATTTATATCTGCTGGTCTGATTTCCGCTAATACCATATCCCCCACGCAGTTTCAGATAATCAATCCAGGGTATTTTAAAGAAAGACTCTTCTGAGATAATCCATCCCAAAGCTATGGAAGGGAAAGTGGCATATTTATTATTCGCCGCAAATCCCGAAAAACCATCTCTACGCACTGTACCCGTTATCAAATACCGGTCCATCAAACGATAACTGACCCTGGCCATCTGATAACAAAGAGCCTCTCTCCAAGCATCCGAATATACATAGCGCGTTGTTGCCTGTTCCAGACTATTATAGCCCAAAGTCATACGTGTAAATCCCTGTCCCAAAGCCTTTGTATAATCGTATTTACGCTCTGAAGCCCCATATAATAATGTGGCATCAATATGATGTTCGCCAAATGTAGCATTGTAAGCCAGAATATTGTCTATAGTATAATCATAGTAGCCGGTATGCTCTTTATAAGCCTCTCCTTGCAGATTGTACCCATACTGGCTGGCCTGAAAATGATTGTCTATCCTATAGTTATTACCAAAATTCAACCGATACACTAACCCTTTAAGAGGCAATTTTATTTCGGACGATATATTACCGAAAAAGTAATTATGACGCTCGTAATCATCAATATCCGATCCCATAAAAGGATTGGTATCCAATGTATTAAAAGGATATGGCTTTATCTTACCATCTGCGTCATAAGGTTCAATCAATGGAGATTGGGTTATCAGATTCCATAAACCAGGCTCCGCACCATCCTGATTCACAAATGCACCAAAAGTCTGAATTCCTATCTTCCACCAGGGAGCTACTTCCGCATTCAGATTCAGACGAACACTGTTTCTTTTAAAATCATCATTCACTATAAATCCACGTTGATCCGTATTGGAGTACGAAAGCATATAATTGATGGATTTACTGCCACCGGATATATTAAAACGGTTTTCAAACAGATGTCCGCTTTGTGTTCCTTCGTCCCACCAGTTATAATTATAAGGACTGACATTTCCATTTTCATCCCTCAACGGAGCATCCGGCAATTTAGACGCGAGATCAAAATCCGGATTAGGGGTAGTATAATCAGGTCCAAGGAAAGCCTCCGTATAATAGAAGTCTCTGACATTGTCCAGATACTCTTCACGATTCATCGGACGATAATTGTGGGTCGGGTTGGAAAACGTATAACTACTGGAGAAAGTGATTTTCGGTTTCCCTTCCACACCTTTTTTAGTAGTAATCATAACTACTCCATTGGCAGCCTGTGCACCATATACAGCAGTAGAACTTGCATCTTTCAGGATATCAACAGATTCAATGTCATCAGGATTTATAGAAGATAACGAGCTTGTATAAATGATACCGTCCAGAATGACCAGCACATCCTTGTTTCCTCCCAAAGTATTCGTACCGCGGATAGACATCGACGGAGTACCTCCCGAATTAGTCACCTGCCCAATATTAAGTCCCGGAACATTCCCTTGCAAAGATTGTAATACATTTGAATTGGGAGACCTTTTCAACGTTTTAATATCTGCACGTATAACAGCACCCGTCAAGTCAGCCTTACGTTGTGTTCCATATCCCACTACTACCACTTCATCCAATGCTTTCACATCTTCTATCAAACGTATATCGACAACCGTTCTATTTTTCACAGGCACTTCCTGAGTAATAAAACCTATATAAGAAACGACTAAAATATCATTCGGAGCAGCCTGAAGATGATAGTTGCCGTCTATATCTGTTATAGTCCCGGTATCCTTACCTTTCACCTTTACATTCACACCAATAATCGATTCACCGGATGTATCCGTAATTTGCCCTTTGATATTCAAATTTTGCGCAAAACCGGACATAGCGAAAAAAAACAAGAAAATCCAAATAAGAAAATGTTTCATAAAATAATAGTGATTTAAAATTAACTACTTAAACTCATTCATTATGTTTTTCAGCTAATGAAATAAAAAAGAACTGTAACTCTTATGTGCTTCTCATAGGCAATCATTTTAAAGTTTCACATAGCATGGAGAATTAGCTCTCCAAAAGATTTCACCGGACAAAGGTAAATTCGAGCCAGAACTTCAGGCATCTGTATCATTCAGAATACCGCCGTTATTTTTTCAATGACAGAATTGTGGGCGACTTTTGGAAGGATTGCGACCATCATTGTGCTTATTAATGCTGATTTTTGTATTTGTTTGAGATTAAGTAGTAATTTTGAAGATGAAAATAGTAGAAAGATGAAACAGAGCAGCCCATTTAAGTTAATCTTATTACTCTCGTTAGTAGTTTACTCCATAGGAGGTTTCTGCCAGCAGATTCCGACTATTAATCTGGTCATGAAAGATGGACTATCCAGTAACTACGTAACAGATATTACCCAAGACAAATATGGCTTCACATGGTTTGCAACCAAATATGGACTTAATAGATTCGACGGAGATAAGTTTACTGTCTACCTAAAAGAACCCAATAAAGAATTGCTTAATAGCAACGATATTAATAAAATTGCTACAGACACTATTAATAATAAGGTATGGATTGCCAACAGATGGATGGGAGTGAATGTATTTGATTGTGCAACACAGCAATTCTCTTCTTTTTTGCATGATAAGAATAACCCGGAGACACTGATATCCAATGAAATAAAAGATATTCTGGTCACTTCTAACGGGAATGTATGGATCGCAACGAATCAAGGATTAGATTTATACAATCCCGACAATTCGCAGTTCATACATTATAATACATCGACCGTTCCTGATTTTCCCTCAAATGATATCATGACACTGGCTGAAGGCAGCAATGGTGATTTATACCTCGGACATACCTATAGCGGATTCACTATTTTCTCTCCGGATAACAACAGTTTTAAGAATTTCACTCATTCACCTCAAAACAAAAATTCACTTCCGGATAATACGATCCATTCTATATTTGTTGATACCAATTCTAAAATCTGGATTGCAACCAACTGCGGACTATCGCTTTTTGATCCCTTCAGAGAAACATTCCGCAATTTCAAAGATGTCAGTGGAATTCACTATACGATGCAAGGAGCTGTCTATAATGTCTATAGTACCAGTGATGGCCGGATATGGGTAGGTACAGTCTCTGATCTTTGTTATTTCGACTCCAAAGACACAGACCTGATTTTATCCGGAAAAAAGAATGTTAATCATATGTTTATTCAAGATATTTATTGGGGAATATCAAATCCAACCGTTTATTGTGTCTTTGAAGACTCTTTCAAAAATATTTGGATAGGTTCAAACGGCGGAGGAGCCAGCTTTATCAGCAGCACTTCATCCTTCTTTCATAGTTGGAGAATTAATAAGATACCGGGAGTCACTAATGGTCTCAATGACAAAGAAGTACTAACAATATGTGTTGCTGACAATGGCAATGTATGGATGGGAACCGACGGGGGAGGTATCAATGTCAACATTGATGGTAAGAATTGTATGTTTTACTCCCATGATACAGGAGATATTTCATCAAATGCTTATCATTCTTCTCTAAAAGATTCTAACGGAGATTTATGGTTTGGAAATATGTATAATGAAATGGGGATCGATGTTTTTATAAGCAAAGAAGACAGATTCATCCATTACACTCCGCAGGGAAACGGTTCGGTTATCTATTGTCTCTTTGAAGACAACCAGAGAAATGTATGGATTGGCAGCAGCAACGGGTTGGAAATTTACAACCTGATAACTAAGAAAAAAGATTTTCTAAATAAAGAGAACAGCCAACTATTAACTAATGAAATCAGAGCTCTCTCACAAGATAAAAACGGGAATATATGGATCGGCACTCTCAATAAAGGAATTAGTATATATAATCCGGAGAGTAAGACCATGAAACATATAAATGAGCACACTATATTCGAGAATTGTGTAATCAATCAGATATTCAGGGATTCTAAAAACAGAATTTGGATTGCAACAACAGAAGGATTAGTCTTATTCCCCAATGAGCAGTCAGATACTTATCAATTGTTTAATACCCAAAACGGATTAGCCTGCAATTTAGTCTGTTCCATTGAAGAAGATTCAGAAGGTAATATCTGGCTAAGCACCCATTCAGGTATCAGTTGTTTCTTTGAGCCAGAAAAAAGATTTCTTAATTATGACCATAAGGACGGTACCCTATTTGGTACATATATGAACAACTCTGTCGGTAAGGCTCAAGACGGAACTATTTATTTCGGCAGTATCAATGGCGTGTGCTACTTTAATCCCAAAGACAGACCTTCGAATATAATTCTTCCTCCGGTAATATTTACCGATTTCAAAGTCTATGGCAGAAAACCTCACGAAGATGCAATTGACACATCCATACCTATGACAGACGGGAAAATCATGCTTAACCACAATCAGAATATATTCAGCATTACGTTCAACGTCATGAACAAATCCCTGCAAGGTAAAGTTGAATATGCCTATAAACTGGAAGGATTAGAGGAAAACTGGATTAATATAGGAGGAGATAATCAAGTTACATTTCGCAATATTCCTTATCGTAACTATAAATTGCATATTAAGGCGCGTTATAAAAATCAGGAATGGCAAACTAACTCCTCAACACTATTCATCAGCATCAATCCTCCGTTTTGGCTCAGTTGGTGGGCTAAATTGATATATGTAGCAGGTATAGCCACCATCATATTCTTCATAATTAAATCTTATAAAAAACGCTTGCAGTTACGCAGCTCACTATCACTTGAGAAAGAAAAAGCCCAGAAACAGCAGGAATTGAATGAAGAACGATTGAGATTTTATACCAATATCACTCACGAACTGAAAACTCCATTGACGTTAATACTCGGACCACTTGAGGACCTGCAGTGCGATTCAAGAATTCAAGAGGAACACATGAAGAAGATTTCTCTTATTCATAAAAGCACAATCCGCCTGTTAAATCTGGTCACTCAAATATTGGAGTTCCGTAAAACAGAAACTCAAAACAAGAAGTTATGTGTAATTGAAGGAAACATTGTCGAAAAGATTCAGGAAATCGGTTTCAAATATAAAGAACTGAACAGAAATGCCGATATCACATTTGATATGATTACTGATGCAGACAAAATACAGATATATTTTGACCAGGAAGTAATTTCGATGATTGTCGATAACCTTTTATCCAATGCATTCAAATATACCTATAAGGGAACCATCACGCTTGCTTTGCGGTCAGTAATAGCCAATGATATAGAATACACCGAAATTGAAATAGCTGACACAGGAATCGGAATCCCCCAAGAGGATATCTCACGTATATTCGAACGGTATTATCAAACTAATATAAGAAAAAACATACCCGGATTCGGTATAGGACTCGCTTTAGTGAAAAACCTGGTAGATTTGCATGAGGGCACTATCCTGGTGGATAGTGAACCCAATGTAGGTTCTTCCTTCCGTGTCCGGTTAATAACCAATAATTCCTATCCCGATGCCATACATATCAATGCCAATCTCAAAGAATCTATAGACGAAGAGAAATCAAGTAAACCCATCGTTTTAGTAGTAGAAGACGAGGGCGACATCCGTGATTATATTGCTGAAGCACTGATGGGTTCTTACGATGTTCTTGTTGCAGAGAATGGAGAACAAGGGTGCCAGGCCGCCTTCACAAGTACTCCCGATATAATTATCAGCGATATCATGATGCCCGTGAAAGATGGAATCGAGTTATGCAAGGAAATTAAAAACAACATTGCAACCAGCCATATTCCTGTAATACTGTTGACAGCAAAAGACACGTTACAAGATAAAACAGAAGGGTATGATGCCGGTGCCGACTCCTACGTCACCAAACCTTTCAGCGCATCTTTACTTAAAAGCAGAGTGGCCAATTTATTAGAAGGAAGGAGAAAAATAGCTTCCTTAATATCTTCAAGCACCCATCTTAAGCAATCTATCATCAAAGAATCATTAAACAAAATAGATAATGAATTCATTGAGAGAATAACAAGGATCATAGAAGAAAACTTGATGGATGAAAAAATAGATGTGCCCACAATAGCCCAGGAGTTATCAATGAGCTACTCCTCTCTTTATAGAAAAATAAAGGCCCTGACGGGGATGTCTACAGGAGAATTTATCCGTAAACTGAGGCTCAGGAAAGCAGAGCAACTATTGCTCTCAGGAAAGTATAATATTTCAGAAATAGCCCATCAGGTTGGGCTCAACTCCGTATCTTATTTCAGAGAATGTTTCAAAGAGGAATACGGGATGTCTCCATCAGAGTATATAAAACAGTTGAAGTAAACGAGAATCTCCCCTAAGTCCATTCCTTCTTAAGGGAGATTCTACTTAAACTATTTTGTAACAATTGGAATTATCAATAAAGCATGATCTGATCCAAAACGACACCCTCGTCCAATGCCTTAATCACCAGCTTATGCGATTTTCGTTTGCTGACGGGTAGTTTCACTTTTCGAATGGCTTGATTGCGCAACACATTTTCTTTCCATTCTTCACTACGCCCTTTGGTTTCATAAGAAACAGTTTGCGGAGCCGATTTATCAACTGACAGTGTGAAACGCAGTTGTTTTTCATCCATAGGATGATTGGGTAACAAACGTATTTCAACTTCCACAGAATCGGTCTTCCAGTCATCAAAAGCAAAAGTGAGAGAAGTGTTTTTGCCAATACCTGCCGCTTTGCCCTCATATCCCAACCCTTCGCACTGTAAAGGATTTCCGGCTGTACAATCCATAGCATTCCATTTATAGGCAGGAGTTTTCTCATTTACCATAGGTGTAACGGCAGTTTCATGTGCCACACGTTTAAAGACAGGAAGTTTGCGGGGTTGGAAATCCATCATGTGAATCCACTTTCCGTTTTGCAAAGCGTTATACCGACGCGTCAGTGAAACAATGCTATCGAAAGCCGCATCACTTTGTTCCCAATCGACCTTTCCATGACGGGCAAGTTGCGCATTCAGGAGCTTCCGGTTCATTTGGTCGGCAGCTTGTACGGGATATTTTACCAATTGCATATAGGCATCCTTCCGGTGGATAGGAAGTTTGGCCTCAACTTCTTCGACTACGGAAGACAAAGCAGCATAATCTTTCAAACGTTGACGAATGGTCTGTTCACTCCAAGGCAGGTCTTTTACTTTCTTATAAATAGGGTCACGTTCTTCTTCACGCGTATTTCCCATGAACTCGGGCTTGCGGATATAGGCCAAGCGGTAATGCTCTTGCATAACCGGAAGCAGAGTCTTTGCGTATTCCGTACCAAACTCTCTGCCCAGCCAATTCTTTAAATGGGCGGTAACACCTTCTTCGACCACTTGTTCTATATTCCATGCCATATCGAGGAATAGCTCAATCTGATATTCGGCAGGTTTGATATCACCTACATTCAGTACCCACATTTTCTGGATGCCACGGTCATAGGCCAGTTTCATCTGCTGATAGAGCAGATACGGGCTAAAAGTACCCAGCCAGAGATAATCGTGCGGACGTCCCCAATAGGATACGTGATAATAGATGCCGTTTCCACCTTTGCGGGCTTGTTCTTCCGGCGTAGGGAAGTGACGGATATAGCCATAATTATCATCACACCAGATCAGCGTGACATCATCGGGCACCTTCAATCCGGCATTATAAATGTCGAGTACTTCCTTGTAAGGTATGAAAGCCTGCGGAATGGCGGTGACATCTTTATTCACATACTTTTCCAGCAAACCACGCTGGTCTTTAAGCACGCGTTCCAACACAGCTTTCTGTTCTACAACAGTCTTGGCTCCCTGCATCTGCCCGTCGTGCACACCACGCATACCCAAAGTATAGATATTTTCTTGTCCCGCCACTTCTTTCACACGGTCTTCCCAGAATTTGTAAACGGAGGCACTGTTATTCACATAGTCATAATCGCCCTCTCCCCTTCTTCTCCATTCGCCGGCAGCACTACACACCATCGGTTCGCAATGGGAAGAACCGATAAAAATACCGAATTCGGCAGCTACTTCCCGATTACCTTTTGTCAGGAAAAAGGGCAAGGTACACTCGTGCATGGCAGGCCAATAAGTATTAGCCCGCAGGCGGAGCAATAACTCAAAGATGCGACGGTTCGTCCTAGGACCGATTTGTTGCTGATCGGCAGGCTCGTAATTCTTACTGCTCCAAGGCATCAATCCCCAATCTTCATCATTGATGAAGATGCCACGGTATTCTACGGAAGGAGACTGTGTCGTTTGGTAATCTGCGGGTAAAGTAAAAGATGTCTTTTTTTCCGGCACCACATCCGCCCACCATTCCCACGGCGATACTCCTATCAGGCGGGAAAGCTCCATAATACCATAAGCTGTACCATGTGCATCGCTTCCGGCTACCAATAGTTTTCCATCCGGTAAAACAGTCAGTAGAAAGGCTTGCTTTTTACCATTCAAACCAGAAACATCCGCTCCGGTCTTAGCTATCAACGGGCTTTTACCAACAGTACCAATAATGATATCACCTTGTTCATTATCTACCAACAGCGATGCGGAAAGTACTGCTTTACAATCACGGGATAATAAATCTAAAGCGGTATGTACCACCTTTTCTTCCGCATTATCACAGGATACTTTGACTGGCTTCCCCGAAGGTAGGTTGAATTGTGCCCAACAAAGTTGGGTTATCAAAAACAAGAATAAACTTAAAAATACTTTTTTCATGATCAGTTATTTATGGTTCAAAAATAATAAATCTTATCTATTGTCACAAAAGTATTGTCGCTTCCGTAAATGGTTTTAGACTTATCCGTCCACACCGGCTTTATGCCTGTGACTTCAATTAATAATGTATAATCCCCTTTAGGCAACTTCGGAGTCATTATTCGGATTGCTTTCTCAGGATATTTACTGTAAAAGTCGACTAATGAAGAATAAATAGTATCTTTCTTTGCATTCAGCACACTTATCCTGGCATATCCGCTATGACTATTAGATTCACCGGTCACAGCAGTATGGGTTCCTTGGAACGGAACAGCCAATACACTCCCTTTCGTATTTGAAAGCAACCGTCCGTTTTCTTCTTTCCATGCGGCATCCGGCATCATCTTCTTGGTAGGAATCGTTTTTCCATTGCGTAATGCATCAACAGGTTTCACACGATTGATATCCCAGCATTGCCAATATTCGGGAATGGTAATTCTGGTTCCTTCCACTTGCAAGGGCATCCACACATAAGTAGCGGCAGAAGCCTGATGAGGAAATGACCAACGGTCACCCATAAACATAGGAATCGTGTCGTTACCTTTTTTCAAAGGAAAAACAAAAGTGCTTTGTGAGTTATACGTCAAGGTTCCTTTGGGACAGAATATCCCCTGCTTTGTCCATGGACCTTCAATAGCCGGAGCCGTAAAATAGAAGTTATCATTCTTTTCCCAACTCGTCAGATTGGAGAACAGCATATAGTACATGCCATTCTTCTTGAACATGGCAGGCGATTCGCCTGAGCCTTTCACATGAGCAACTTCAGCCTCTATCGAGCGGTAGTCTTCACTCAATCTGTAAACAGGCCCGTGATGAATAAGCAGATAGCCTTTGCCATCCGTATCCTGAAAAGTTCCCATATCCCAACGTTTGACGGGTTTACCGTCATAGAGCAGAGGTCCTTGCAATTTGTATTCCCCATTAATCGTTTTGCAAGTAGCGTAACCGATATAAGGGTCTTTATATCCCAAATCATCGGCATGCATATACATGACATATTCCCCGGTAGAAGGGCATTTCATCACTTTCACCCGCTCGCCTACACGGTCAGGACCCAATATACCATCGGGTTGCACCGGCAACACCACTCTTTCAAATTTCCAGTTAACCAGATCATCGGAAGAGTAGCAACTGAATCCCGGAAAGGCATTACTCTTATCCGATTTATATTCTCCGAACAAATAATACCGCCCACCATCTTCCACAATGCATGCACCATGTGCATTGACAATATTCCCCTGTTCGTCGAACCAAGGTATGCCGTTATAAACTACTTTTTCCGAGTCATGCGCCGAACACGCTCCCAGGCTCAATCCTATCAGGACCGCCAATAGAAAGGTACATTTCATTGTTATATCATTCATCAAATTAAAAACTTATTTTTATTACTTCGCCATGCGGGTCGAAAGAGAAGATAAATTTATCTCCTGCATCCTTCACCGCCAATTCCTGCTTTCCCTGGCTTACTTTTATTTCAGACTTTCCGTTTTTACTCACTACCATTGTCAACGGCTCACAAAACAGCTT
>OGLF01000613.1_pt1 | contig 22510 bp, 18 predicted proteins | sample 1572701 | NCBI WGS metagenome assembly OGLF01 (sample SAMEA2581910, study PRJEB24529) | metagenome | biome: Human gut stool | place: China | collected 2011 | reverse complement strand
GCGACACGATCTTCACCACCGAGTATTCCATGCGCACCGGCATGGAGGCCGTCTATACGCTGCTGAACGTCGACCGCGGCGTGCCCGAGGTCTGGGGCAGCGTGTATGATGTGCGCGATCTGCTCAACGCCACTGTCAAGCTGCGCGACGGCAAGAAGGCCACCGACATGGACATGGGCTTCATGGAAAAGATGGCCGTCAAGAAGGCCCTCGGCAAGATCGAAGGCACCGACATCGAAAAGCTCCTCAAGGAGTACGGCGTCATCTAAGGATAAAAGCAAGCAGGATAGCAAGGAAATAATGAGAAAGGGCGGGAGCTAAAGCTCCCGCCCTTCCTTTGCGCTCTCGCGCCTATTTCACCGGTGCATTAAGTCGCTCAGCGCGCCGTCCACGGCGGTACCCATCTGCTGCATGGTGCGGCCCACGCAGGTCTTCATGGCTTTGCGCTTTTCTGCGACGGTCATGCCGATGATCGCGCCGGCGGCCATGCCGGCAGCCATACCGCGCCAGAATGCGGTATCACACATATCGATCACTCCTTTGCTCACGCGCTTAGTCTGTCCGCACAAGATCGCGTCATACGCGGCAATTTTTGCCGCAAATCGCCCTTGCTGAATGCCTCTTTTCGGCCTATAATGAAAATGAGAAAAAGTAAGCATGAAGGAGAACCATATGACCACGATTTATCTCATCCGCCACGCCGAGGCCGAGGGCAACCGCTATCGCCGCGCGCATGGCTGGTACAACAGCACCATCACCGACCGCGGCTACCATCAGATCGCCGCGCTCGCAAAGCGCTTTGCTGATACAAAATTCGACGCCGTTTATTCAAGCGACCGTTTCCGCACGATGATCACGGCGCTTTCCATCTATAAAACGCACGGTCTGCCGCTGCGCACCGTTCGCGCGCTGCGCGAGATCGACGTGGGCTATTGGGAGGATACCCCGTGGGCGGAGCTTGAGCGCATCGACCCTGAACAGCTCGCGAATTTCAGCAACGATTCGCAGAAGTGGCACGTTGACGGCTGCGAGAGCTTTGCCGAGGTCCGCGACCGCATGCGCAAGGTCCTCACCGAGATCGCCGAGGCGCACCCGAATGGCACGGTCGCTGTCTTTTCCCACGGCATGGCGATGCGCATCATCGTCGGCACGCTCCAGGGCATGACGCTGCACGAGATCGACAAGACCGGCCACGCGGAAAACACCGCCGTCGCCAAGCTCGAATACGAAAACGGCAATTTCAACGTCGTCTTCCGCACCTCGGCGACGACATCGCCACCATCCGCAAGCAGCCGTGGGTCAACGATCCGAAGGGCTTCGAGGGCGGCATTTACTACCGCGCTTCGGGCGAAGCGGGGCATTTCGACGTCATGCACGGCGAGGAGATCATCGGCGCGGTCAGCGTCGAATCCTGCCGCGGCGGCGTGGGCACGATCGGCGAATTCTGGCTCGAGGAGGACGTGCAGAAGCGCAACCTCGGCGAAAAGCTCGTCGGTCAGGCACTCTCTTACGCGCGCTCGCATGGCTGCTCCATCCTCTCGACCGGCCGCATCGCTAAGAGCAATTTGGTCGGCCTCCACTGCGCGGAAAAGTGGGGCTTCCACCCCGTCTGCGAGGATGCGGAAAGCGTCACTTTTGAGAAGAATTTTGAATACGATGAGGAATCCTGCTGGAAGAGATTGCAGGAAGTTATCGAACGATGAAGAAAAAGAAGATCGAAAAGGCTTTTCTGCCGGTCTCGAAGGACGAGATGGTCGAGCGCGGCTGGTACTACTATGATTTCCTTGTTGTCACGGCGGACGCGTATATCGACCATCCGAGCTTCGGCACAGCGATCATCGCGCGTGTTCTGGAGGCCGAGGGCTACCGCGTGGCCGTGCTCGCCCAGCCGGACTGGCACAGCGCGGACGCTTTCCGCGCGATGGGCCGTCCGCGCTACGGCGTGATGATCGGCGGCGGCAACATTGACTCGATGGTCGCGCACTACACGGCGGCGAAAAAACGCCGCACGCAGGACCTCTACTCCCCCGGCAACCGGATGGGCCTGCGGCCCGACCGCCCGACCATCGTGTACGCCAACCGCTGCCGCGAGGCCTTCGGCGACGTCCCCATCGTCGTCGGCGGACTGGAGGCGAGCCTGCGCCGCTTTGCGCACTACGATTACTGGGACGATAAGGTCCGCCGCGCGCTCATTTTCGACGCACAGGCAGACCTGCTCGTTTACGGCATGGGCGAATATGCCACGCGCGAGATTGCGCGCCGGCTCTCCAAGGGTGAAAAGGCGGATACCTTGACAGATATTCGCGGCACGGCGTTTGTGACGCGCACGCCCGAAGTCTGCGCCTTCGACCATGTCGAGTGCCCGTCATATGAGGAGGTGTGCGGGGACAAGCACGCCTACGCGCTCGCGACGAAGCTCGAATACGAGGAGCACGACCCCATCCGCGGCAAAGCGCTCTGGCAGGCGCACGGGCGCGACACGCTCGTCGTCAATCCGCCCGCGATGCCGCTTTCGCGTGAGGAGCTCGACGAGGTCGCCGAGCTCCCCTACATGCGCGAGGTACACCCGATGTACGACGCTCTCGGCGGCGTCGCCGCCATCGAGGAGGTGCGCTTTTCCGTCGCGCACAACCGCGGGTGCTTCGGCGGGTGCAACTTCTGCTCGCTGGCGTTCCATCAGGGGCGCATGATCACCTCGCGCTCGATCAAATCCTGCGTGCGCGAGGTCGAGGGCTTCACCCGCGACCCGAAGTTCAAGGGCTACGTCCACGATGTCGGCGGCCCGAGCGCCAACTTCCGCCACCCGTCGTGCAAGGATCAGCTGAAGCGCGGCATGTGCCGCAACAAGAACTGCCTTGCCCCCTACCCCTGCAAAAATCTCGATCCCGACCACTCGGAATATGTCGAGCTCCTGCGCCGCCTTCGCGCGATCCCGGGCGTAAAGAAGGTCTTCGTCCGCTCGGGCATCCGCTACGACTATCTCCTTGAGGACAAGGGCAGTCCGTTTCTGTCCGAGCTCGTCAAGTACCACATCTCCGGCCAGCTCAAGGTCGCACCCGAGCACTGCGTGGCGGGCGTGCTCGACTACATGGGAAAGCCGCACTTCGACGTGTTTGAAAAATTCTGGGACAAGTACCGCGCCGTGAACGAAAAAAACGGCCGCGAGCAGTACCTTGTTCCCTACCTCATGTCGTCCCACCCCGGCTGCACACTCGAGGACGCCGTGCAGCTTGCGGAATTTCTGCACTCCACGGGTCACAAGCCCGAGCAGGTGCAGGACTTCTACCCCACGCCCGGTACGCTCTCGACCTGCATGTACTACACCGGCATCGACCCGCGCGATATGACACCTGTCTTCGCCGAGACGACGCCGCACGGCAAGGAATTGCAGCGCGCGCTGCTCCAGTGGTTCCGCCCCGACAAGAAAAAGCTCGTCATCGAGGCGCTCAAAAAGGCCGGACGCGAGGACCTCATCGGCTACGGGCCGAAGTGCCTTGTCCGCCCGTACGGCGATGACCGCGCGATGCCGCACGGCAAATCCGGCGGCGGCAAAAAGCCCTCCGCCGCTCAGACCGGCGGCCGCAGAAACGACGCGCCCCGCGGCGGGCAGAGCCCGAAGAACAGCGGCACTGACAAGCCGAAAAACTTTAAGCGCAAATCCGGCTGGGCCAAGCCAAAGCCCACGGCAAAGAGCAAAAAGAGATAAAAAATGCTTGCAAAGCGATCGCTTTGCAAGCATTTTTCTTTTACCGCTCTTATATTCACTTGCCAGGCGACAGAAAAAAGCCCATGGGTTTGCAAAATCCACGGGCTTTTTGACGAAATGAATCAATATACGCTCACTGATAATCGCTCAGCAGGAACATCGACTTGATCGCGACGACCTCGTCGTATTCCTCCTGCGAGACCTGCACGTCGGCGTTGAGCGCCTTGAGGTCGGTCTTGAGCACCTCGAGCGCCTCATCTGCGCTCTGGGCGCGGCCCTCGCGCAGGATGCGGATCATGCGCGTGAGAACAACAGGGTGCGCATAGCGCGCCGGCAGCGGAAAATCGTCCGGCAGGACGTGGGCAAGGTTGGCCTGTGCCTCTTCCCAGGCGCGGGCGACGGCCTTTTTGTTGTTCTTCGCCGTGGGCAGCACGTGCGCGCCGGAAAAGAAGAAGATCGCCGCAAAGCCGAAGAGGGCAAAATACACGCCGAAGTCCCCACCGTTGCGCCACGAGATGATGCCGTACACCAGCGCCGCTGCGCCCGCCAGCACGATGGCCAGCGCGACCCAGCGGTAGGCGGGGTTCGTATGCTGGTTCACACGCTTGGCTCTGGCCGCCTTGGAGAGCCGGTCTGTCAGCTCGGGGTAACCGGAGAGGAACTTCTGCGCCTTTTCCAGCTCTTCTTTCGCGCTCTGCGCGTCGCTCGTCAGCTCGGAAAGATAGCGCGCAGCCTCTTCCTTTGCCTTCTGCTCCAAGCGCTGCTCGCCGCCGACGCTCAGCGTCGGGATCTCGGGATGCACTTCCCCGATATAGGCGAGCATCGCGTCCACGTCTTCCTCGCGCTTGAAGGTACACTGCTTTTCCTTCCCGCCGTCATACTGCACCACGAGATAGGGGATCGCGCCGAACACGCCCTTGCCCGAAAAGCCGCCCTGGCTCATCGCCACGCGCTTGAAGACGCGGCGCACCGACGAAAAGGCGACATAGTAGCGCCGGTCGATAAAATAGCTATTCAAAAACAGCGCCTCTTTCCCCACGCCGCAGGGGCCGAAACGCTTGCAGGACTTCTTGTCCGCGGCGACAGCTTCGGCGTTGAGACTCGTTTCGCCAAGGCGCACAGGTGCAAAAATCATAAAGCTCCTCCAAAATTTGAAAAAAGCGGTGGGAGAGCATTCTCCCACCGCTCTACGAATAGTTTACTTGTGCAGCGTCTCGTAGTGAGGCTGGGTGTGGCGCTTCTTGATGGTGTACAGGAAGATGCCAAGGAACACGATAGCGGCGATGATACCGACGGGGTAAGCAACAGCAGTGTTGTAAACGGTAGCGCCGTCAGCAGTCTTGGTATTCAGGAACTGGCCGAGGCACTCGTTGCCCAGCAGGAAGTACGTCACGGACACAGCGCTCATGAAGGTAGCGGGAACAGCGGTGATCCAGTAGTTCTTCTTATCATAGAAGAGGTACATGGAAGCGGCCCACAGAACGATCATGGCGAGGGTCTGGTTCGTCCAGCTGAAGTAACGCCAAATGATGGTGTAGTCGATCTTGCCGAGGGCGTTGCCGATGCCGAGGATCGCGCCGATGCCGAGGACGGGCACGCAGAGGATCAGACGGTTCTTCCAGCTCTTCTGCTCCATGTGGAACCAGTCGGCCAGAACAAGACGGGCCGAACGGAACGCGGTATCGCCGGAGGTGATGGGGCAGGCGATAACGCCGAGCATGGCGAGCGCAATGCCCACACCGCCCATGGTCTTGGAGCAGACGTCGTAAACAGCGGTGGAACCGCCGCCGCCGAGAGCCAGGAGCTCTTCGCCGGTGTAGAGAGCGCAGCCGGCAGCAGCCCAGATCAGAGCGATGATACCCTCAGAGACCATTGCGCCGTAGAAGACGAAGTGGCCCTGCTTCTCGCTCTTCATGCAGCGAGCCATCAGGGGGCTCTGCGTGGCATGGAAGCCGGAGATCGCGCCGCAGGCAACGGTGATGAACATGAAGCTCCACACCGGGGTGCCCGAGGGATGCATGGAGCCGAAGTTGTTCCAGATCTCGGGGATGGTGTACTCAGGCTTGGTGAAGATGCCGACGGCAACACCGATGGCCATGATGATCAGGCAGATACCGAACAGGGGGTAAATCTTACCGATGATCTTATCGATGGAAATGAAAGTCGCGATGAAGTAGTAGACAAGAACGATAATCAGCCAGAACAGGGTCGTGGCGACGATGCCCTCGTGGCCGCCGTTCTTGAACAGGGTGACAATCAGACCGGCAGGGCCGACCGCAAAGACCGTACCGACCATGACGAGCAGCACCACGCTGAACACGCGCATGACGTTCTTCATCGCGCCGCCGAGGTAGATACCGGAGATCTCGGAGATGGAAGCGCCTTCGTTACGCTCGCTCATCATACCGGAGAAATAGTCGTGAACCGCACCGGCAAAAATCGTACCGAAAGTGATCCACAGGAAAACCACAGGGCCCCACAGAGCGCCGCTCAAAGCGCCGAAGATAGGGCCGAGACCCGCGATGTTCAGAAGCTGGATCATAAACAGCTTCCACTGCGGCAGAACCATGTAGTCCACGCCATCGTTGATCTTGACAGCCGGCGTTTCACGGTCGTCAGGGCCGAAGGTCTTTTCGACGATGCCACCGTAAACGAAGTAGCCGCCGATCAGCAATGCGAGGCAGATCAGAAAGCTAAACATTTTTCTCCTCCTATTTTATTACAAATGTTTGCCTTGCAGGAGAATTTCCCCTGCGTTTCGCCTGATTATAATAATTTTTTGGAGAAAAAAGTCAATCGTCAAAATGAACAAATTTTGAATGAATATTGTTTCATTCAAGCCGGATATTTGTTTTTCCCTTATGCGCGGATGACCTGCTCGATGGCCGCTAAAAGCTCGTCGTAGCCCTCAAAAGCGGGCAGATGCGGGTAGTCGCGCTTGATCTTTTCCGTCGTGCGGAACAGGAAGCCCGCCTTGGACGCTTCGATCATTTCGAGGTCGTTGTAGCTGTCGCCGCTGGCGATGGTCTCAAAGCCGATGGACTGAAGGCCGCGCACGGTCGTAAGCTTGGAATGCTCGCATCTCATCTTGATGCCGCTGATGAATCCGTCGGCGTCCACCTCGAGAGAGTTGCAGAAAATGGTCGGCCAGCCGAGTTTTTTCATCAGCGGTTGTGCAAATTCCTCAAAGGTGTCGCTCAAAATGATGGCCTGCGTCTCAGATCTCAGCTTGTCGAGGAATTCTTTTGCCCCCGGCAGCGGGTCGATGCGCGCGATAGTCTCCTGAATTTCCTTGAGTCCCAGGCCGTGCTCGCGGAGCACGCCCAGGCGCCATTTCATCAGCTTGTCGTAGTCCGGCTCGTCGCGCGTGGTGCGCGTCAGCTCGGGAATGCCGCTCTCGCGGGCAAATTCGATCCAAATTTCGGGGACGAGCACGCCCTCCATATCAAGGCAGGTAATATACATGTTTATTCTCCTTTATCACTTTTCCGCCGCGGCCTTGCCGAGCACGTAGTCGAGCATCTCGCCGCGGTCGATCACGTCGCGGTGACGCACCGCGCGGGAGCGTAGGTCGGCAAGATTCTTCGGCACGGGCACGCCCGTGACCTTGTGGAGCTGCTCCATCACGTCGAACTCGTCGCCCTCGGCCTTTTCGCCGATGCCCTCGAGCACGGCGGCGGGGAATTTATAAGGAGAGGCAGTGGAGAGCACAACGACGGCGTTGTGCTCGGGGTTCGCCTGCTTGTACTGCTGCGCCACGTCCCAGGCGACCGCCGTGTGCGTGTCGCAGAGGTAATGGTCGTCCTTCCAGACCTTGCCGATGGCGGTTTTCGCACCCTCGTCGTCGCAGAAGCCTGCCCAGAAGAGCTCGTGCAGCTTTTCGAGCATGTCCGCGGGCACCTCGTACTCACCGTTTTCGCTGAGCTGCTTCATCAGATCCGCGATGAGCTTGTCGTCGCCGGAGAGGAGATAGATCAGGCGCTCCAAGTTGCTGGAGACGAGAATGTCCATCGAGGGGGACACGGTCTTGTAGAAGGGGCGGCGGCGGTCATAGCGGCCCGTGCGCAGGAAATCGGTCAGCACGTTGTTGGCGTTGGACGCACACACGAGCTTGCCGACGGGAAGGCCCATCTCCTTGGCAAAGTAGCCCGCAAGGATATCGCCGAAGTTGCCGGTCGGCACGACGTAGTCGACCTTGTCGCCCGGCTGGATGCGGCCCGCCTGCACGAGGTCGGCGTACGCTCTATAATAATAGACGACCTGCGGGGCGAGGCGGCCGATGTTGATGGAGTTGGCCGAGGACAGGCGAACGCCCTTGCCCTCGAGCAGCTGATCCTTGCTGACGGCGGAGAAGATTTTCTTCACGCCGGTCTGCGCATCGTCGAAATTGCCGCGCACCGCGCACACGCAGACGTTTTCGCCCGCCTGCGTCGCCATCTGCGCCTGCTGCACGGCGCTCACGCCGCCGTGGGGGTAGAAGACGATGATCTTCGTGCCCGGCACATCGCAGAAGCCCTCCATCGCCGCCTTGCCGGTGTCGCCGGACGTGGCGGTCAGGATCATGATCTCGTCGTCCACACCGAGCTTTTCCTTCGACGCGGTCATCAGGCGCGGCAGCATCGAGAGCGCCACATCCTTAAAAGCGCTCGTCGGCCCGCGGAAAAGCTCGAGGATGAAGTCCTCACCGACGGGGACGGTCGGGGTCAGGTGGTCGGTCTCAAACTTGCCGGTATAGCCGTCGTGGACGAGCTTTGCCATCTCCGCTTCTGAAAAGTCGGGCAGGAGCTTGGATAAGATCTTCGTCGACATGGACATCGTGTCCATATTTAATACAGTAGTATAGTCGAACTTGACCTCGTCAAACGACGGCATCGTGTAGAGGCCGCCGTCGGGGGCAAGGCCGTTTAAGATGGCCTGCGCGCTGCTGGCCTTTAAATTTTTGTCACGGGTGCTCTGGTACTGCATGGATATTTCCTCCTGTATCTCACGGGAAAAGTTTTTTTGTTTTCCCTATTGTATTTTCACAAACGCTATGTTATATTGTTTCCATCAAAAAGTCAAGTGTTTTTCTTCCGCGGACAGTTTCGGCGTAAGTCACAAATTCGTCCGCACTTGACGGAGTATCAAAAAAAGAAAGAAGGTCATTCCCCGTGAATATTGCGCTGCTGGGCTTCGGCACCGTCGGTTCCCATTTTTATAAGCTGTGCGAGGGGCGAACCGATCTGCATGTTGCAGCTGTTCTCTCCCGCCGTCCCCGCCCGGAGCTCACATGCACCGTGACCGCCGATTACGATGAGATCGTGCGCGATCCCTCGATTGATATTGTGGTGGAAGTCATGGGCGGCATCGAGCCGGCGTACAGCTACCTCTGCGCGGCCATGCGTGCGGGCAAGCACGTCGTCACCGCGAACAAGCAGCTCATGTGCGCCCACTTTGAAGAGCTCACCTCCCTTGCAAAAGAAAAAGGCGTGGCGCTGCGCTGCACCGCCGCCGCGGGCGGCGGCATCCCCTGGCTCACCTCCCTCTCCCGCGCGTCCGAGCTCGATGAGATCAAGGCTGTCGAGGGCATTCTGAACGGCACAACGAATTACATGCTTTCCGCCATGACGAATTCCGGCGCGGATTATGCGCCCGCGCTGCAAAAGGCGCAGGAGCTCGGCTACGCCGAGGCCGACCCCACCGCAGATGTCGAGGGTCTGGACGCGCGCCGCAAGATCGTCCTCTCCGCCGACCTTGCCTTCGGCGTGAACATCAGGGAAGAGGACATCCCCTGTGTCGGTATCTCGTCCATCACCGCGGGCGACATCGCCAAGGCGAAGGACGAGGGCCTGACCTACAAGCTCATTGCCCGAGCGGAGAAAAACGGCCGTGCCGTGGCCGCGTTCGTCTGCCCGACGCTTTTCCCCTCCTCCGCGCCCGAGGCGCACACCGACGGCACCGGCAACCTCGTCACGCTGTTCGCATCGCGTTTTGGCAAGCAGAGCTTTTCCGGCGCGGGCGCAGGCGGCTACCCGACCGGCTCGAACGTGCTGCGCGACTGTCTCGACGTTGCCGCCGGCTGCCGCAGCTTCTATGCTGACTCCTTCACCCCCTGCTCGGTGAACCTCTCCGGCACGCAGTGCAAGTGGCTGTTCCGCTGCATGGGCGAATACTTTACCCGCGAGTGCAGCGCCCGCGAGGCGTTCGACGCCTATGAATCTTACCGAAAGGACGACCCGCACGCGCTGCTTGCGCGCTACGCGGCCGAAGAGGAATAAACTCCATGCTCAAAGTTTTGAAATTCGGCGGTTCGTCGCTCGCCGACGCCCGCCAGTTCGCCAAGGTCAAGTCCATCGTGGAAGCCGACCCCGCCCGCCGCGTGGTCATCGTCTCCGCGCCGGGCAAGCGCTTCTCCGGCGACCATAAGATCACCGATCTTCTCTATCTCTGCGCCGCGCACATCAAATACGGCGTTTCGTGCGAGGACATCTTCGCCATGATCCGCGACCGCTACAACGAGATCATCGCCGAATGTGGCCTGCACATCAGCCTCGACAAAGAGTTCGACGCGCTGTGGGACAAGATGAAAAATGGCATCAGCCAGGATGAGCTCGCCTCGCGCGGCGAATACTTCTCCGCACGGCTGATGGCCGAATACCTCGGCTATGAGTTCGTCGACGCGGCCCGCTGGATCAAGTTCAAGTTCGACGGCACCGTCGATCAGGACGCGTCCTACGCGGCGCTGCGCTCCCTCGCCGAGGACCGCAAGGTCGTCATCCCCGGTTTCTATGGCGTGATGCCCGACGGGCACATCCGCACGTTCTCCCGCGGCGGCAGCGACATCACCGGTGCGCTCGCGGCAGCGGCGCTCGGCGCGGACGTGTATGAGAACTGGACGGACGTCTCCGGCATCCTGATGGCCGACCCGCGCATCGTCGACGATCCCGAGCCCATCCGCCGCGTGACCTACAGCGAGCTGCGCGAGCTGAGCTACATCGGCGCGCAGGTCCTGCACGAGGGCACGATCTTCCCCGTGCGCGAGAAGAACATCCCGCTCAACATCCGCAACACCAACGCGCCCGACCATCCCGGCACAATGATTATGGAGTCCATCGGCGACGAGATGGAAGAGGGCGGCTTCATCACCGGCATCGCCGGCAAGAAGGGCTTTTCCATCATCACCATCGCCAAGACCGGCATGTCGAGCGAACCGGGCTCTCTCCTGAAAATTCTCAACGTGCTCGCCAAGCACGAGGTCAACGTCGAGTACCTCCCGTCCGGCATCGACAACGTCTCGCTCGTCGTCTCGTCCGACAAGGTGTCCCGCTCACTCTACGAAATGCTGGGCGAGCTGCAAAAAGAGGTGCAGCCGAATAAGATAACCGTAACGGAGCATATCGCCATCGTCGCCGCCGTCGGCCGCAAGATGGCGTACCGTCCCGGCGTTTCCGGTAAAATTTTCGCCAAGCTCGGCGAAAACGGCGTGAACATCCGCATGATCACGCAGGGTCCCGAAGAGCTCAACATCATCGTGGGCGTGGAAGAAAAAGATTTCGAACAGGCCATCCGTGTCCTGTACAATAGTTTTGTGAAGGAGAATGTAGTATGAAACAGGTCAATGTCGGTATTCTCGGCGCCACCGGCGCCGTCGGTCAGGAAATGATCAAAATTCTCGAAGAGCGCAACTTCCCCGTTGCGTCCCTTCGTCCCATCGCAAGCGCCAGAAGCGCGGGCAGCAAAATCATGTTCCGCGGTCAGGAGTGCACCATCGTCGAGGCGTCTGACGACGCGTTTGAGGGCCTTGATATCGTCCTCGGCGCGGCCGAGAACGACATCGCCGAGCGCTTTGCCCCCTCGATCGTCAAGGCGGGCGCGGTGTTCGTCGACAATTCGAGCGCGTTCCGCCTCGACCCCAACGTCCCCCTTGTCATCCCCGAGATCAACCCCGAGGACGTGAAGTGGCACAAGGGCATCATCTCGAACCCCAACTGCACCACCATCGTGACCCTCGTGGCCATCAACGCCCTCGCCAAGGAGAGCCCCATCGAGACGATCATCGCCTCTTCCTACCAGGCCGTCAGCGGCGCGGGCAAGGGCGGCATCGACGAACTCAACAACGAGGTCAAGGCCCTTTCCGAGGGCAAGCACCTTGAGCCCAAGGTCTTCCAGTATCAGATCGCGTACAACATCATCCCCCAGATCGGCGGCGAGGCCTTCGAGGGCTACACCAGCGAGGAGATGAAGATGCAGAACGAGGGCCGCAAGATCCTCCACCTGCCCGAGATGAAGGTCAGCTGCACCTGCGCGCGCGTGCCCGTCATCCGCAGCCACAGCGTATCCGTCGTGCTGCGCACGAAGGAGAAGATCAGCGTCGAGCGTGCCAAGGAGCTCATCGCAAACGCCCCGGGCTGCAAGCTCGTCGACGACCTCAAGAACAAGGTCTACCCCATGCCGCTCGACACGTCCGATCAGGACATCGTCTATGTCGGCCGCATTCGTGAGGACCTGACCGACGAGCGCGGTCTGAACCTCTGGTGCTGCGGCGACCAGGTCCGCAAGGGCGCTGCCACCAACACCATCCAGATCGCGGAGCTGCTGCTCAAGTAAGGCTTTCTGATCACAGATCATTCCCCGCTTTCCCCCGTTTTCTGCCGCATAGCGGCGGAAAACGGGGAATTTTTTCGTTTCTGCACAGAAACGCCGATTTTGGCCCGCATTTTGCTATAAGCCGCTCATAAAGTGGTACAGGCACGTCGTAAGCTGAACGTTAAGAGAGCTATTCTCTGATCCTTTGGCTGTTTTGTCAAAAATCGGTGCACATTTCTTGTGTGTTTCCCCCATTTTTACCACAAACGGCAAGTTTCATTTGACTTTGCCCGCTGTGGGGACTATGCTGTAAGCAAGGATTGGAAACGTTACCGGTAAGGTTTCCGGAATCATCGCAGGGGGCGCGTCGGCATGACCATCAAGGATATTGCAAAGCTTGCAGACGTGAGCGTCAGCACCGTCTCCCGCGTGCTCAACGACCGTCCGGACGTGAGTGAGGATTCCCGCAGACGGGTCCGCGCCGTCATCGAGGCGCACCGGTATGTGCCGAACAACAGCGCGCGCGACCTCGTCAAAATTCGTTCTGACGCGGTCGGCCTTGTGGTGCGCGGCGTGCAGAACCCCTTCTACACCGACATCATTCACGCCATCGAGCAAAAGCTCGACGCTTCGGGCTACACGATGGTCATGCGTCAAATTCCGTCCGGCGACGACGAGATTCAGTGCGGCGCGGTGATGGAAAAGGAAAAGCGCCTGCGCGGCATTATCTTCCTCGGCGGGCGCAGCGATTATTCGCCCGAAGAGGTTTCGCTTCTCGGCGTGCCCTATGTCTGTTGCTCCTACACCAACTCCTACGGTATACTTCCGCCGGAGTCGTACTCCTCCGTCTCCATCGCCGACGAGCAGGAGGCCTACCGCGCGGTCAGCGAGCTTTACAAAAACGGTCACCGCCGCATCGCCGTGCTGACCGCCGCCCCCGACGACAGTTCGATCTCCCAGCTCCGTTACCTTGGCTATCAGCGCGCGCTGCGCGACTTCGGCTTAACAGAGCATCCGGAAGACCTGATCTGCGCCGAAGACTTCACCATTGCCAACGCCTATGCCGCCATGCAAAAGCGTCTGCGCTCCCCCGCCGATTTTACCGCCGTGTTCGCCATTGCGGACGACATGGCCATCGGCGCGATGCGCGCCCTGCGCGAAAGCGGCCGCTCCATCCCCGAGGACTGCTCCGTCATCGCCATCGACGGCATCAGCGTCTCGGAATACATTCATCCCATGCTCACCACCCTCTGCCAGCCCATGACCGCCATGGGAGAGGCGAGCGTCGAGATTCTGCTCGACATCATCGAGGGACGCGGCGTTCATCGCCATGTCACTCTGCCGACCGCGCTGCGCGAGGGCGCGTCCGTGCGGCAGCTCAAGCACTGATTTTCCCGCGGGAACCCGCGTGAAAATAAATTTGAAAAGGAGTATTGATGAAATGAAAAAGTATCTTGCAATGATCCTTGCTCTTGTCATGGCGCTTTCTCTCGTCGCCTGCGGCGATAAGAAGGATGACTCCGCTGACAACAGCGACGGCGATACTGCCTCCGGCCGCGTCTACTGGCTGAACTTCAAGCCCGAAGCCGACGAGACCCTGCAGAAGGTCGCCGCCATGTACACCGAGAAGACCGGCGTGCCCGTCACCGTCGTGACCGCCGCTTCCGGCACCTACAACGAGACCCTGACCGCCGAGATGGACAAGTCCGCTCCCCCGACGCTGTTCGTCGTGGGCAACCAGGCCGCTGTCGACACCTGGGGCGACTACTGCTATGACCTGAGCGGCACCGCCGTTGCCAACGAGCTCAACACCGACGCCTACAACCTCTATGACGCCGACGGCAAGCTCTGCTCCATCGGCTACTGCTACGAGTGCTACGGCATCATCGTCAACGAAGATCTGCTCGAAAAGGCCGGCTACACGCTTGGCGACATCACGAACTTTGAGACTCTCAAGGCCGTCGCTGAGGACATCCACGCTCGTGCTTCCGAGCTCGGCTTCGACGCCTTCACCTCCTCTTCCATGAGCGACGATTCCAGCTGGCGCTTCACCGGCCACCTCGCGAACCTCGAGTATTACTACGAGTCCGTGGACGATCCCGACGCCTGGAAGGAATGCCCGTCTTCCATCAAGGGTACCTACATGCAGAACTACAAGAACCTGTGGGATCTGTACATCAACAACAGCGCCGTGAATCCTGCTGATCTCGCTGCCGGCGGCTTTGACGCGGCGGACGAGTTCGGCAAGGAGCAGGCCGTGTTCTATCAGAACGGTTCCTGGGAGTGGGCCAAGCTCACCGGTACCGGCGACGGTCAGTACGGTCTTGACAACCTGTCCATGATCCCGTTCTACTGCGGTGTTGCGGGCGAAGAGAACGCGGGTCTCAACTGCGGCACCGAGAACTGCTGGGCTGTCAACGCCAAGGCTTCCGAGGAAGACATTCAGGCCACGCTCGAATTCATGAACTGGATGGTCACCGATCCCGAGGTCTCCCGTATGCTGGTCGATGAATTCGCCGCCATGCCCTATAAGCAGGCTGCCGAGTCCACCAACGGCTTCCTCGCCGACGCCAACGACTACACCACCAACGGCAACTACATCATGCCCTGGGTCACCAACTTCCAGCCGAACGTTGATGCTTACCGCGCTGCGCTCGTCTCCGCGATGAACCAGTACGACGCCGACCAGAGCGATGCCAACTGGGAGCTCGTCAAGACCGCGTTTGTCGACGGCTGGGCCACGCAGTACGCTGCCGCCAACGGCTAAGCCGCTTTTAAAAAAGCAAGCGCATCTGAAAAGCACAAATGAGAGGGGCGGGCGATTTCGCCCGTCCCTCCCTGCATATCACGGCGAGCGCCGCATGAAGCGCCCGCCGTGCAGAAACAAAAGCAATATTCTATCTTTGGCTGGGAGTTGATCGAATTGAAACATAAGCACAGCAACGCTGCGGTCAACAGCTCGATGATCCGCCGCCCGATCCGCCGCTGGTTCCCGCTCTTTATGGGACCCATGGTCTGCGCGTTCATCATCGGCTTTGTCTATCCGTTCTGCAAGGGCATCTATCTCTCCTTCTGCAAATTCAAGGTCACGAGCGACGCGCATTTTGTCGGCCTTGAAAACTACCGCCGCGCGTTCCAGGATGCGAGCTTTGTGCATTCGTTCTGGTTCACGGCGCTGTTTGCCATCATATCGCTCGTGCTCATCAACGTGCTGGCCTTTGCGGTGGCCTACGCGCTCACGCAGGGCATCAAGGGCAGCAACCTGTACCGCACGGTGTTCTTCATGCCGAACCTCATCGGCGGCATCGTGCTCGGCTACATCTGGTCGATGATCTTCGACGGCATCCTCTCGCGCTACGGCACGTCGATCCTGCTCAACACGAAGCTCGGCTTCTGGGGTCTCATCATCCTGATGTGCTGGCAGCAGATCGGCTACATGATGATCATTTACATCGCGGGCCTGCAAGCCGTGCCCGAGGACATGCTCGAGGCCGCGAAGATCGACGGTGCGAGCCGCTGGCAGACGCTTTGGAAAATCACGATCCCGAATGTGATGCCCTCCATCACCATCTGCACGTTCCTCTCTCTTACGAACGGCTTCAAGCTCTTCGACCAGAACCTCGCCCTCACGGGCGGGCAGCCCTATACCATCCTGTCCGACGGCAGCTCGATCAAAGAGACCGAAATGCTCGCGCTGAACATTCTCAACACGTTCTACGGGCAGAACGCCAACTCGCGCGGCACCGCGCAGGCCAAGGCCGTGCTGTTCTTCATCCTCGTCGCGACCATCGGTCTTCTCCAGCTCAGTGCCAACCGCAAAAAGGAGGTGCAGCAGTAATGAACAAGCGCTCTCTTTCCGCTGAGGCTCGCCGCAAGACGATCCTCTCCATCGTGCTCGGCGTCATCTGCGTCATCTATGTGCTGCCGGTCCTCACGGTGGTCATCAACTCCTTCAAGCTCAACACCTATGTCAAGACCGACACGTTCGCCCTCCCGAACGCGGAGAGCTTTGCCGGCTGGGCGAACTTCATCAAGGGTCTGACGTTCGGCAACTACCCGTTCTTAAAATCCGCCGGCTACAGCTTATTTATCACCATCGTCTCGACCGCGCTGATCCTGCTCTGCACGTCGATGGCCGCGTGGTACATCGCGCGTGTGGACAGCAAATTCTGCCGCATGGTCTATTATCTCTGCGTCTTTTCGATGGTCGTGCCGTTCCAGATGGTGATGTTCACACTGTCGAAGACGGCCGATACCCTCAAGCTCAATACCCCCTGGACCATCCCCATCATCTACCTCGGCTTTGGCGCGGGGCTTGCGATTTTCATGTTCGTCGGCTTTGTCAAATCCATCCCGCTTGAAATTGAGGAGGCAGCCGCCATCGACGGCTGCGGCCCGCTGCGCACGTACTTCTCCGTCGTGCTGCCGATGCTGCGGCCCACGATGATCTCTGTCGGCATTCTCGAGATCATGTGGGTGTGGAACGACTATCTGCTGCCCTATCTCGTGCTCGACCGCACGAAGTACATGACCATCCCCATCCACATCCAGTACCTCAAGGGCAGCTACGGCACCGTCGACCTCGGCGCGACGATGGCGCTGATCCTGCTGAGCATCATCCCTGTCATCGTGTTCTACCTGCTGTGCCAGAAGTACATCATCAAGGGCGTGGCCGCAGGCGCGGTAAAGGGTTAACACCTTTCATCCTTCATTTTCCAGAAAGAAGTGGTTCCATTGATCGAACGTTCCTCCGGCATTCTGATGCCGATCTCGTCCCTTCCCTCGCCCCACGGCATCGGCACGATGGGCAAGGCCGCCTATGACTTTGCCGACTTTCTCGCCGCCGCGGGGCAGAAATACTGGCAGCTCTTGCCGCTCGGCCCGACGAGCTACGGCGACTCGCCGTATCAGAGCTTTTCGTCCTTTGCGGGTAACCCGTATTTCATCGACTTGGACTTGCTCGTCAAAGATAAGCTCCTGACGCGCGCGGAGGTCAACGCCTGCGACTGGGGCGACGATCCCCGCTATGTCGACTACGGCAAAATCTACGCGAGCCGCTTCACGCTGCTCGAAAAGGCCAAGACGCGCGGCTTTACGCGCGACCGCGAGGCCGTCGCGGCATTTGAGCGGGAAAATGAGCGCTGGCTGCCGAACTACGCCCTCTTCATGGCGCTCAAGCGCCACTTCGGCATGAAGTCCTGGACGGAATGGGACGACGAGGACATCCGCTGCCGCACAAGCAGCGAGGTCATCGAGCGCTACCGCGCCGAGCTGCGCGAGGATGTGGAGCTTTTCACTTACATTCAGTTTCTCTTCTTCCGCCAGTGGGAGGCGCTCAAGGCGTACATCCACTCGCTCGGCATCCGCATCATCGGCGACCTGCCCATCTATGTGGCGATGGACTCCGCCGACGTGTGGGCAGAACCCGAAATGTTCCAGCTCGACGAGCACAACGTGCCCACCGAGGTCTCCGGCGTCCCGCCTGACTGCTTCAGCGAGGACGGGCAGCTCTGGGGCAACCCGCTCTACAACTACGAGGCCATGGCGAAGGACGGCTTCGGCTGGTGGATCCGCCGCATCGGCGGCGCGCAGAAGCTCTACGACGTCATCCGCATCGACCATTTCCGCGGCTTCGAGAGCTACTGGGCCATTCCCTACGGCGAGACGACCGCCAAAAACGGCCGCTGGGTCAAGGGCCCCGGCATGTCGCTCGTCGGCGTGCTGACCGGCTGGTTCCGCGACCTCGATTTCATCGCCGAGGACCTCGGCTATCCCTCGCCCGAGGTCGTGCAGCTGCTCTCTGATTCCGGTCTTCCCGGCATGAAGGTGCTCGAGTTTGCGTTCGACTCGCGCGACCCGAGCGACTACCTGCCGCATAGCTGCAACTTCAACAGCATTTGCTACACCGGCACGCACGACAACGCGCCCCTCGCCCTCTGGCGCACGGAGGCGGATAAGGCGGACATCGCGTTCGCGAAGAAGTACCTCGGTCTCAATGACGAGGAGGGCTTCAACGCCGGCATCATCCGCGGCGGCATGAGCTGCCAGAGCAGGTTGTTTGTCGCACAGATGCAGGACTATCTGGGCCTTGGCAAGGGCTGCCGCATGAACACCCCCGGCACGAGCAGCGGCAATTGGCAATGGCGCATGCTGAGCGGCGAGGCGAGCAAAAAGCTCGCAAAGTCCATCCACGAGACGACCCGCATCTACGGGCGCCTGTAAGGAAAATATGGCACGGCGGTTTTGGGCATACGCCCAAAACCACCGCGTTTCGTTATATTTTGGCAGAATATTACGAATTGTATTTATATTTTGACGGAAAAAGAGAGCTGGGTATTGCCCTGCTCTCACTTTTTCAATTCACAGGAGTAACAGTTTGCTGTAGTCCAGTGCAACGCGGACGGCTGCGCCCGCTTGCAGATCACTTTCGTGTCCGACGGCGATGCGCAGCATCGGCGCGCCTTCGGCGCTGCCCTCCGGACGCAGCAAGAGGATGTTCTCTTCCACGCCGTGGATCATGCGGCAGACGGTGCAGCTCATGGCGCCGTTCTCGCTCATGGTGACGGCATTGTCTGGAATGCCAATCGTCGTAAAGGCCTTTTCCGTGACAGCAAGCGGCAGCGCCACGTTCCACTCGGGCAGGTAGACTTTGCCGTCTCTCGCCTCGGCGGCGAAGAAGTTCTTGCAGCCCGCGAGGCGCGCCGCGCTGACGCTGCCCGGATGGCGGATCATCTCGTCCATCGGCGTGACCTCGCCGGTCCGACCGTCTTCCATCACGCAAACGCTGCGGCAGTTGCGGTAACACTCGTCGCGGTCGTGGCTGACCCAGAGGATGGGGCCGTTGAACGTCGCGAGCAGGTCGGCAAGCTCGATCTCAAGATTCCACTTTAAGTAGCTGTCCAGCGCGGAGAACGGCTCGTCGAGCAAAATCGCCTCCGGCTCGGAACACAAAATGCGCGCGAGCGCCACGCGCTGCTGCTGGCCGCCGGAAAGCTGCGCGGGATGCTTTTTCTCAAGCCCCTCAAGGCGGAACATGCGGATCTTCTCCGCCAGCACGCGGCGCTTTTCCGCTTTGTCGCCGCTGCGGATGCCGCAGAGGATATTTTGCTCCACGCTCATGTTCGGGAACAGCGTGTACTGCTGGAAAAGATACCCGACCTTGCGCTGCTGCGGCGGCAGATTGATCTTCTTCTCGCTGTCAAACAGCACGCGGTCGCCGAGCACGATGCGCCCGCGGTCGGGCGTCACGATGCCCGCGATGCACTTTAGCGTCATGCTCTTGCCGCAGCCCGAGGCGCCGAGCAGCGCCATCGTCTCGTCCGGCGCTTCAAACTGTGAGCGCAGATGAAACGCGCCAAGCTTTTTTTCAATATCGACAGACAAACTCATCTTCTCGCCCTCCTCGCCTTGCTCGCATCCGTGAGGAAGTCACGCCGCTCGAGCATGTTGACCGCCAGCAGCACGACGGCGGAGATCGCAATATTGACCAATACCCACTTCGTCGCCAGCACATCGTTGTTCGTCTGCCAGAGCTGATAGACCGTGGTGGAGATCGTCGCGGTCTTGCCGGGTGTGTAGCCCGCGATCATGCTCGTCGCGCCGTATTCGCCAAGTGCTCTGGCAAAGGCCAGCACTGTGCCGGCCAGCACGCCCTGACGGCAGTACGGCATGCGGATACGCCAGAAAATGTAGGTATTCGACAGGCCCAGCGTCTGTCCAGAATAGGCCAGCGTCTCGTCAAAAGACTCGAACGCGCCGCGCACCGTGCGGTACATCAGCGGGAAGATGACGACCACCGTGGCAAAGATGGCCGACCACCAGGTCATGACCATCTTGACGCCGAACGTTTCGAGCACCCACGCGCCGATGACGCGCTTGGGGCCGAACACGCGCAGCAGCAGATAGCCCACGACCGTCGGCGGCAGCACGAGCGGCAGCGTCAGAAGCACATCGAGCACACCTTTGACCAGGCGCGGAAGCTTTGCGATATAATAGGCGGCAAAAATGCCGGCAAAGAAAATAACGACCGTGGAGATCGCCGCAATGCGCAGCGAGTTCCATAAGGGGTACCAATCCATAGAGCACCTGCCTTTTGCCGCCAGCGGCGGCAGATTTGCAAAGGGGACCATTCTTAGCGTAAGAATGCCCCCCCTTTGTATCCCCCAAGAAGCGCAAGGGGCTTTTAGCCCCTTGACCCCAAGGGTGCCGTGGATATCGCACTTTTCAGTAAAGTGTGATACTGCTTTTTCTAAACGACTTGGTCTGCTTCTATCTCCGCTGTCGCTGCTGCCCGTTTTATCGAATCAAATCAGTTCGCGGTATAAAGAAGTCTCAGTCAATTTTAGTTAGCGGGGGAGAAGCCGACGCTCTCGAACACGGACATGGCGTCAGCGGTCTGGAGGTAGTCGAGGAAGGCCTGGGCGGCTTCTTCCTTCTCGCCCTTCAGGACGGCGGCGGGATAGATGACCTGACCGCACATCTCGGCGGTGGCGCTGTCGACGACCGTGAGGCCGGCGGAGTAAGCGTCGGTGGCGTAGATGATGCCGCAGTCAGCGCTGGCCTCGCTCACCTGAGTGGTAACTTCCTTGACGTTGTTGCCGTAGGTCAGGCAGTCGGTGAGCGCCGCCTCATCAAGGCCATAGTAGGCGAAGATCTTCTGGGTGTACTGGCCGACGGGCACGTCGCTGTTGCCGATGGCGAGCATGACGTCGCCGCTCTTGAGGAGTTCAGCAAGCTGGTCGAAGCTCTCGATGCCCTTGGGGTTGCCCTCGGGAACGGCGAGCGTGACCTTGTTCTCAAGCAGGTCGATGCGGCTGTCGGTCACGATGAGGTCAAGACCGTCGGGGTTCTTGTCCTGGTCGTCAATAAGGCTGCCATCCATGGCGTTCATCTGCTTGGGAGCGGCGGAGATGAACAGGTCGCAGTCAGTGCCCTCGCTGATCTGGGTGAGGAGCTTGCCCGAGGAGTCAAAGTTGTAGGTGATGTTGACGTTGGGGGCAACTTCCTTGTACATCTCGGCGATCTGAGTCAGGGTCTCGGTCATGGAGGCGGCGGCGAAGACAACGAGATCAACGCTCTCGGCGTTCGCATCGCCTTGGGTGTCGTCGGTGGTTGTGTCGTCAGTCTTGCTGCTGCAGGCGGCCAGAGAGAACACGAGCGCAAGCGCAAGGAGCAGAGACAAAAGCTTTTTCATGTTTGGATACTTCCTTTCAAAAATTTTTCTTTTTCGCGCGTTCATTGAAAAGCGCGGCGATACAGGAACGCGCAAGAACACGCCGCACGCAATTTATTTCCAATTCCCATCGGGAAACTCGGGCAGCATCATTTCGCTATTCTTAAAATAGATAACGTTCCCCAACATTTCGCGCCCGCAGGCGCAAAGCGTTAAAGTTGTCAAACAGCACCGACTCATTCGGTTCAAAAATCCATCAGTCCTGCCCCCCCTAACCCCGCGCCCATGGGGCGCGAAACAGCGTCGCAGACTTTTCCCCGCAAGGGGGATGCGGCATCCGTAAAGCGGCAAAGCCGCTAACGGCTGCCCAAGCCGTCCGCAGACGGCAAATAATCTTGATCCGTTTTTTGCCGCGGTCACCGTCGCGGCATTACGATTCCCGCGCCCGTTGGGCGTGCCAATCGTGCCGCTTCCTCGAAACTGGCTCGCTTCATCCGCCGCTGGCGGCGCTTCGCCAATTTCCATGCGCGTGGCAAAAAACACCTCTCAGCCTGCAAGTGTGCGAGCATAAGTGAGTGCGCGCAGCAGGCTGCATCCTCCTCAAAACGATGGCTCCGCCATCGTTTTGAAGTTTTACTTTCCAAACGGGCAGATCGGATAGTGGCACGGCTTGCACCCAAGGCATAGCCCGCCTTCGCCGAGCGCCGCGAGATCCGTGCGTGTGACGGGCACATCCGCCGCGATCTTCGGCAGCACCAGATCAAAGACCGTCGCGCCCGCGTACATCACGCAGCCGGGCAGGCCCATGACGGGCATACCGTCGTCAAAATAGCCGAGCAGGAACATAGCCCCCGGCAGGACCGGCGCGCCGTAGGCGATGATATCCGCGCCCGCGGCCTTGATGCCGCCCGGCGTGTTGTCGTCGGGGTCGACGCTCATGCCGCCGGTACAGAGGATCATGTCGGGCTTCTTTTCGCGCATCGCAAGCACCGCGTCGCGCACATTCTCCACCCCGTCGCCGGAGTAGACGACCTCGAGCGTTTCGATGCCGTAGGTCTTGAGCTTGT
>OGLF01000591.1_pt1 | contig 23048 bp, 27 predicted proteins | sample 1572701 | NCBI WGS metagenome assembly OGLF01 (sample SAMEA2581910, study PRJEB24529) | metagenome | biome: Human gut stool | place: China | collected 2011 | reverse complement strand
CATGCCAAGAGAGTATTGCGAAAACAGCTTTTTATCCTCGCGGGCTTCGCTGGCGTTGATGAACTCCAGCAAGGTGGAGAAGTTCTGCTCCTCCTCCGGGGCTTCATACCAGATGTAGCCAATCAGTGCGCAGTAGAGCAGGCGTTCAGCCTTAACCCAGAAATCCTCACCGGACTTCTCGCCATCCCCCTTTGTGTTGGCGATAATGGTATTGACCAGTTTCAGAATATCCTTTTCGCTACGGATGTAATGGAACGGATTGTATCGCATGGATTTTTTGAAGTTGATGGTGTTCAGGACTTTGATTTTATACCCGGCATCCGAGAGCATCTTTCCGCACTCGATAATGATCGTACCCTTGGGGTCCGTCACGACATAGCTGACCTTTGGGGGCATCTGCATGAGGTTCGGCTTGACATAAAATCGTGTCTTACCGCTGCCGCTGCCGCCGATCACGATGACGTTTTTGTTCCGAGCATACTTCGGATGCTTTGGTCTACCACTCATCATCAGCCGTTCGGTCTGTGTGAGGATGACGTTGTTCTCGAATACCGGGTCAATAAAAGGTTCGATGTCCTTCTGGTTGCCCCACCGGGCAGAGCCATATTCCTCGCCTTGCCGATACTTCTTCGCATTCTTCCCTTTGAAGTAGATCACTACTTTCAGCGCAGCTGCGCCGACCAGTCCCACCATCAGGTCAAACGGGTGAAAACTGGGCAAGACACTTTTGTAGGCCAGGCCAAAGTTCATAAATAGAACCATCAGCCTGTCCACCACGGAATCGCCATTGCAATGACGGTAGAGCCATGCGGCTTTCTCCACCATGTAAAAGGCGATGATGTACGGAAAATTCAGCAGGATCAGCTTTTTCATGTCTGCCGACTGCATCATCCTACTGAACTCTGCAGCTATTTTTTTGCCCCATGCCGTGCCGCCCGTCTGGTTGGACGGTGCTTTGCGCGGCAAGCGGGCAGGTTTTTTCAGATTCTTCATCGTATCGGTTCCTGCTCTCTCTTCTTTTCTTTCTTGAGCTGACGGTGATTGGAAAGTTGCTCTTTCACCTTTTCCAGCTTCTGGCGTACCGATTCACGCTTCTGCTTTTTCAGCGTTTCGCTGGTGTACTCCTTAAAGGCAGCAGTCATAACATCCACGTCCTTGGCCTTGAAAAAGACCAGATATTCGCTTTTCCCCTCCTGTTCCACCTTTTTCAGACTGTAATCAATGCCATACTTCCGGGCCACCCGATCAAACGACTTGATATTATTGTCCGTGACAACGATGTTCGTGATCTGCGCGCCGCTCTTTTGCAGGCTCTTAATGCTCTGCCGACCTGTTTTCTTACATTGGCTTTTTTCTCCTTTCCCCCGCTGCTTTTTCTTGTCCATCTCTGCCAGCAGCTTTATCAGGGCTGCTTTCAAAATCTGTGCGGTGATTTTTCCTCCTTTGATGCACAGCGAAATGGTTTTCTCGTTGACTTCTTCCTGCACGGATGCTCACCTCCCATCTATCGCCGCTGCATCAGGGGCGGACTGCCCCAGCCGCAGGCGGTGCGGTATCACCCAGAACGGAACGAAACTTCTTGCGACACTGGTGCAGCAGATAGCCGCACTCCCATTTGTGGCGGCAATGCTTGCAGGGATGGCCGCTGTCCGTCCCCGGACGCTGGCGCATCATGCGTTCAAACGGATTATCGGTAAAATTCATAGGCTTAATCTCCCTGTTCAGCCAGCGGCAGCACACCGCGCCGCTTCAACGTATGATAAAGGAACTTCCGACCTTTCTGCGTCCATGCCGTGTGCAGCTTTTCCACCTCGGAGCCATCGCTGCGCTGGAGCCGGAACGTCAGGCTGGATGTATACCCCTTGCCGTGGTGTTCTGAATACAGCACCCACTGGCCGTTGGCCCGGTACTGGATGCCGTGCAGATGCAGCAGCCGATTGAATACCTTTGCTCCGCAGCCGTACTCTTTGGCGATCTGCGTAGTCGCCACCAGCGAATCGGAATCGCTCAGCTGCGCCTCATAGCTACTTCGGCGCGGCGGCTTCTTATGCAGCAGGCCCAGCAGCGCATCCCAGTCAAACGGCTGCGGATGGTACGCCGCACCGACTGCCGTGTGGTGCAGCTTGCAGAGCTTCTTTGCCATGTCCTGCGTGATGCGGTAGTCTTTCACATACCGCTGCACCGTGCGCCCGCCTTCATCCTGCAGCCGGACACGGGGCATATACTCGTAGTCGCGGCCCTCGATGAAACCATACTGGCACATACGCGGGAACCACTTGCGAAAGTCGCTGCGAATGTGCATCTGGTCATACAGATCACGCGCCCACAGCGTAGAGGGCAGCGTGTCCATACTCATGAATACGATGTTCATGGGGTTGTCCTCCTAGTTTTTATCTACTCTGCCGCCCCACCCAAATTCATGCCGAACCTGTGCGGAATAATAGCTGTCCACAGTCACCGGTGCGTTATAGAGTGTTGCCAGCAGGTATTGCTTGATGTTCCGAATCTGAGTGCTGTTTTCTTTTAAGCACTCCAATATGTACTGGATATGCGAGGAATCCAGCTTCATCAGGCGGCTTTTCACCACCTCCTTCGGCTTATCCTCCCCGCAAATGCGCAGGAACTTCTTTCTGCTGGTGACGGTTTCCACCAGCAGTTCCAGAATCTCATACAGGACTGCTTTATCTGCCGGATAGCCCTGTTCCAGAATTTCCAGTTCCAGAGCTTTCTTGAAATAGCGGCGGTACTGTTCTTCTTCCTGCAATTCAGCCGGATAGATAAGATCAGTCTCACTATTATCCGTCTTATTTATCTTCTCAGTATTACTTCCGTTTGATTTTAGAACTCCCGGAAGTTCGTTTTTCAAACTGCCGGAAGTATGATTTTCATACTTCCAGTAGTTCGATTGCGAAAGCCCCGCATAAAGGTCTTTCACATACAGCAGATTGGGTTTGCCAAGTCCCTGCCTGCGCCGCTCGATAAGCCGAAACTCCTGTTCCAGTTCATCCAGCAGTTTGACCGCCTTTTGTCTGGCACAATGAATGGAGTCCATGACTTCCTCTATCGTGCAGATAATGTAGGCGTTGCCGTGCTTGTCCTGCCAGCCGTTCTTAATGGAAAGGCTCATACGATCCAGCAGCACAGCATACAGCAGCTTAGCGTCCCCGGACATCTTCTGGAACAGATCAGCCTTGACCAGTGCTTTCGGCACACGGTAAAAGCTGTATCGGTCTGCTTCCAGACCTTTGAAATACGGGTACTCCATGTAAATTCATCACCCCCTGTCGGATTGGATTTGCACTATTGGAAATAACAGTACATTCCTACGGTGGAACACGTTTCCTTGCTCCACCGCAGTGTATCTGCTGTTATTTGAGCTTTTCCATTCTGCCCCAGCCCGTTCCTGCCCCATATTTCAGCGGCGTTTTCTCTGGTAAGACGCGCAGGATGCACATTCAGTGCCAGAAGTATCTCTCTGGGATGGCTTATTCAGTTGTCAAAGAACTTTTGTGAGGGCTTGTTGTATAACCCTTACACCTATAGCATTCTGAAAGGGGTGTTTGGCAACCACTTTTTCAAATTTTCTCAAAAAAAATTTGCCGCAGGGATTTTTAAGTCCCCGCGGCAGTTTTTCTATATTATGTATAAGTGCAACGGATGCGGTGAAGCCCCTTTTTGATTCCCTTTGTCACATATTGATGTGATACTCCCATCTCAGCAGCAAATTCCCTCAATATAGTGGCGACAAATCATTTCCCACTGATGCTTTTTCAGCAGTTCGCTTGCCTTTCTCAAAAATTCTTTATTCAACACAAAATCCATAACATTTATACGCGGATCTTCCATTTCATTGTTATACTCCGGATTCACATCCGCCGCATACGAAAAAGTTTCACTTTCCCGTGCTTCAAGATTACGCACAAGTCGATCCTCTCCCTCCAACACAAGACGAATATGCCATTCCATATCCTCAAAATGGTTATGTGGAATTGTCTGATGCTCATTTCCCTGCGATTCATAGTAGTAGTGTGTACAGTTATGAAGTGCAAACACCGTATATCTTTCGTGTGCATGGTAGGAAACATATCCATTTTTATAGACGACTACTTCCGCATGGTTCTCCATCTGTTTTCGGAGAATCACTTCTATACCATCTTCCAATATCTTCTTCAAACCCGGCACTCGCTTAAATTCACTTGCAACAGGAACCATCTTCTTCAGTTCTTTCAAAGTAATAAAATTCATTTTAACCACCTTCCTGCCTTTCGGCAACAGGTGAGTCTTCTATGAAAGAACAGCAGAAATGACCTCAGACCCACCCGTTTTTTTTTGAACGGGGAGCCTAAGCTCCATTCGATTAAAATTATGCCTATACCTATAGCATTCTAAATAAGGGTTTTGGCAACCACTTTTTTCAAAAAACTTTCAAATAAAAAAGCCGAAACAGGATGAACTACTTGCAGGCGCACTGCTGCGCTGCATTCGCTCATTCTGTTCCGGCCTATATCACATATTGCTACGGTATCGCTCTAAACAAACAGATATTATATTGTAGACCCGAAAGAACGTCTGATGGCGCTGGTCGGCTAACCAGGTGCCGCCTAAGATTCCATCTCTTTCCTTTCAGTGTCCGATGAAGCCCTCTTGCTTCAGGCCTCTTTCCGGCAATCCTCCGGCGTTGCAAATTCTATACTCTTTACAGGAAGACCGTGAATACACTCCACCAGAGATTCAGCAGAAATATAATCTTCACAGCCACCACGCTTGATCTGAAGCATATTCTTTCCATCAACGACACTGCGATTCCCGATCCGCAGCCCCTTTGGGGTGCGGATTTCATGTTCTCCGTTGCTCATCTTCTTACGGCCTCCTTTGTGTTGGTTTGAGTTTCTTTTTTCTATTCAATTTCACCTTTTGAACTTCCGCTCTTTTTTCACCTTTTTCGGCTTGCATATTCACAATTTTTACGGTATAATAATCCAAAAGATGATAGAATATAGCATATATTATAAGCAAGTCGTGTCGCTGTGTCAAGATGTAAATGTGAAAATTTGTTGCATCTTCCAGATTGAATATTTACAAATCCCGTTGCACATTGTTACAGCACGATAACTACGCCATAGAAAGGTTGCAAACATGAAATTTGGAGAGAAAGTTCGCGATCTACGAAAGAAACATTCTTTAACACAGGACGAATTGGCACAATGTCTGGGTATCAACAAACGAACGATCATCGGATGGGAGCGTGATGGCCGCTACCCTCGCAGTATTGAAATGCTTGAAAAGATGGCCGATATATTCCATGTACCTCTGACCTATTTACAGCCGGATCAGTCTTTATTTATCGAACGTGCCGCCGAAGCCTACGGAAAAAAGGGCAAAATAGAAGCCCAGCATCTCGCATTTGAGCTTACTGAGCTATTTGCCAGCGGAGAGTTGACCCCGCAGGATATGGACGGCATCATGTATGAAATGCACAAAGCCTATTTTAAGTACCGAGAACAAAAACGAGAAAAGGAACGAATAATGAACCTGTGAACCACTGTTCTATTCACTATGCTATCCCCGGAAGGAGATCACATTATGGATTCTGCATTTATTCACCAAGCTGCTAATGAACTTGTCCAAAATGTCAGAACTCGCAACATCAAACAGATCGCGCGCAGTTGCAGTCTGGACATCAGTGAAACATCTCGCATTAGAGATATGTTGGGTTTACTTTCGCTCTATTTTGATAAGCCACTGATTCTTATCAATCGCCAGCTGGACAAACAGACAAAGCAGATGGTGTGCGGTTATGCGCTGGGACATTATCTGGAGCATCAGTTGCTCATGGACTTGCATACCCTGGACAAGTTTCTGACCATTAAGGACAAGCACATCCTTCTTTACGAGCATAACGCTTTCACATCCCACCTGATGCTGGACAGTGATGAAGTCTATCAAATGACGAAGCGCGGGCTGGATGCTGCTCAGATTGCCGCTACTAAGGGAATCCACCTCAATCTGGTGCTGGTGAAGCTGCTGGAACTGCATCATCTGGGGTACGATTTGCGTCACTACCATGCCCAGCATCATGCGTTTATCAAGCAGTTCAACCTTCCGGCACATTTTCAGTTTGATGTGGCTGCCGGATGAACTTATGTTCTTATAACCCTAAAACCCGTAATGGACGGTGCGTTATGCCTGTCCATTACGGGTTTTTCGTGTTATTTCAGTTTTTCGAGAATTTCATCAGCACTCATGCCTTCGGCAAGCAGCTTCTTCAGGACGGATTCTGCTTCTGCCTTTTTCGCTTCTTCTGCTGCCTTGGCATCTGCCCTGGCCTTCTTCGCTTCCAGCGTTACCACTTCTTTTTCGGCCTTCTTCAGAGCAGTCTTCTTCTCTTTCAAGTCAGCCTTTAAAGTGTCAATGTTGGCGGTGATGGATGCGATTTCCGCTGTGAGTGCTTCCTTCGCGGACTGCTTTTCCGCAATCTGCGTTGCAAAATCAGCAGTCACAGTTTTGGGCTTATTCTTGCTACCTTTTGTTCTGGGCATAGGACACAAACCTCTTTCCTATTATGATAGCTCAATTATATCACAAGTCTGAAAACAAATCAGCCTTGTACACACCTTTTTCTAACATCTTCTTGAAGCTGTTCTTTACGGAAGTCATATCTTCATGGTAGGTCATGCCATACCAGGCGTCGTTGCTCTGCAACAAGTCCCCATATAATTCTTATAAGATTCTCTCAATAAGTCCATTTAATCGCTCAGTGGTCAAATTAAGGACTCTATCAAGCATCTTACTGTATATCCATGATAAACACGGCGTAATCAAAATATAACACACAACGGTAACTCCCACTGCTGCAAGCAGCGACAAACTATTATTGCACAGGAATCCAATCCAAGCATACTTTCCGTATGTAAGCCAAAAGTAATTCGCATGAAAAAGATAAATTAGTAGCGAAAATTTTGACAATTCATTAATCTGATTGTTGTTTCTTGGACTACTAGTGACTGCAAGATTCAGTGTTGCCATTCCCATAAGTATTATCAATGGATTCATAAAAGTACATCCAAACAAGTTCATTCCTGAGAATTTCCCCGTAACCGTGCTTAAAATATTTATTCCACAAATCCAAATGATAATTCCAATGAATGCGGCTACTATGAGTCTTATATCTCTGCTCCTATTTGCCTTGGCATTCATATATCTTTTGTAATATAAAACAAAAAAATGAATGCAGATGAAGCCAACCAGATTCGTGTAGTAATAGGCTTGTCCTAAAATCCCTGCAACGGAATACACAACGAATAAAATCTTGACGAGTTTCTTTGTTTCTTTCTTATTCATTCCCTCAATCGCCTTATTTAAGAGAGGGTGTATAAGATAATATATAATATAGCAGCCAACAAACCAGTTTAGATTGAATCTAACCGGAAAGAACGCTTTTACTATTTCAGAAAACAGTGGCTTCATACAGCAAAAAGCCGCAACTAATCCGATAATCGAAAGAATCCATGAATCCAAGATCATCCTAATCGGCTTATTCGCTTTTATCTGTTTGCTATCGCATAAGAACCACGCCGACACTGCAATGAATAATGTATCACCTATTTGACCACACCATCTAAATAGCGTAAAAATAATATGGTCAATAGACCACCCTGTATTATTTAAATTTACATAGACGGTATCGTGTACCCCCCCCCCCGGTATGTGGCACCATAGGGAAGCGCAGAAGACAGTATAATCAAAAATACTGCAACAAGTTTAATAATCTCAATGTTTGAATTTCTTTTTGCCCTTGCTTCCATTTAAGTATCCTTTAGCTTTAATTATATAACCGTATATTCCGCCGGCTTCCTTTCGGAACGTGTTGTCTGACACTCATCCGGGTAGTTTCCAATACCAATAAACATGATAAGAACTTCCGCCGGATCAAGTTTTAAGAGCTTTCTGACATTTTCTTCCTGTTCTTTCGTTAAAGATGCACTCAACGGTACGCTTGCAATTCTTTCATAGTACAAACTATCCAGTACATGCATTGCATACATACCGCCGTCAATATAAACTTGGAATACTTCCCTGTCTCTATTGAAACATCTCAAATCTCCGACAACAACAAGAAGTTTATCAAATTCCTGTCCAAATCCTCGATTTCCATTTTGATTCTTCAACACTTCCCTTAATACGGCCTTGTCATTTACAATATAAGTTTTCCATCCCTGCCTATTGCAAGCGGACGGAGTATACTGCGCAAGTTTTACTGCATTTTCAACTCTTTCCAACTCAACCGGCTTATCAGAGAAATGGCGAATACTATGCCGTGTTTCCACAAGCTCTTTGTAATTGGCCTTACTAAGCTCTTCTGATGATAATGGAACAAACTTGATTGCTCCACCAGCTTCATTTTTCTTACCTGGCAATGCAGAGATACGTTTAGAAAGTTCTTTATTTTCAACGCCATGTTCCGCATTTTTTCTTACATATTCATTTAAAACTGAGAGAGCCGTTTGGTAGAAGAACTTATCCACGCTGTACTGCTTTGAATACTGTTCCAATGATCTTACCAAAGCTTCTACGTTTTCTTTTCCAAAACCTGGTCTATAATTCAGGTAGGACAAGCCTTTTTCTACGGTATGGTAGAGGCGCGTTATACTTGCTTCAAATTGCTTTTCATTTGTGCAGGAACCATCAACAAAAGAAAATCTCCGGTATTTGTTGTAATAATTCTCATACAGCGTTTTTTCTGGCGTTTTACCCAACAACTTTTTTATTTTATTCTTTGCTTTTTTTACAATGCTCATCATTCTGCCCTCTTTACTTTTTCATTTTATTCTTTAAAGTCAAAAGGATGCTTTTCATTATTTTCCTGTTAACCACAACTGCAATTATACATCCCAAAATAATATTGAGTACATTTAATGCCACCGTATCAATCCAGCAAATAGCACACATTAAGACAAGCAGCGCAATCAGCAAGCAAAAACGTCCTGTGTTGAATTTGACCTTTTGAAATTTCTGCACATCAACCATTCTGTAAATTGTCAGAAAAACATAGCTGACTAATGTTGAAATGGATGCCGCAAAAATTCCAATTTTATGAACAAAGACCAGATCAATCACAAGGTTGCAAGCCGCTGCGAGAATAGTTGTAACTCCCACACTTCGTGTTTTCTTATGTGCAACATAAATTCCACCTATAAAGGAAGCCATCGACGAAAAAAGCATACCCATAAACAAAATAGGCATCTGATAATACGCTTCTTTATAGTCTCCTCTAATAAGGAGCCAAAACAGAATTGGTGTTGCTGCAATAAGCAATGCCATTATTCCAACAAGAATACCGAAAATGCTGTCAAACATTTCCGCATAGTAAGTATCTGCATCTGAATCCTTAGATGCCAAAGATGCATTCTCTTGCCAAGCAAAGACAAACGTTCCCTGCACAGTTGTAAACAGCGCCGGAATCTTATTGGCAACAGAGTATATCGCATTAGCTTCCAGTCCCATAAATGCCGTTAATACAGCTCGATCCGAGAAACTAAGGACCCAATTGGACAAACTATTCGGAATCATCGGCCACGAATAGCTTAACATTTCCAATAGAGTTTTCCTAGAAAGCAGTGACAAATCAATTCTAGATAAGATGTGCCCTTTTACTAACAGTAAGATTAAGCCAATCGTTGTTGCAATAGTAATAGAAGCCAAAACGCCTACTAGTCCCTGTTTTCCAACAGAAATAGTCAGTACAATCAAAAGCATATTGGAAAAAGAGATTGTAACTGAACTGGCCGAATATAATTTATTATTAGATAATCCACGAACAATTTGCTGCGTTGAAAGCATTAAAATATCCGAAAAGAAATAAAGACAAATCAGCCAACGGATTACCAGACTTACATTCCCCAAACACAAATAAAGAATTGTAAGGGCAATAAGCGATGTTGGTAAAATAAAGGAAATAATGTTCGTTATAATTCTCTTCGTCTCTTTTTCATCTTCTCTGACATCAATCAAGAAACGAAATGCAGCCGACTGGATCTGCAATGTTGCAACCGGTAAAAACAGAGAAACAAGGGTACTGATAAGGTCATACGTACCCATTTCTGCCTTAGTAAGACCACCAGTAATAATTGGAAGCGTAATAATGCTTGAAAACTTAGGCAAGAAAGTTCCGATTGCTATTATGAATGTGTTTTTTGCAAGAGCTTTTTCTCTATTCATTACTGCAAATACCCCGCAATCTGATCAAAGCAATTATTTTTTCTGATTTCAGTCAGATGTGCTTTAATACTTGCAGATTCCTTATCCTTATTAATTAAAAGCTGATCAATCACATTTTTAACCTGATCAGAATTGAAATTTGGTTCTGTTATATCGAACGCAAACTGCTCTTGACCTACATTTGCAGCCAGTTCCTTATACTTAATTGCCCAACCAAGGAGAATGCATGGAATGTAATTGCGGTACGCATGAACCACTCCATGGAAACGAGAGCATATAACGAAATCAAATTTTTTCACAAACTCATCATATTCAAGGCAAGAGAATTCATTGTCCAAAAGTACCACATTCTTATTTCCTTGAAATTGCTCTGCAATCAATTTGCAAATCGGAAAATCTTCTCTTGAATGTCTAAATATGTACACTGTTTTTCCAGCTTTAAGGAGATAAGATATGATTTCCTTATACATTTGTATATTCCTATCTTTGTCTCCATGGTTAAAGCACTGTGTATTAGGAATCAATGCAACAGAATTTTTTTCCACATGAGGAAGGCTCATATTCTTTAATGGCTTTTTATAAATATTGGAAACATCCACACCATCGTTTTGCAATACCAAGTCCGTTGAAAGTTGTACATTCTTTAACCCGAACTGTTCGGTGAGCATTTGATAGCCTTCTCTTTCTCTTGCAAAAATAATTTTAGGATATTTTAGCAATTCGCTAATCTCTTTAAGCAAGAACTTTTTATCTTCTGGATAATCAAAGCTTCCAAAAGATTGAGGCATCATAATAATCGGGATATTATATTTCTGGGCCAATCTAATATTATTCAAATAGGATTCTTGAATCTCTACACTCCACTTTTTTCCAATATTGAATCCACTGACATCTATAATAAGATCGATTTCTTTAATCAAGTTCTTAATCTCATTGAATCGAAACAAATTATTTCGCTTTCCAACAACAAACTTAACGCAGTCTTTAATGAAGTATTTTGTTTCCAGCATCATTGCATTATCGCCTAATGCAATACTCTTTGCCGGCTCAGAATAAAACACCTCATGAAAGGCGTATTTATTTTCATCAAAGACCTCGCAGCCTGCATAATAAACATCACTCTTTGGATTTCTTTTCTTTATCTCATCTGCCGTTATAAACAGCATTGATTGGGCTCCCTTATTATTAAAATTAGCTCCTACAACAAGCACTCTAAAATTTCCCATTACCACTATTCCTCTTTAGACATAGACTCTATCATGCGTTCTTGGTCACTTGGCAAAACGATTGGTTCATCAGAATCTTTCTGTACAAATTTCTCCTTGTACCACTCTGGAAAAATGCATAAAATAATTCCCTTAATAATAATTTTAATTTCAAATCCAATATGCACACCACAATGTTTATGAAACATAGAAAAGGCCGCACAAACATTACCAACTCGCTTTGATTCAAATGCTGATAGAAGCAAGTCGTAATATTTCACAGAGTAGTATGCCCATTTTTCATCGTTGTTTAATTCTTCAATTTGCTTTCCAAATGTTGATTGAAAAAGTAGTTGCATATCCTTTAGGCGCATAAACTTTGGCATAAACCGAATGTCTTCGACATCTTTTACTACAGTTATTGTATCAACTGCTTTCATTTTTCCATATTCAAGTACTCTCAGAATAAATTCCACATCTTGATACCTTAGGAACCGTTCATCAAACCCCTGTAGGGCTCTAAGACATTTCTTACTTACGAAGATATTGCTCCCAGTTCCTAGCAAATTCTGATTTAGTAAAACGTCCTTACAGGATGGATCGATTTTGACATCGTTAACACGTTTGATTTTTCCGTTTGTTATCAGAACCGATTTCGTGTAACAAGCAATATACTCTGTATTCTCTATTGCATCCACGCAAATTTGTATACGATTCGGCAAAAAGAAATCATCATCGTCTAAAAATGCAACATATTGGCCTTTTGATGCCTTAATTCCTGTATTTCTCGCAACCGCACCATTTCTATTGTGGTCATGTTTTATATAACGAACATTATTGATGTTCTCGAATTCCGACATGATTTTTTCTGTGTTTGCGCGATCTTTTGTTTCCGGATTGTTATCATCTACAACAATCACTTCAACATTTTCATAAGTTTGCTTCAATGCACTAAAAATCGCTCTTCGCAGTTTATTCGTGCCTTTATATGTTGTAATTATAACACTAACTATCTCACTCATTTTACACTCCACTAAAAATCCAACTGTAGGGTACAATGCCATAGGCATTTGTTCCAAGGTATCGAGTAAACATATATAGCATCGCGGCAATTAAAAACAGAAAGACTTGCATCGCCGCTTTCTTCCCGGATTTCCACTGAACATACTTTGTGAATATTGGGTAAATGAAAACAACAGAAATGGCAAAATAGAAAGCAAATCTATCAATCATTTCAGAACTCATATTAAGGCACAAGAACATTTCATAGAAGAAATATATCTTGAGCATCATATAAGAAAAATCTGTCAGTTGGAATTCGCCTGCGTTATATGATTCAATTATTTTATAAACCAAGTACATGCTAGGAATCAGCAAAACAGTTGCATACAGCGATGTTCCTTGCGAATATAAACGATAATATAGGCTTCCTGTATAATTCAAATAATTTGAATAATAACCAGAATACGAAACAATTAATGCAATCAGTTTGTTAATATAAGTCAATGATATTCTAGTAAGCGCAAACACACCTACTCCGATTATGCTGAATCGATAAATTGTTTTTTTCTGAGGCTTCCAATAGAATATTGCTATTATAATGATTGATGCCACTACGGATGTCTCATGTATAGCTGCCGCGATGATTAAAACCAAAACTGTCGATAACTTTAAGTGCTTAATTTTTTTATTTTCTGTATTTATGTATATTGCAAGCACTAGTAACATCATGGCACAAAACTGTCTAAATCCGCTCAGACTAAAGCTATAATAACTTAGTCCCAAAAAAGCAGTTATTGATAGCCACGGATTCCAACTGCACCTTAAAATAATTTTAAATATTATTCCTAATGAAACGACAGAAAAAAAAGCAATGAAAACTTGGTACGGCAGGTTCAAACCAGTAAAAACTTTTACAAGCCAGCCGAACACACCTCTCATATCAACTATTTCCCACCAACCTGCTGTTCCGTCATATCCTTTTTTATATAGGAAATAGTCAGTTCCTATCCCATAACGACTACACGATAAGAAAACAAGTATCCCGCAAAACACAATGTAGCCAAGATGACTGCCTGCGCGCATATGATACTCATATTTTCCAGTACTATTGCCTAGCTCTTTTATCTGCGCCTTGTTGATCACTAAAAATCCGCCCACTGCACTTACTAAATAAAGCAATATATATAATTCCATTTTGATTGATTTCCTCCTTGCTTTTTGTCAGAAATCAAACCATATGTGCTGGAATTCCGACAAGCGTTTTTCCCTCTCTTAATTCATTTTTTACCACAACGGCATTTGCGCCAATTTTCACATTGCTTGCAATTTCTATTCCGCCAATAATCTTTGCTCCGATACCAACATCCACATTATCTCCAAGTATAGGAGCCTCATAACGATCGTACTCCCCTTTATTTCCTATGCAATTATTTCCATGCAGTTTACAGTCTTTCCCTATTTTTGCATGTGAATTTACAATTATCGCTCCATAATGATAAATTCTGAGTCCCTTATCAATTGTATTATGAAAAATTGATATACCGAGCTTTGCACCTTCTATATTTTTTCTTCGTTGATATAAAAAATATCTAAAGCGATGATTTGAATTGCACTGATATTCTGTCATGCGAAGCATTTTCACATAATGCCACAATAAATATTCCGAGTCATGCAAGAGCCACAGCTTAATCTCAGTTAATGCTCCACCACAAATATACAATCCTCTTTCATATTCAAGCCATTCTTTCAGTTCTTGCTTGTTCGTTATCATTTTTATCTCCACTTGTTCTTGTAGTAAGCCACAATTATTTTTTCAGTAAACTTATAGCCCAGCAGCATAAGGCACGCCTGAGCTCTAACTCTCTTTGATGCTTTTGAATCGCATAAAACTTCAAAACGATATTTTTTTGTTTCTTCCCAGAGTTCTTGCACTTTTTCATTTATAGGAGGTTTTTTTTCAATTAGTTCTGCCATCGATGAAACCATCTGGCTTTTATACGCTTTATTTGCTTCCTTGGATTTTAATATTCCTGAATCCATCATTATATGTAGTGCCTCAAAAACATCCAAGTGTTTATCTGAAAAAGACCCCGTTAATATGCTGTTGGGTCGATGTACATAATAATAGCATACTTTATTTCCGTATACCACTTTGTTTGCTTTCTCAATTAACCGATATGTAGTAAACATATCCTCCGAATACTTTCCAATCGGATACTCTACTTTATCAAACAAAATCTTTCTATATAATTTTCCCCATGCTGAAGTGGTGAACGTTCTAGCGTAAAGCATCTCCTGGATTGCCTGTTCAGATGTGAACTCAATTCTATCATCACTGCTATCAATTTTGTTTTCATTTAGGCTTTGCGTTTTAACAAAATTACAAATTGATATGTCCGCCTTCGCGTTTGTCAGCAGATTGTACAGATACTCAATAAAATCATCAGCTATATAATCATCGCTATCGATGCAAGTAATTAATGTTCCTTTTGCTTCTCTAATTCCGCAGTTTCTTGCATCTGACAAGCCGCCATTATCTTTGTGAATTACACGAATTCTTGAATCTTTTCTCTCATATGCATCACACATTTCGGGGCATTTATCTGATGATCCATCATCGACAAGAATAATTTCTAAATTTGAATACGTTTGCTTGCAAATTGAGCTCACGCAGTTATCAAGATATTTTTCTACATTATATATTGGTACAATGACACTAATCAATTCATCCATTTACTTTCTCCCACAATTTTAAACTTTATTGGCATAATCTTCAAAGCTACCGATTACTCTAGCCGGATTTCCTCCAACAATTGTTCCTTCTGGAACATCCTTTACAACCACACTTCCCATCGCCACTATCGCATTTGGCCCAATTGTCACGCCATATTTAATTTGTGCATGAGCGCCAATAAAGACGTTATCTTTGATAATAATGTCTCCTGTTTTCCACTTGTACCCCCCGCTCTTTTTAAGGAAATCACAATTATTAAGTACAATATGGTTAATGTCGTGTGTACAAAAGTACACATCTGTCGCCACTGCAACATTATTTCCAATAAAAACTTTTTCCGCTTCACTGGGGAGAATTCTAGGATGCCAAAAACAGTTTTCTCCGAAGCTCCCGAATATACTAGCTTTCTTAAGAAACTTAGCTTTCTTAAGAAACTTAGCTTTATTAAATCCATTATGTATAAAGAAGCAGCCCAGCTTCGCAATTATTTTCTTCATAGCACTTATTTGTATCCTTTCTTCAATGAAATCAATTCCGAGTACATTGAAATCAGTTTGTCCACATACTTCTTGGCATCACATCTCATCTTTGCATATTCAACGATATGCTCGCTCATTTTTTTGTATTGTTCATCCGGCATATCCAGCACCTTCTGAATTGCTGCTGCAAAACTATCTGGATTTCCTGCTTCTGCCAAAAAGCCTGTATCCCCATCTTGAATTATTTCTGCCAATCCCGCAATATTACTTGCAACAACAATTTTCCCCTTTGCTAATGCTTGTAATGCAACAAATGCTCCATTTTCGTACCACTCCGACGGAACAAGAACTACCTTTGCGCGTTCAATTATTCGATCCATCTCCGTGCCAAAGATTGCCCCATTGACCTGAACTCTATCTTGCAGGTTATGTTCTGTTACATATTCTTTTATTTTCTCTTCTTCCGACCCTTTTCCAACTAACACCAGTTTTTCAGCGCAGTTCATCTCTGCATAAGCCTTTAAAATCGTGAGAACACCTTTCTCTCTCGCATATCTTCCAAAATACAGGATATAATTATCATGTTCATAATAAGCGTTGTATTCTTGATTTATTGGCAAGAAATTATTCATTTTTACTATAGGCGAGTTTGTAAAATGCGCCTTTTCTACCAAATTTTTGTAGAAATTACACTCAGCAATGTACAAATCAATCTTATCATAATAGTGCCCATGTTTGAGGAATTGCGCTTCTGCATACGCTAAGAGACTCTTAGAAAGTGATCCCTTCATACACTTATTTTTCACACAATTCCAATAGCCTTTTGTTGCACAGTCACTACATATGGTTCCATCCTGTCGCAGCATTGTATAACAAGGGCACACTGCTGTCAATTCATGCAGATGCATGACAATAGGAATATTGTATTTTTTTAACACATCAACCACCGAAAATGTAATTTGGCGATGCAATAATCCGATATGGGCAATATCAGGTTTTTCATCTTGAATCAATTTTTCAATATTATGCTTCGATTCAAAAGAATAAATCAACTTGATTCCCATTTTAACCTTTTTAAATACGCTTAAATCGGGATCATTATAATTTACATTTGAAACGAAATACTTATCTTGAGCGCACGGTATATTTCTTTCATCATACATAGAGAAAAAAACAACTTCATGACCCGCTGCCGTTAATGCCTCTGCCAAATTATAGTGAAATGTTTCTGTGCCACCTAACATATAGTGGAATTTATGTATTAATAAAATTTTCATGTCATTATTCTCCTCTTTGGATTAGTTTGTCTTTTAGCAGCGAAAACGGATCATAATGCAAATCTTTTTCAGCAATCGTTGGATTTCCGAATTTCTCTATAGGCCAATCTATCTTTAAATCCGGGTCGTTCCACAGAATTCCTATTTCATCATTGGGATGCCAGTAATTTGATACCTTAAAGCATACCTCTGCCACATCAGAGATCACATAAAATCCATGAGCAAATCCCTCTGGTATATAAAACTGTTTTCTATTTTCTGCTGAAAGCTCTACACCATACCAACTTCCATATGTAGAGGAATTAATTCGCGTATCAACAGCAACGTCGTATATCGTTCCCTTTATGACTCTAACCAGTTTTCCTTGTGGAAAGTTCTTTTGAACGTGCAAGCCTCTAAGAACACCATTAACACTCATCGATTGATTTTCTTGAACAAAAGTCATGTTCAGGCCATTTCTAAGCATTTCTCGGCGATTATACACCTCAAAAACAAAATCATCGCTTTGTTTATATGTCGGTGGATTTATAATATACAAACCCTCTATATCTGTTTTCTCAATCGATAAATGTTCATCCATGTTCTCACCTCAATTTAAACAACCCACTTGTTATTTTTTTATAAACTGTTAATACTGTTACTAGTAAAATCACAAGTGCTATATATACTATCGAATACCTCAAAAACGAATTGGAAATTTTATCTGCTACGCCAGTCTTCTCAATAATTCTAAACACAACCATATGAGACAAATACATTTCCATGCTTATATTACTGATATGTTTTGTGACTCTATTACTTAATAGTATATTTTCATCGCCTAGTGCAATACATAGCCATCCAGAATAAAGCATTAAAGTTTTTATTACAACGATATCTACTGATGCCCATATGTTCGGCGTAATATAATAGCCCAAGGTTAGAGCTAGTAAGACGAAAAGACATATCCATTTGAATTTATTTACCACTGATGAAATTTCATTTTTATATAAAAATATCAATTCTCCCATAAGGAAAAAAGGCAAACAATATAAGAATGAATGTCTCATAACAAAGCTATCCGAAACAAATTTCTTTGTCATAAAATAGTTTTGACACATAAACATAATCAGTATAGACACCGCGAAGGACATTATCGCTCTTCTTCTACTATAGAGTAAAAACACAGTAAACGGAAAAATAATATAAAATGCAAAAATAGCTCCAAGCGTCCATGCGACTCCAATTACGTTTAACGAGTTATTGGGTAAAAAGCCAAACAACATCGTTACTTCCATTAGCCCTTCATATAATGCTTCTGGGCTGAATTCAATCACACAATCCAGGAATATTAATATCGCAAAAAAAGGGACTGTACGTTTATATCTATTCACATAAAACGTGTTCAAATCATACGTTCCGCTTTTGAGTTTGTGATAATATCCATTGCACATTCCAAATCCGCTAATTATCATAAAGAGATATACCAAGTAGTCAAAAGAAGGTATTATCTTTTGCAGTACCCCCCCCCATTAAAATTCATGTTAGCCTCAACATGCCACGCAATAATTGCCAAACATCCAAATGTTCTGAGTGCATCAATATTCCGATATTTCTTTACTTCATTCATAGTTGTTTTCCCACAAATACTTCTTCATACTGTCCACAGATTTTATCCCATGTATACTCTTCAGCAACACGCTTCTTGGCTCTCTGCCCCATTTCCACGATTTCTTCGGTACTCATTTTGTCTGCACGATCAATTAACCTTGCGAGGCTACCCGGTTTGCGGCTCCAGTACAATGCGCAATCCTCTGCAACCTCTTTATTAAAGCCAACGTCAACCAGTAAGTTCAGATCCGTGCTACCAAGAGCCTCAATCAGTGAAGGATTCGTACCTCCAACCGTGTGTCCATGGAAATACGCATAGGCATTTTCCCGAATCTTTTTCAAGAGTTCCTGATCATATACTGTGCCAACAAATTTGATTCTCTTGTCACTCTTGAAATGAAGTTTCTCTTCCAACTCGTTCAGGAATTTATCGTTCACATTCGTAATAAGTGCAAAATCTTTTTTGCTTCCACTCTTCATGAACTCACGAATCATAACCTCAAACGAGTTCTCCGGCACAAAACGGCCAACAACAAGGTAATAATCTTTTTTTGTCAGACCTTTTTCCTTATACCAATTCACCAGCTTTTCGTCATCATCAGCCAGCTTGCTGAGTGTCAAATCGGCACCATAAGCAATGAATGTGGTTTTTGGATTCCTGCCTTTGATTCCTTTTCCGTCATAACAATCGTGGATATATTTCTCAATATTGACGGAATCACAAATTGCAAGGTCACAGTACTTGACCATCATCTGTTCAGAAATCTTCCAATATTTACGAATCGGAGCTGACCACTTCGCTCTCATCCATTCATGACCATCTGGATTCAAGTAAACCGTGCCACCAAGTTTATGGATTTCCTGATAGAAATAGCCTGCAAACGGTCCAATGCGACAAGCCATTATGTAAACAATCGGGTGCGGAATGTGATTCTTCTTGATATGCTCACAGCAAGCCTTCAGTGCAGCCACATCATAGTAAATCGCTTGAGCAGGGCCAATCTGTGGAACGTCAATCTTAAAGCAGTGCGCATTGTGAAGTTCAAATTCGTGGTCGTTAATTTTAGTCACATCATCAAATTTAGTTTCATCCATGCAACCGTCACCATTGGCTTTGCAGGCAACGTGATATTTAATGTTCTCCTTGTTCTGGTGATGCTCCGTGAGCTTATACACAAAGGTCTCATAGCCGCCATATGCTCCCATTGATTTTGCACCCACTAGGTATATATGCTGAATTTCTGTCTTCGCTTTCATTTACTTTCCCCGCAACTCTTTAGTCTCTGCCAAACAAATCTCTTGTATAAACTTTCTCTTTCACATCATCAAGATCTTTACTATAACGGTTTGCGATGATGGCGTGGCTCATTTCCTTGAACTTTGCCAGATTGTTGACCACCACAGAGCCAAAGAATGTCTCTCCGTCCTTCAGAGTCGGCTCATAGATAATGACTGTTGCGCCCTTTGCCTTCACACGCTTCATGACACCCTGAATAGAACTCTGACGGAAGTTATCGCTGTTGCTCTTCATGGTCAGACGATACACACCAATAGTGACTGCCTTTTCCTTATCCTCATCGAACTCATTCTCTGCATCGTAGCCGTAGTAGCCCGCCAGCTTCAGAACTCGGTCTGCAATAAAGTCCTTACGAGTACGATTGGATTCCACGATTGCTTCAATCAGGTTCTCCGGCACATCGGCATAGTTTGCCAGCAGTTGCTTGGTGTCCTTGGGCAGGCAATACCCGCCGTAGCCGAAGGACGGATTGTTGTAATGGCTACCGATACGCGGATCAAGGCAGACACCATCAATAATCTGCTGGGTGTTCAGCCCCTTGCTTTCTGCGTAGGTGTCCAGCTCATTGAAGTAAGCCACGCGCAGAGCCAAATAGGTGTTAGCGAACAGCTTGACCGCCTCGGCCTCAGTGAAGCCCATGAACAGCGTGTCAATGTTCTCTTTGATTGCACCTTCCTGCAACAGACCGGCAAACTCATGAGCAGCTTCTACCAGACGCTCATCGTTCAGGTCAGTTCCGACGATAATGCGGGAAGGATACAGGTTATCGTAAAGAGCCTTAGATTCACGCAGGAATTCCGGACTGAAGATAATATTCTTGGTATTGAACTTCTTACGCACAGAAGCGGTATATCCAACAGGGATAGTAGATTTGATGACCATAATGGCATTCGGATTATATTCCATGACCAGCTTGATTACAGCCTCAACCGCAGACGTATCAAAGTGCTGGGTCTTGCTGTCATAGTTAGTAGGTGCCGCAATCACAACAAAATCCGCATCGCTATATGCTGCCTTTGCATCCAGCGTTGCGGTCAAATTCAAGTCCTTTTCTGCCAAGTATTTTTCAATATAATCATCCTGAATCGGAGATTTCTTGTTGTTGATCATATCGACCTTAGCCTGCACAATATCGACTGCAACTACCTGATGATGCTGGCTCAGAAGCTGCGGTTTCGGAAGCTGTATAAGACGCTGCTGATGTTTCCGTGGGCCATGCCCGGCTATGTCTCCATTCTTCTTTGGAAAACCGGAATGTTCAACACACAGTTCGGCTTGCTGAACCAGTGGATGGAAAAGCTGGGGCTGGAGACTATGCGGTGGCTATCCTCGGATGTGTCGGCGTTTATCTGCTGCACGGCTGTCAATCTTTGGCTGGCGCTGCCGTTTATGATTATGATTATGGATGGCGCTATGCAGAGCATAGACAAAAGTTACTTTGAAAGCGCTTTGCTTGATGGTGCCGGATGGGTGCAGCGCACCCGTTATATTACGGTTCCAGCCATTCGTCCCATCATTGCGCCGGCTGTTATTATCACCATCTTCACAACCTTCAAGCAGTTCGATGTGATCTATCTTCTGACACAGCAGGCTGGAGCCAAAACCGGCGCACATGTGCATACTATTTTGACCTATGCCTACGAAAATGCATTCATCAGCAATAACTATGGATACAGCTCTGCCATATCCATCATTATCTTTGCGTTGCTGATTGCATTCTCCGCCCGGTATCGGCTGCAAGAGGAGGGTTCCAGATGAGCCGCAAACAAAAAGAACGCGTTCGCCTTACGGCACTGAATATTTTCTTTATTGTCCTGTGTTTTATTACACTGATTCCTATTCTCTATTCGCTTAGTGTTTCCCTCAACGGACAAAACACATTGCTGAGTTCGGATTTTTCCTTTATCCCCAAGAACTTCTCACTGGAAAACTACCGCCGTGTCCTTTTTGGTGAAGATATTCTCACATGGCTTGGCAACAGCGTTTATCTGGCGGTCGTTACTGTATCCCTGTCACTCTGTGTAGCAATTCCGGCTGCCTACTGTTTTTCACGGCGGCGGTTTCCCGGTCGCAGACCGATTTTGAAGTGCCTTGTGCTGCTCAATTCGTTTCCGGCTGTCCTGTCGATGTTTGCCGTATACCGCCTGCTCCGCCCGATGGGACTTATCAATCACCGAACCGGCCTTATCCTGATCTATACCGGGACCATGGCGGTCTTCAGCCTTTGGAATATCAAGGGCTATTTTGACACGGTACCCGTGGAAATCGAAGAAGCTGCCCGGATGGACGGTGCGAATCCTCTTCAGGTGGTCACGCGAATTGTTTTGCCTTTGGCGAAGCCCAGTATCGTTGTCACAGCTCTGATGGTCCTGATTTATGTGTGGAACGAGTATATCTATGCTACAACCTTTATGACCGGCGAGGAGAATTACACACTGGCTGCCGGACTGTATGCGTTGCAAGCAACGGAAATGAGCGGCAGCTGGCCGGTTTTTGCCGCCGCGTCCATTACAGTATCAATTCCGGTGCTGATCATCTTCTTCCTATGCCAGAAGCACATGACTTCCGGCTTAACGGCCGGCGGAGTGAAAGGATAAGCATGAAAAAAGAAGCTGTTTTACACATCCCCATGTCGCAGTACGCACATGGACTTGACGAAAAGCACATCGTTTTTCGCCTGCGCTGCGCCAAAGGCGATTTGAAGAGCTGCACGCTCTACTATGGCGATACCGCCTGCCGTGTTACTCCCATCGTTTTTACTCCTGTCGCCATGAAGGTGGCAGCGAGCGATTTGTATCATGATTACTGGCAGGTAGTGTTGGATAGTCCCTATAAGCGACTGTATTATTACTTCCATCTGAATGACGGTACCGAGCGGGTCCTGTATTACGGCGATGTATTTACCGATCATCTGGTGGATGACCGTTCGCAGTATTTCAAGCTGCCGTTCAACCACCGGGCAGACATTGCGGTTGTGCCTGACTGGGTCAATGACGCTGTGGTGTACAATATTTTCCCTGACAGCTTTGCCTCAGGGGTCAGCCCGTACGCAGCAAATTGGGCGGCACATTGTGGGGTATTGCCGACAATGTTGACTATCTGGAAGAGCTGGGCGTGAACTGCGTATACCTGAATCCCATCTTTGTGGCAGGAGAGTACCACAAATACGATCTTTTGGATTATTTTCACGTTGACCCGTGCTTTGGCGGCGACGAGGCACTGCATCATCTGGTACGTGTGCTTCAT
>OGLF01000584.1_pt1 | contig 23150 bp, 18 predicted proteins | sample 1572701 | NCBI WGS metagenome assembly OGLF01 (sample SAMEA2581910, study PRJEB24529) | metagenome | biome: Human gut stool | place: China | collected 2011 | reverse complement strand
GCCAACGTCCGTACGACGTTATCGCTGATCCGACGGTAACTCCGAAAGCTATCTTCATTTCGTCTTCCGACGCTTCGTTCTGCAAAAACTTGTACAGTAATAAATCGTCCATCTTCTCTTTTTCTCTCTGTTAGTAGTAATAACAAACAAATGCACCGTGTTAGTAGTGAAACGGTGCATTTATTTGTTTAATAATTTATTTTATTAAATCAAGTTGCTGACAGCCAGTAGTATTATCAGCGTGAAAATATAGTCCTTGAATTCTTCCCTAAGTATTTTCAGCGCCCGCCGCATCTCGAAATTGACGTGGGTGAAGGCGATGTTCAGCTCCTGAGCAAGCTCTTTGTAGCTTTTGTTCTCGTAGCGGCTGCCTTCGAAAATGCGCCGTGTAAGTTCCGGCATCCGGCCGACGGCGCGGTCGAGCATCGTCTGCATCTCCTCCACGAACAGCGTGTCGGGAACGCAGGCCGCCAATGACTGAATGTCGGACTGGATCAGCCGCTGCTGGGTCGAATGCAGCTTTTTCTCGATCTGCAGGTGCAGCAACCTGACCTTCAGGTGGTTCAGGCACTTATTTTTGACGATGGTCAGCACGTAAGCCGGGGCGTTCACATCTTCCGGCAGCCGGTCCCGCTCCTCCCAGAACGCCATGAAACTGTCCGACACCAGATCCTCCGCAATTCCCCGGTCGCGCACGTAACGGTAGGTGACCTCGGTAAACCGGGGATTGTAGTCGGAATACAATCTCCCGAACTCCGCGGAGGTAATGCAGGTTTTGGTCGGTTTCTGGTGCATCGGGGGTAATTAATATGCCAAAATTAAGACTTTTAGTATTATTTGCAAAATCAAAATCCCCCAAATCGAAAACGCTCTGCCTCAAATCGTTGTTGCGGGGCCGCGAAATCTGTTTTTCCGGCCGGAAAGATTTTTGTCCCGCCGCGCGGAAATCGAAAAAAACGGACCGGAAAGATAGGGCGTATCTTTTCCCGGTCCGGATTATAATATAAGTTGTCTGCGGATGCGTCGCGATCTGTCAGACGGTTTTACAAGGCTTCGGCGACCACATAGGTGCTGCCGCCGATGAAGATCATGTCGTCGGCGCCGGCCAGCTCCTTGGCGCGGGCGACTGCGGCGGGAACTTCGGTGACGGTCTCGCCGTGCAGCCCGTAGATCGCGGCTTTGGCGGTAAGCTCGGCGGCAGAGAAGGCCCGTTCGGTCTTCGCCTGCGTGAAGATATAGTGGGCGTCGTGCGGCAGCAGGGGGAGGATATGGGCGAGGTCCTTGTCGCGGACGAAGCCGATCACGCAGTAGAGTTGTTTGTGGGGCGTGGCTTTGAGCTGCCGGGCGACGTAGGCGATGCCGTGAGGGTTGTGGCCTGTGTCGCAGACCGTAAGCGGCTGTTCGCCCAGCTTTTGCCAGCGGCCCATGAGCGAGGTGTTGGCTGCCGTGTCGCGCGCACCTTCGAGGAAGGCGCGGCGGGAGATGGTCAGCGGCGTCTCCTCGTGCAGGAAATCGACCGTTGCGGCTGCCGTGACCATGTTGCGGCGCTGGTAGTTGCCCCCCAGATCGAGATCGACCTCGAAGTTGCGGTTGTCGCGGGTGCGGTGCATGCAGAAGTGTTGGCGGTCGGTTCCGCAGAGGCAGGGCTCGCACGAGAACTCCTGCTCGGCGTAGATGACCTTCGACTTGTTGGCGGCGGCGGTCTGCTCGATGACCTCGTTGTAGCGGGGATCGCTCTCGCCGATGACTACCGGAATGCTCTTTTTGATGATGCCGGCCTTCTCGGCGGCGATTTTCGGCAGCGTGTCGCCCAGCAGCGCCGTGTGGTCCAGCCCCACGTTGGTGATGACGCTCACCAGCGGCACGATGATGTTCGTGGCGTCGAGACGTCCTCCGAGTCCCGTTTCGATCACGGCCACCTCGACGTCGCTCTGCGCGAAGTAGTCGAAAGCCAGCGCGGCGGTCATCTCGAAGAACGACAGCTCCAGCTCGACCATCTTGCCGTGGTGCTTGTCCACGAAGTTCACCACTTTCTGTTTGGGAATCATCTCTCCGTCCACCCGGATGCGTTCGCGGAAATCCTGCAGGTGGGGCGAGGTGAAAAGCCCCGTGCGGTAGCCCGCCTGCTGGAGCACCGATGCGATGATATGCGACACGGAACCTTTGCCGTTGGTTCCCGCCACGTGGATCGTGAAAAAGTTACGCTGGGGATTGCCTATGTGGCGGCAGAACGCGGTGATACGCTCCAATCCCGGCTTGTAGGCCGTCGCGCCTTTGGCTTCGAAGACCGGCAGCGACGAGAAGAGGAATTCGAGGGTCTGGGTGTAATTCATATCGGGTTTCGGGTTTTATTTTACGAGGTAATTTTTCCTTTTGACCCGGTAGGCGATGTAGTAAAGCACGCAGAGCAGTGTCAGGTACTCGGAAATGCGGCCCAGATAGTCGCCGTATCGGGTGTAGAAGGTGAGTTCGGAGTTGAGGGGCACGGCGGCGGAGATCACGCCCCGCTTTTCCCAGCCGAGGGTCTCCCCGATGTCGCCGCGGGCCGATATGAAGCCCGACATGCCCGTATTGGCCGATCGGGCGATGGCGCGGCGGTGTTCGATGGCCCGCAGCCGCGAGATGGTGAACAGGTGCTTGTAACCCGGCGTGTCGCCCCACCAGCCGTCGTTCGAGATGATGGCCATGAACTGCGCTCCCCGGCGCACGAAATCGCCGTAGAAGTCGCCGTAAAGTCCTTCGTAGCAGATGGCCGGGCCCATGCGCATGCCGGCGTGCCCGAAGGCCGTACCGTGCTGGCCCATGCCGATCTGCCCCACGACGCCGCCCAAGTCGATGACCAGAAACTGCATGAGGTCGAAGATGACCGTCGGGGTGTTTTCCACGCCGATCACCAGCTTGCCTTTGTGGTGCAGCTGCGTGTGGCCTGCGGAGTCGAGTCCCACGGCCGTGTTGAAGTCGTCGTAGTAGCCTTCGCCGTAAGGGTTGCCCTCGGCCGTGCGGGGCTGCAGCCCCGCCGCGTAATAGCGGTTGGTGAAGGCCCCGGTGACGAGCAGCGCCTGCGGATGGCTGCTGCGGAGCGTGTCGGCCAGCTCCTGCCAGAACGGTCCCGGTCCGTTGTCGAACCGGGTCTCGGTGAGTCCCGGTTCCCAGTAATGTCTCGGCACGGCCGTTTCGGGGAGCAGGATGAACTGCGCTCCGGCGGGGACTTCCGTCAGCAGGTCGACGATGTTGCGCTCCTGCCACTCCGCGCGGCCGTTGAATTTGTCGTAACAGTCCACGTTGGGCTGGACGACGCTCACCTCGGCCGTCCCTTCGGCGGGTTGCTGCCAGCTCCACCAGATGCCCAGCGATACGGCGGCCGGGACGAGCAGCATGCCGGCCGCCGCGGCCCAGCGGGCCGCATTGCGCCGTGCGCGGATCGCCTCGAAGAAGAGGATATTGCAGAGCAGCACCCACAGCGAACCGCCGAAGACGCCCGTATATTCGTACCACTGCACGAGCCATGCCTCGTGCGAGAATCCGTTGCCCAGAATCAGCCACGGCCACGAAAACTCGCCGACCGTGTACCAGTATTCCGTGGCGATCCAGCCTGCGACGAGCAGCGTGTAGGCCAAGGCCTTGGGGCCTTTTTTCGAAACCGTGTGAAACAACATGAAGGCGATCATGTTGAAGAATGTCGAAGCCAGCGTCGCCGCGACGGGACCCACGGGAGTTGCGTTCCATAGCCACCACACCGTCGCGACGTTCCACAGCGCGAAGGTCAGCGCGGCCCAGCCGAACATGCGCCGCCACGAACGGCGCGAAGCGTCGTACGACGAGCTGATCCATAGCAGCGGAACGAGTGCGAACGGCAGCGTGAGACCCGTTGCGCCGAGCCATCCCGGAGAGAGCAGAATGACCGATAGGATTGCCGCCGTCAGTTTACGAAACATGGTGTGTGATTTTTACGTGGGCAAAAGTAGTCAAATGGCCGCATATTTCAAAATATTTCATATTTTTGCATGAACATCTAAAAACTACTGATAAATGAAGAAATTTGCCTTTTTGTCGTGGGCGGTCGTCGCTGCGCTCTTTTTTACGGCCTGCGGATCTTCGCCGAAGGGTTACAGCGTCGTGGACGGCGTGATTGTTTTCGATGCCCCGGCCCGTGCCGAGGGCCAGCATTCGGTGCTGCGGCTGACGACCGATCCGATGCCCGTCGTGCGGGTCGGATTCATCGGGCTGGGCATGCGCGGTCCGGGCGCCGTGGAGCGTTTCACCTACCTCGACGGCGTCGAGATCAAGGCGCTCTGCGACCTCTATCCCGACCGGGTCGAAAAGTCGCAGGAGATCCTCGCCGGCCGGAATCTCCCCGCAGCCGCGGCCTACAGCGGTGAGGAGGGCTGGAAAGAGCTTTGCCGGCGCGACGACATCGACCTCGTCTATATCTGCACCCCGTGGCAGCTGCATGTGCCGATGGCGGTTTACGCCATGGAGCACGGCAAGCACGTGGCCGTGGAGGTTCCCGCCGCCATGTCGCTCGAAGAGTGCTGGCAGCTGGTCGATACCGCCGAAAAGACCCAGCGTCACTGCATGATGCTCGAAAACTGCGTTTACGACTTTTTCGAGCTGACGACGCTCAACATGGCCCAGCACGGGCTGTTCGGCGAGATCATCCACACCGAAGGTTCGTACATCCACGACCTCGATCCGTTCTGGGAGCATTATCAGGGCAACTGGCGTCTCGACTTCAACCAGTCGCACCGCGGCGACGTTTACGCTACGCACGGACTCGGTCCGGCCTGCCAGCTGCTGGACATCCACCGCGGCGACAGGATGACCCGTCTGGTGTCGATGGACACCGAGTCGATCAACGGACTCAAAACCGCCAAGGAGAAGATGGGCGCCGAAACCTTCGCCAACGGCGATCAGACGCTGACGCTCATCAAGACCGAGAAGGGCCGCACGATCCTTTTGGAACACAACGTCTATACGCCCCGTCCCTACAGCCGCATGTATCAGCTTACCGGCACCGAAGGGTTCGCCAACAAATATCCGGTTCAGGGCTATGCGTTCCGTCCCGAACAGCTGGCGGGCGAGGTCCCCGACCACGAGAACCTGAGCGGACACTCGTTCATTCCCGCCGAGGCCCGGAAGACGCTTATGGAGCGTTACAAGCACCCGATCGTCCGCGACATCGAGGACAAGGCCCGTCAGGTGGGCGGCCACGGTGGCATGGACTTCATCATGGATTACCGGCTGGTTTACTGCCTGCAGCACGGTCTTCCGCTCGATCAGGACGTTTACGACGCGGCCGAATGGTCCTGCATCGGCGCGCTGACGGCGGCTTCGCTCGAACATAACAACGCGCCCGTCGCCGTTCCGGATTTCACCCGCGGCGACTGGGCCAAAATCGACGGCTACCGCCACGCCATGGCGCAGTAACGGCTGTCGCAGGGAACCAAGACCTATCTGGACGTGTTGAACGGCGGCGGACCCGCCGTCGAGTCGCTGCCCGTGCCCGACGCGCGCCGCGTGCTGGCCGATCTGCAGGCGGCCGTTCCGGTCGATCTGTCGGGCGTCGAAGAGTCCGAACGGACCATCGAGAGCGAGGGGCGCACCCTGCACCTGAATCTTGTGCGGCCGGCGGGAACCGGCCGGGAACGGCTGCCGGTTTTCGTCTTCGTCCACGGCGGCGGCTGGGTGCTGGGCGATTATCCGACCCACCGCAGGCTGGTGCGCGATCTGGTCGCGGAGTCGGGTTGCGCGGCGGTTTTCGTCAACTATACGCCTTCGCCCGAAGCGCGGTTTCCGCAGGCCGTCGAGGAGATTTACATTGCCGTGAAATGGGTGGCCGAAAACGGCCGTGAGATAGGTGTGGACGGCAGCCGGCTGGCTCTGGCCGGCAACAGCGTTGGCGGCAACATGTCGCTGGCGGCGGCTCTTCTGGCCAAGGATCACGGCGGACCGCAGATCCGCACGCTGGTGCTGATGTGGCCGGTGACCGACGCCGGATATGACTGGGATTCCTATGTGGAGTACGGGCGTCAGCGGTTTCTGACCGCACCTTTGATGAAGTGGATGTTCGAACAGTATGTCTCGGACCCGGCGCAGCGCGGCAGCGACCTGATGTCGCCCGTGCGGGCTTCGGCCGAACGCCTGCGGGGGCTGCCGCCTACGCTGATCGCCGTCGCCGAGAACGATATCCTGCGCGACGAGGGCGAGAAGATGGGACGTTGGCTGGACGAGGCGGGCGTCGAGGTTACGACCGTGCGCTTCAACGGCGTGATACACGATTGGGGCATGCTCAACGGATTTGCCGGACTGCATCCGACGCGGACGCTGGTGCGGCTGGCAGGAGCGGTGCTCCGCGATTATCTGAGGGAATAGCGGTTCGCCGGGAGAGGAGGAAGGACCGGCGGAAACGGCCTGAACGGAGAGTCGGCGGGACTGGAGGATCGGCGGAACCAGCTGGAATCAGCTGGCGCGGCTGGATCGGCGGGAGTGAGATCGGCTGGATCGAGGGATCGGCTGGATCGGAATGCCGGCGGGAGAGGCGCTGCCGGCGGAACGGCTGAGGCGGTGGGGCGGAAACGGCGGACGGTCGTCAGCGCCGGACTCCTCCCCGCGACAAGACCTCTTCGAAGTAGGCGATCGTCTTCAGCAGTCCGTCGCGCAGCTGGATCGTCGGTTCCCAGTCGCCGAGCATCTTGTGGGCGAGGGTGATGTCGGGTTTGCGCTGCTGCGGGTCGTCCGACGGCAGGGGCATGCGGATGATTTTCGATTTGGATCCGGTGAGTTCGAGGACGATGTGCGCCAGCTCGGAGATCGTGAATTCGTTCGGGTTGCCGATATTGACCGGCCCCGTGAAGTCGTCGGGCGTGACGGTCATCATGCGGAGCATCCCTTCCACAAGATCGTCGATATACTGGAAACTGCGGGTCTGCTCGCCGTTGCCGTAGATGGTGATCTGCTCGCCGCGCAGCGCCTGCACGATGAAATTCGAAACCACGCGGCCGTCGTTGATGTCCATTTTCGGGCCGTAGGTGTTGAATATGCGGACGATTTTCACCGGAACGCCGTGTTCGCGGTAGTAGCTCATGAAGAGCGACTCGGCGCAGCGTTTGCCTTCGTCGTAGCACGAGCGCAGTCCCAGCGGGTTTACGTGTCCCCAGTAATCCTCCGGCTGGGGATGGATCAGCGGGTCGCCGTATACTTCGGAGGTCGAAGCCTGCAGGATTTTTGCGTGGTTGCGGTTGGCGATGGCGAGCATGTTCATGGCGCCTATGACCGAGGTCTGCGTCGTCTTGATCGGGTCGTGCTGGTAGTAGATCGGCGATGCCGGGCAGGCGAGGTTGTAAATCTCCTCGACTTCGGCCATATAGGGGTAGACGATGTCGTGGCGGATGACTTCGAAGTTGGGGTGTTTCAGCAAATGGCGGATGTTGCTCTTGTGTCCCGTGAAGTAGTTGTCGATGCAGATGACGTCGTTGCCCTCTTTAAGCAGGCGTTCACACAGGTGGGAACCGATGAATCCGGCACCACCGGAGATGAGTATTCGCTTCATTGGCACGAAATAGTTTTGATTAAGGCGTGTAAATGTACGATTTTTATTTTGAATAAGTTATATTTGCACGCACAAATCGTTACAAGATAACACAAAATGGGTCGAAAAGGCGTCTTTTGTCTGCTCTATTTTCTGGCTGTCGTCTTTACCGGACTGCTGCTTGCCGCCGCTGTGCTGAGCTGGCGCGCGTCGTTCGTTTCGCCGGAACAGGGCGGGTTCTGGGCTACGATCGCCCTGCTGCTGCCGGTCGTCCTGCTGGCCAATCTGGCCGCATTGGTCTGGTGGCTGATCCGCCGCAGGTGGATCGTCGCGCTGATGCCGCTGGCGGCTTTGCTTCTGAATATGGGCTACGTCTCGTCCATGATCCAGCTGCCCGACTTCAACGCGCCCGCCGGGTCGCACGACATCCGCATCGCCACGCTCAACGTAAACGGATTCCGCCAGCTAGGCCCTAAGTCCATCACCGCGGCCGCCGTGGCCGAGATGATGCGCCACGAGCAGGTCGATGTGTTATGTTTGCAGGAGTTTCTCGACGACGGCGAGTTCCCGGCCGACAGCATCGGCGCACTCTTTTCGCGCCGGATGCCCTATTTCGTTTCCGAGGGCAACGGAGCCGTCGCCAGCCGCTATCCGATCCTCGACTGCAAATACGTCCGGTTTCCCGATACCAGCAACGACTACCTGCGCGCCGACCTGCTCGTGGAGGGAGATACGCTGCGCATTTTTTCGGTGCATCTCCAGACTTCGGGCATCGCCCAGCTGCGCCGCCGCTTCCAGAAGGACTACAACCGGGAAGCCCCGGTCGATTCGATGCTCGGCGCCGTGGACCGCAACAGCCGGATTCGTGCCGCGCAGGTGCGTGAAATCCGCGCCGAGACGGATGCGTCGCCCTATCCGGTAATTCTGGCGGGCGACTTCAACGATACTCCCTCGTCATATACCTACCGCGAGATGAAGGGTGCTCTGACCGACGGTTTCCGCCGGTGCGGAAACGGGTACGGCGGCACTTTCCGCTATCTGGGCGGATTGCTGCGTATCGACTATGTCTTCTATGACGACACCTTCGAGTGCGTTCGCTATTACATGCCCTCCGAAGTGGTCAGCGACCATAAGGTCGTGATCGCAGAACTCCGGTTCAAATAGATTTCGGCTTTCGCGGCTTTCCCCGTCTCTGCATTGGTCTGTATCGGCGCGGAGTGGCGGGCGTTTGTGCGGCTGGTCTTATTGCTGGCGATGGCCGGGGTGGCGGTACGTTTGCGCCGCCGCTTTTCGGCCGGGGTGCAAAAAACAGACGCGGAGCGCGGTTCGGGCCGGGCTTCGCGTCTGCTGTTGCATATCGGTTTCGTGCGCGGAGTGCACCTCGGCGCGTTACGGTCGGGCGATGCCGCCGCTGGTGTCCTCCACGGTTTCGGACCGGGGCTGCTCCTTGGCGATCGTGAAGGTGAAGGTCGAACCCTCTCCCTCCGCCGATTCGATGGTCAGCTCGCTGCCGTTGCGCCGCGTGAGGTCCTGCACCAGTTGGAGACCCAGACCCGATCCCTCTTCGTTCTTGGTGCCGTAGGTCATGTAGTGGATTTCGGGGTTGAGCAGTTTGGGGATGTCCTCCTCCCTGATGCCCGTGCCGAAGTCGCGGACGCTGATGCGTGCGTGCGTCGGCGTCTCGCGCACCGAGATGATGATGCGTCCGCCCTCGTTGCTGTACTTGATGGCGTTGGACATCAGGTTGCGCATGATCGTCTTGACCATGTCCACGTCGCAGTTCACCGAAATCGGACCGGGAATGTCGTATTCGACGGAGATGCTCTTGACCTGCGCCACGAGGTCCGACATTTTGCTGGCGAAGACCACCACTTCGGAGATGTCCACCTCCTGAAAGACCGAATTCATGCGTCCTGTCTGGCTCTTGGTCCATTTCAGCAGGTTGTCCAGCAGCATGAAGGTGCTTTCGGTGATGTTGTTGCCCATGGTCACCATTTCGAGGTTTTCCTCGCCGATCTGCTCCGGGGTGAGGTTCATCAGGAGCATGTTGAAGACCATCTTGAGCGTCCCGATGGGCGAGCGCAGGTCGTGGGCGATGACCGAATACATCTTGTCGCGCGCATCGACCGTGGCCTGCAGTTCGTCGCGCTGCTGCATAATGGTCCGCTGCGCCGCGGCCAGATAGATATGGTGGGTTACGCGGGTGATCAGCTCTTCGTGGTTGAACGGCTTGGAGACGTAGTCGCTGGCCCCCAGCTTGAAGCCTTTGACGATGTCTTCGGGGTTGTGGAGCGCCGTGAGGAAGATCACCGGAATGTCCTGCGTGGCGGGGTCGGCCTTGAGGTGCTTGATCACTTCGTAACCGTCCAGATCGGGCATCATGATGTCGAGCAGGATCAGGTCCGGAGCCTCTTTCGACGCTTTCTCTATCGCTTCGTAACCGCCCGACGCCGTGACGATCTTGTACTTGGCGCGGCTCAGCACGGCTTTCAGCAGCATGATGTTGGTCGCGATGTCATCGACGGCGAGGATCGTGTAATCCTCCGGTTTTATGGCGATGTTTTTCATGGGGAACGACTTTTTACAATGCAAATATAGTATTATTTTTCGCTCGTTATCAAAAACTTCAGGCCCTTTTGGCTTTTTCCCAAGCGCCCCGTCCCCGATGGGTCGCGAGGTAGGCCGTGCCGCGGAACACGTTGAGGTTCATGAAGAGAAAGTAGTAGGGGATGAACAGCAGGCGGCTGCGGCGTCCGCTGCGTTCGAGCGCCCGGCCCGCGAGCGCAGCGAGGTAGAAGGCGCACTGCAGGGCCAGCGTCACGACGTAAAGCGTCGGATGCCCCGACCACAGCAGGGCGACGTTGAGCGGCAGCAGGGCGACCAGCACCACGGGCGTCAGCGTCCAGCGCAGCACCCGGTGCGAGACGTACTGGAACCAGAGCACGCCGTAGCGGAACGGATTGAGCAGTTTGCGCAGCCGCCAGACCGATTGCAGGCCGCCGGCCGCGATGCGTTTCTTGCGCTTGCCCTCCTCGCCCATGTCGGCCGAGGGCGTCTCCAGCGCGTACGCCTCCTTGCAGTAGGCGATTTTGTAACCCTGCGACGCGATCAGCATCGAGCAGACGAAATCGTCGAGCAGCGTGTCTTCGGGCAGTGTCTGCCACAGTCCGCGTCGCACGGCGAACAGTTCGCCCGCGGCTCCGACCGCAGAATAGAGCCGGTAGTCCAGCTCCTTGAGTTTCGATTCGTATTTCCAGTAGACGCCTTCGGTGGCGGCGGCTCCCGCTCCGCCTGCGTCGGCCACGCGCTTCTCGCCCGCCACGCACCCGACCTGCGGGTCCTCGAAACAGCGGACGATCTCCGTCACGGCTTCGAGATTGAGCATCGTGTTGGCGTCGGTGAAGACCACGAGCGGCGTGCGGATGTGTTCCAGCGCGCGGTTCAGCGCCGCGGTCTTGCCGCCGCGCCGTGCGTCGTGCAGAACGGTCGCGTCGGGGTAGGCCGCCAGCAGTTCGACCGTCCGGTCGGTCGAGCCGTCGGTGATCCACGTTATGCGGAGTTTGCTGGCGGGATACTCCAGCGCGCGGCAGTTGGCCATCTTTTCGGCCACGATCTCCTGTTCGTTGTAGGCGGCGATCAGCAGCGTCACTTCGGGCGCCTCGGCCGGAACTTCGTACCGGCGCGCAGGGCGCAGGGCTTCGCGGATTTTCACCAGCGTCCACAGCAGGATGCCGTAGCCGAGGTAGGTGTAGAAGACGAGGAAAACCCCCGCCCAGAAGAGTATGGCTATGGTCGTCATGCTTCGAAAAGTTCGGTTAATACCTGTTTCATCTGTCTGTCCCACGAGAGGGTGCCTTCGACCGACGCGCGGATCTGCGCCGGAGTGAGGTTCACGCCGTCGCAGAAGCGGACGAGGGCCGTGATGTCGAGCGGCGTATCGTCGGCCGGGGCCTTCATCACGTAGGGCATGCCGTCGAAGTCGCTGTCGTTCTCGGAGTAAACGAACGGGATGCCGCGTGCGGCGTATTCACGGTTTTTGAGGGTCTTGATGCGGGTAATGCCGTTGCGGTGACGGCCCAGACTGGCTATGCCCATGTCGCACCACTCGAATTCGGCGTCGAGTGCCGCACCCGAACGGGGTCCGATCACTTCGGCGTATTCGCTCAGCCCGTACTCCTCGATCGTGCGGCGGTAGCCGTCGATGAGCGACTCGATGCCGTCGCCCGCGATGCGCAGGCGGATGATGCACTGGTGGGGACCGGCGTAATAGGCTTTCAGGCCCTCGATCACGCGGTCCAGACCGTGCCAGAAGTGGATGTTCGCCACGGCCAGCAGCCTGATTTCGTGGGGGCTGCCGTGCCGCTGCGTCTTGAGCGGGATGCTCCGGAAGTCGATGCCGTTGGAGATGCGGATTGTCGGACGCCCGAAGATTTCGGGGTCGTCGGAGAAGGTCACGATGCGGTCTACCCAGCGGGCCATCCGGCGGCGGAAGATGCGGTCGATGCGCAGCTTGAGTTTGCGCACGAAGGGCGACTGTGCGAATTCGGCGTCGTAGGGGTAGGTCGGTATTTCGAGCGCGATGCGCACGCCGAGTTTTTTGACTTTGCGCAGCCAATGGATCAGCACCGGGCTGGCGTTGTGGTCGTAGCGGATGTAGAGGAACTCCACGCCCTCGTCGCGGATGTGGCGCGTGATGTCGCCCAGCGACACCCGTTTGGCGATCTTGGCCCGCAGTCCCTGCCCGAACGTGCGGATCGCACGTCCGCCGACCATGCGGCGCTGCGTGCCGTCGGCCGCGATTTCGAGGTGGCACAGCTCGACGTCGGCGCCGTTCCGGCGCAGGGCGTCGCATTGGGAGAAGATCTTCTTGCTGATGCCGCTATGGGCCGAGAAGCCGTGGAAAACGACGAATAATCCTTTCATTGAGTTATCGGTTTTTGCGGGAGAGGAGACGGAGGGCGGTTCCTTTCAGGTCGTATTGGCCGCTGAACTGGATGTAGAGCAGCCATACGGCCAGCGCCGCGGCGCCTTTCGCCGCAAGCGACACGAGCATAGGCATCGGCGGCAGCAGCCATTCGACGGCCGCCAGCGGCAGGCAGACGAGCGCCGAGAGCAGCAGGGGCGAGAGGAAACTGCGCCAGAAGGCGCCCCACCCCGTGCGCAGCGTCAGGCAGAACAGCGCGTGGTAGCATTGGATGAAGTTGATTGCGAACGAGATGCAGATGCACCACGCCACGGCTTGGGTCGTGCCGAAGGCGAAGATGCCGGTGCATATGGCCGCCGTGTTGAGCGCCGCCGAGAAGAGGCCGCAGAAGAAGAGCATCCGTGTGGCGTTGGCCGCTTGGAAAATCGAGCCTGAGGTGGACATGACGATCTGGATGCCCACCGAGAGCGCCAGAATCCGGAATACCGGGACCGAAGGCTGCCACTGGTCGCCGAAGATGATGAGGACCAGCTCCTGCGCCGTGAACCACAGCACCACCGAGAGGGGCAGGCCGATCAGCGCCAGCAGGCGGACGACTTTGCGGTACGAGTCGGCCAGTTTGCGCAGGTCGTTCTGCATCTCCGAGAAGATCGGGTGCATGACGGGCGATACGACGTAGGCGATATTTTGCAGCGGCAGCATCATCAGGCGGTACGATTTGTCGTAGTACCCCAGCTGCGAAAGGCTCATGTAACGGCCCATCAGCAGCTTGTCGAGGTTGCGGCTGAAGTAGTTGAGCAGCTGGAACGAAAACTGGTAGGCCGAGAACGAGAACACCTTGCCGACGGCCGCCTTTCCGGGTTTGAGGTGCACCGAAAGCGGATTCTGGCGGTAGTTTATCACGAAGAGCATCAGGCTCGAAAAGACCGGATTGATCGTCAGCGCGTAAATCCCCGCCCCGGCATAGGCGGCGGCGATGGCCGCCGCGCCGCCGACGACCTGCACCGAGAGCGATCGCACGGCAGCGAATCTGAATCGCTTCTCTTTGAGTATGAGTCCGTTGGGGACGATATTCGCCGCGGCGAAAAAGAGGTTTGCGGAGAGTATGCGCAGGATGTTGCGCAGTTCGGCCGAATCGTCGTAAAACGAGGCGATCAGCCCCGATGCGGCGAAGAAGAGCAGCGCCATGACGGCTCCGGACCACAACGTGAGCGAGAAGATGCCGCCCAGATCGCGTTTGTCGAGATTCTTGTGCTGGATGACCGCCGGGCCGATGCCCAGATCGCTGAAGATGGCGAAGAAGGCGATGACCACGGTGGCGATATTCACCACGCCGAACTCTTCGGGGGTGAACAGGCGCGCCAGCACGCCCGACACCACGAGCGTCACCACGATGCCGGCGTATTTCGCGATCGAGGTGTAGAAGACGCCCGAAGCCAGCTGACGCCCTACCGTATGGGGTTGTTTATTGTCGTTTTCCGTCATAAAGTCGTTCGTAAAGCCCGCCGTACATTGCGGCGATGCGTCCGATGCCGAAGTGTTCCTGCGCATAGGCGCGGTTGCGGGCGCCTTGGTCCGTCGCCGAGAGGCGCGCGGCCCGTTCCAGCGCGATATCCACCGACCGCGGGTCGGCGGGATCGAATGCCGGGTTGCCCGTCTCGGCGAGCAGGCCGCCGATGTTGCCGCTGGCGGGACCCGTCACCACGCGTCCGAAGCTCAGCGCCAGCGGGACGTTGCCCGAATTGAGGATGTCCGTCCGCTGGATGAAAACCACGTCGGCGGCGGCGAGGTAGCAGGGCAGCTGTTCGTCGGGAATCAGCGGTTCGGGCGAGGTGATGCGGCTGTCGAAGAAGCCTTCGGCGCTATGCGCCGCGGCGTAAAGCAGGCGTCCGGCGAGCCGTTTCAGCCCTTTGAACCGCGATCCGCGCCGGGTGTAGGGCCACAGGCGCGGCGCGAGCAGGAATTTGGCCGGGTAGTGCAGTCGGCGGAACGCGCCCCATACCAGCCTGCGCTCCTCCGCGTGGCGGAACGCCCCGAAGGCCAGCACCACCAGCCGGTCGGCCGGGATGCCGAGCGCGCGGCGGCCTGCGTCGCGCGTAATGTCCATGTCGTACAGCCCTTCGTAGATGTGGTGCGGGATCATGACCTGCAGCTGCTCCGAATCCGGATGCGCCGCCGTGAATTCCCGGAGGCTGCAGTCGCCCAGATGTACGATGGCGTCGGCATATCTTTCCACTAGTCCGTAAGCCTCGGCCACGAGCGGATTGCCGTGGTGCGGCAGGGTGTTGTGACGGGTGTATATCAGCGGTATTCCGTTGTTTTTCAGCGTCTGGAGCTGCTGTTCGAGAGTATCGACGTCGGCCGGAGCCGGTGCCTTCCAGCGGAACAGCTCTTCGGGCCATTGGAGGTGTACGATGTCGTAGTCCGCGGCGTTGCTGCGGAACTCTTCGACCGAGCATACGACCTCGTATCCGCAGGCGCGGATGCCGTCGGCGAGCAGCCGCACGAAAGGGTTGTCCGAAGTGCCGGAAGCCGTATATGCGATCAGAATCTTCATGCGCCGGTTAGATTTTCACCCATGTCTTGTTTTCGGGGTCGTAGCGTTTGATGACGCGCGCCGGATTGCCCACGGCGACGCTGTACGGAGGGATATTCTTCGTCACGACGCTCCCGGCGCCGATCTGGCAGCGTTCGCCGATCTCAACGCCCGCCACGACCACCGAATTGGCTCCGATGTGCGATTCGCGGCCGATCACCACCTCCTTGCGGACGAGCTTCTGCTCGTTCGAGTCGCGCGTGCCGTCGGCATAGCCGTGGTTGAAGCCCGATATGAAGACGTGCTGTCCCAGTCCGGCGCGGTCGCCCATGCGCACGGGACCGATGACCACCGATCCGATGCCGATGCGGGCCGCGTCGCCGATCAGGACGTCTCCGGCGCCGTTGTTGACGACCGCATAATCTTCGATCAGGGCGTCGCGCCCCACCTCGAACCGCCGCCATGGAAAAACGTCGAGCCGCGCATGGCGGCGGATCAGCGCACCCCGGCCCTTTTTGTGAACAAAAGGGTTTACCAGCCAGCGCACCCAGAGCCGCGGACGCGGGTGTTTGTGAGGCGAAATCAACCCGATGACGAACTTTTTCAGCCGGGGATTGTTTTTGATTTTGTCAATCATAACCACAAAGATAGCAAACTTCTGCGATATACGTAACCGTGTTGTGCGAAATCAGGAGTGTTATGGCGCAGTTTTTGGCATATTTCAATAAAATTACGGGCTTTTTTGTTTGAAAATTTGGCGGAATTGAATATATGCGCTACTTTTGTTTCTGCGACACTTTTATCGGATGATCCGACTTTTTGAATTATGAAAAAAATTCTCCTTTTCGCCGCCGCTGCACTGAGCTTTGCAGGGTGTGCCGAAGATGCGCCGACTCCCGGACCGGCAGGCGATGCCGGCAAATTCGCGGAGATGAGCGTCCCTTCCTCGTTCGGTTGGAAAACGACGGCTTCGGTCGCCTGTAATTTCACCGCTCCGCAACCCACCCGCGTATATGTGGCTGCCGGGCAAGAGGCCGAGCCTTTCGCTTCGTTTATGGTCGGCGGCGACGCCGATCCGGTGAAGCTCGACGTGCCGGCCGCGACGCGGACGCTCTATGTGAGCTGCCGGACCGAAAGCGGCGTTTCGCCGCAGGTGGCCGTGCCAGTGACTTCCGACGGCGCTTTCTGCTCCCTCGATCCGAAAGCGGCGAGCGGCACCCGCGCCGGAATCGGTAATGACGACGAAGCCAGCGTCGATGAGGGATTGATCTACATCCCCGCCCGCAGGAATGGATGGGGCACGCTGATGTTCGAGGACCTCTGGCCCGCTTACGGCGACTTCGATTTCAACGATTTCGTCGTCAACTACAAGATCCAGCTCTACATGCAGAACAAGAACAAGGTCAATGCGATGCTGATCGGCGTCCGTGTGAAGGCGGTCGGCGGTTCCATTCCCTACGATTTGTGTCTTGCGATGAAGGGCGTCAAGGGCGGCGAGATCGACCAGATCGAACCCTACAACAGCAAAAACGCTCCCGAAGCGGAGTTGGTCGCGCTCAACTCTCCGAATTACGTCAAGGAGCCGGCGGTGCTGAAGTTCCTGAACATCCGTGAAAACGCCAACCGCCCTGCGGGTGCCGCCTATGTGAATACGGAGGAAGGCTATGAGATGCCCGAAGACCGGCTTGCCGAGGCTTCGTTCATGGTCTATTTCCGCAATTCGATCGCCATCGAGAATGTGGCTTTCGATACGTTCGATTTCTTCCTGACCCGCGACCGGGAATCGGACGGCCGCCGCATAGAGATCCACCGGGGCGGTTTCGAGCCTACGCCCGCCGCGACGGCCGACTACAATGCGCTGGCCGGACAGAGCGCCTATACCGACAGAGCCGGCCGCTTCTACTATTCGAACGACGGGCTGGTCTGGGCGATCAATATTCCCTTCGACATTCAGCATGCCTACGAGAAGACCGATTTCCTGAAGGCTTATCCCCAAATGCTCGAATGGGCGCAGTCGGGCGGCGCGGTGGCGCAGGAGTGGTATCTGCACGGCGTGGAGAAGCACCTCGTGAAGAGAAAATAAGACCGCAAATACCGGAAACGGAAAAGGAAGGGCAACGCCCTTCCTTTTTTTATCGGCCGCTTCGGCCTGTTCCGCCCGCCGCTCCGCCGATTCGGGGCGGCGGGCGGGTTTGCGCTCTATCTGCCGAGCGATTCGTAAAGCGCCAGCAGCTGCCGGGCCGTCTCTTCCCAAGAGAAGAGTTTGACCCGTTCGAGTCCGTAGGCGACCTGTTCGGCGCGGAACGCCGGATCGGTTTCGAGGCGCAGCAGGGCGTCGGCGATCGCCGTCGGCGAAGTCGGATCGACGAGAATTGCTCCCGGACCGGCCACTTCGGGGATCGCCGAGGTGTTCGACGTCACCACGGGCGTGCCGCAGGCCATCGCTTCGAGCTGCGGAATTCCGAAACTCTCGCGCAGCGAGGTGTAGAGGAACGCCGATGCGCCGTTGTAGACGGCCGGGAGGTCGCCGTTGGGGATATACCCCGGCAGACGGAGCATCCCGCGCAGTTCAGGCGCGCCGATCTCGCGCAGAATCTCCTCCGCGGCCTGCTCCCTCAGGTCGGCGACCAGCAGCGGCAGGGGTTTCTCCGAGCGGCGCACGTACTCGGCGTAGGCGCGCAACGTGCCGGACGTGTTCTTCTTGGGGTCGGTGTTGCCCAGAAAGAAGATGTAGCCGGGATCGGAGAGGTATTTGCCGACGGTCCGCGCCACATCGTCCAGCGGCCGGAACCGTTCGTTGTAGCCGTTGTAGATGGCCGTGATCCGTTCGGGATCGAGACCGAGGGCCGTGCGGATGCGGTCGCATTCGAATTGCGAGACGGTGATGATCTTCCGGCACTTGGGCAGGATGCGCGGCACGACCAGCCGGCGGTAGATGCGTCCCAGCGACTGGTAGGACGACTTGTTGCGCGAAGCCTGCTTTTCGAGGAAGATGATGTCGTGCAGCGTCAGCACCAGCGGAGTGCGGCCCCATACGGGCGCCGTGTTGCTCGTGCAGTGCAGCAGGTCGGGTTTGACCCGCGCCACGGCGCGCGGCAGCGCCCACTGCTCCCAGAGCGGATAGGTCGGGCAGCGGAGCGTCTCGATATGCATGTTGGGCGTCTCCTCCAGACAGCGGTCCCCGCCTTCGCCCGTGAAGATGAAGTATTCGTTTTTCGTGTCGATCTTCTGCAGGCAGCGGATGGTTTCGAGCGCCACGAAGTCCATGCCGTGTTTGTTGGGGCGGAAGATGCGCTGTGCCTCGATTGCTATTTTCATGGTTCGGTCGGGGTGTTGGCACCGGGAGCGTTGCCGCCGGCCCCGGTGTGTTCGGTGTGGATGAATTTGTCTTTGGTGCCCCGCAGGCGGAAAAGGTTGGCTGCGGTCAGCAGGAACAGTACGGGCATGCGGCGCAAGGCGCGGCCCAGCTGCCGGTCGGTCTGCTCGTCGGGGAGCGCCAGCGCCAGCGCGAAGAGCAGCAGGAGCAGTACGATCCACCATTTTATCGAGCCGAGGGGATCGAATACGGTCATCGCGGCCGTCCAAAGCGGCACCAGCCCCATCAGCAGGATGCGCGGCGGCAGGCACCATTGCAGGAGTTTGTCGCAGTAGTCGAGGTTGCCCGCGGCGATTGCGCCCGGCAGCTGCCGGACGGCCGACCCCAGCGCGTAGAACTGCGCGGCGATCCATCTGCGCCGCTGGTTGTAGTAGGCGCCTTCGCCCTGCACCTTCTCGTCCAGCACGCGCAGGCCGTCGATGTAGTCGATGTAGATGCCCTGCCTGAGCAGCAGCGCTTCGAGTTCCTTGTCTTCGCCCGACGTGGTGCAGCGGGCGATGTTGTCGCGGAACCACTTGTATTCGAAGGCCATGCCCGAACCGATGAGCGCCGAGGAGAGTCCCAGCGCCACGTGTCCGCGGCGGAATATGGCGTTGTTGATCTCTTCGCTCGCCGCATCCAGCACGGCGGTGTCGGTGTCGCGGTTCTTGGCCGTGCGGTGGGCCTGTACGGCCAAGAACGGCTTGCACGCCGCTGTCGAAGACGTCGTTGAGCCGGGCGATGAAATCTTCGCCGGCCAGATTGTCGGCGTCGAGGATCGTGACGGCTTCGGCGGCTTCGGGTCCCAGCTCTTCGACCGCGAAATTCAGCGCCTTGGCCTTGGAGCTGTTTTCGAAGGAGACCTCCAGCACGCGGATCGGCAGCGTGCGCAGTTCGGCCAGCGTTTGGGGTTTCAGCCGGTCGGCGATCACGACCACCTCGTGCAGCTGTGCGGGATACTCCTGCCGCAGGGCCGCCTGCGCCGTGCGGACGATCACCGCATCGCTTTTGTAGGCGGGAATCAGCGTCACGAACTTCCGCCGGCGTTTGGCCTGCGGATAGTCGTCCATGCTTTTGCGCGTCGAGAAGAGCGCGAAGACGAAAAGATAGAGCACCGGAAGTCCCAGTACGAAGATGAAAATCCAGTCGGCTATGTTCAGAAGAGTCGTCATGCCTGCTTGTTTTTCAGGGTGAAGAAGTCGCGTACGCCCCGGCATACGGCTTTCGCGAGGTCGCCGCGCCGGTGCGCGAGCGCCGAGACGGCGTTTTTGGGCGCCGCTATGCAGAGCTGGTAGGCGACCGAAAGCAGCCGCGCGCCGCCCCGGAGGTTGCGCCATGCGAAGAGCAGCCGGTTGCGGGTCAGGCAGTAGCTCCGCAGGGGGCTTTGTTGGCCCGTGGTCGCGCTCTCCTTGTGGAATACCGTGCAGCGGGGATCGTAGACGATGCGCCGGCCCTGTTCGCGGATGCGTACCGACCAGTCCAGCTCCTCGTAATAGAGGAAGTAGATCTCCGGCATCGGTCCGGCTTTTTCGAGCGTTTCGCGCCGGACCATCATCGCCGCGCCGTGCGCATAGGGCGTGTCGTGCGGGGTGTCGTACCGCCCGTCGTCGGGTTCCCCGAAGCCGATCAGGGCGTTGCGCAGCGTGATGCGCGTCAGGGGCGTGTAGCCCGCGAACTGAATATGCTGCGGAGGAGCGAAAAACCGGATTTTCGGACAGACCGCGCCGATCGAGCGGTCGTTGTCGAGGGTTTCGCGGAGGTAGTGCAGGGTGTCCTCGGTGACTTCGGTGTCGTTGTTCAGCAGCAGCAGATAATCGCCCGTCGCCGCCGCGAATCCGAGGTTGTTGCCGCCGGCGAACCCTAAGTTGCGTTCGCTGCGCAGCACCTTGACGTCGGGGTAGCGTTCCCGCAGCGGGGCCGCTTCGTCGCGCGTTGAGCCGTTGTCCACGATCACGATCTCCAGCGGAGTCGTGACATGCCGCCGCAGCGAGTCGATCATCGCGCAGGTGAGGTCGTAGCCGTTGTAATTGACCGATATGACCGATATCCGCCTCTCCATCATTCGTAATTTTCCCGCAGAGGGGGCTGTTGTGCCGCGGTCGCCTTGTCGAGAATCTCCTTGCGCGATAGCTCGCGGTCGAAGCGCGGCGCGAGGAAGATGAAGCCCATGCTCATGTAGAGGATGGCGCCCGTGGGTATCTGTCCCAGAATCTCGTTGGCGTAGGCCATGACGACGATGCCGGAAATTCCGGCCGTGAGCGCCGCCGTGAATCCCCTGAGCTGCGTGTTCCGCAGCTTGAAGACCACCAGATAGGCGCCCCGCGCCAGTATGTAGAGCAGGATGCCGATGTGCAGCAGGATGCCCACGACGCCCGTTTCGACCCAGATCATCACGAACCACGAGTCGGTCGGAATCTGTGACAGCGGCGCGGTCGGGGTGAAAGTCTTGGCTTTGCCGCCGCCGTGCCCCAAGCCTGCGCCGAAGGGTTTGTCCGCCATTATTTCGCGCAGTTTGGCCTGATTTTCAAGACGGACCTTGAAAGACGGATCTTCCGAGTTGAAGGCGCTGCGCGCACGCCGGACCAAGGCGTTGCCCTGCCCGATCGAGGTGAACTTCAGGAAGACGAACGCCGCGATGACCAGCAGGACGCCCATGACGATGACTTTGATGTTGCGCGACATCATGATGAAGGCCGTGTAGCCGACGAACGGCACGGCCAGCGCGCTGCGCGTGCCCGAAATCAGCATGCCGTAGCAGGCCGCGGCGGCGACCAGCAGCAGGTATATCTTCATCCACGGATTGCGGTAATAGAGCGCCGAGATCGAAAAGACGACCATCGAAAGTCCCATCGAGCCGCCGAAGTTGGCGGCGTCGCTGAAGAACGAGAAATACCGGACCCCGCTGTGGATGATGTGCGTCGAGCGTCCGCCGAGAACGAACAGCCAGTAGTTTTCGGCGGCGTTGAAGCCGAAGAACTTCTGGATGCAGGCTTTGCCCACGGCGATCAGCGTCAGGACGGACCAGATGACGAGCATGTATTTCAGGTACTTGTATTCGTTCATCGTGAGCTGGGTGAGCACCACGATGAAGAAGAAGTAGAACGCCACGGACCTCACGGACGAGAACCATCCCGAAACCGAAACCGATTCGGGGTTGACCACTTCGAGCACGCAGTACGCCACCCAGATCGCCGCGACGACGGTCAGCCCGGAGCTGGCGCGTTTCCATTCGATGCGGTGCATCATGGCCTGCAGGCTTATTATCAGGATGTTGTAGAATATCAGCGCATCGAGGATCATGCCGAACGGCAGGTCGTGGGCGTAACGGGTCAGCCCCATGATGAAGTAATTGATCACGAACAGTCCGAGCATCGCCAGCGCAGGATTGCGCAGCGTGACCCACAGGATGCAGAGTGCGGCGGGAATGGCGGCGACGACGGTCCCGGCGAGCAGTCCGTAGTTCAGGAAAGCCATGGCGACCACGGCCACGCCGCCGACGAGCATGCCCCCGATGATGAACCGGGGGATGCTGACGGGTGTGGTTATGCTGCCGTAGCGTTCCATTGCGGGCTTTTTTTTGAAGCGGATGGCGGGTTGCGTTTATTTGACGGCCGTGAATCCGAACTGGCTGATCTGGTAGCCCAGTCTGCGCATGCGGGTGTAGGGCGGCATCAGCCCCGTGAAGGACTGCACCACGTCGCGGCGCGCGCAGTTGAGACAGAGGGTCACGGGCGTGCGGCCCGCGAGTTTCTCGGTTTTCTCGAAAAGCAGCTGGTCCGTATCCTTCCACGTGCGGTTGGCCGGGGCGATGACGATGTTCAGCGCGGCGTTCCGCAGCAGCTCCTTGGGTACCGACTTGTCGGAGAAGGGCGGGTATTCCACCAGCACGACGTCGGCTTCGCAGAGCGGAAGGTCGCCCGGTCTGTCCTGCACGAAATCTTCGAGTTTTCCGGCGAGCAGGTAGGATTTCTGCTCGACGTCGAAGTCCTTGTTCCATGAGATCACGCGGACTTTCATGTCGGCTTCGCGCAGATAGGCGGCCACCTGTTCCGAAATCGTGCTCTTGCCGTCGCCGGCCTCGGTGCTCAGTATGTTGAGTATGTTGGGCCGGCGCGACGGCTCGAAATAGTTGATCGCCGCGTTGCCGATATAGCGCGCCGCGATTTCGCGGTACTGCTTGGCGTAGCGCCGCTGTCCGAAGCGTCCTTTGCCGGGGAAAGCTCCGATGACCCTGCCGCCGGTGATGCGCTCGGCGCGGACCTTGTCGCGCAGCGTGCGGTCGAGCAGTTCCAGCAGGATGAAGAATCCCAGCACGAAGAGGAACGTGGCGAGGAACGCCGCGGCCACGACAAGCCTGCGCTTGTTCGGCTCGGCGTTGATCGGGAGCACCGGCGGGTTGATGATCTTGAGCGTCGCCGAGGTCATCTGCAGGTTTTTCTGGCGCAGGCGGGCCGTGTTGAGGGCCGTGAGGATCGAGAGGTACGACTGCTCCGAGAAGTTGATCTCGCGGCCTTTGCGCTTAAGCGTCGAACCCACGGGCGAGAAGTGGGTGTACTTGTCGTCGAGTTCGGTCTTGCGCAGTTTCATGACCGCCAGCTCGGCCCGCGATTTCTCGGCGAGCAGTACGGCGGCGAGCCACTCCGCCACGATCGAGTTGGTCGAAAGCCCCTCTTTGGTGTACTGCCGGCTGGCGATGTTGGTCGTTATCTCCTGCAGGTTGCGGGTCTCCTCGGCCAGTTTCCTGCGCAGGTCGCCCGTATTGCTGCGACTGGCCGCTATGCTCGGACGGTCGGAGAGCGTCTCGCCG